>Ga0255757_10000340_pt1 | contig 45358 bp, 43 predicted proteins | sample 071ome_27_FD_179957 | JGI IMG/M metagenome (GOLD analysis project Ga0255757, IMG submission 179957) | Coastal salt marsh microbial communities from the Groves Creek Marsh, Skidaway Island, Georgia - 071409AT metaG (version 2) | ecosystem: Environmental > Aquatic > Marine > Intertidal zone >...
TTTACAGATTTTGATTCAATATCAACATTTGTTTCCGAAATCTGAGAAACAGTACTTAAAGTATTTTCTATAGTTTCTTTACAATGACCACAACTTATCTCAGGTACATTAAAGTTAATTTCCATATAGTAAACTTTAATGTTTGTTTATATATAAATAAACCCCTAATTACAGGGGTTTATTTGAAATCTCCTGGGGGAGATCTAAGGGGGAGTTTTAAAAATTATGCAGTTTCTTGTAAGATTCTGCCTCTGACTCTTGGGTATTTAACAGGAGCATGGTTAAAACAATGATCTCTTTTATTGTAAATACTTAATTGAGTGCTGCAAGATTCGTCTTTGCAAACCCTACCTTGGTCAAAACTTTTAGAAGGCCTAATTCCACCTTTAATTTGGCTTGCCTTTAATCCGTCTGTCATTTTTATTCCTTTTTATACTTTGTGAATATATTCACAAGCTTAACAGTTCAATTTTAAATATGCAATTTTATTTAAGCAAGTTTTTTTGTTTTAAAAATGACTGATCATTCCATTTTCTGCCAAGAAAATCAACTACTAGTTGTTCCGCAGGAATTGTCCCACCAGGTTTTAAAATCTTGTTCTTGTAATCAACTCCTACTTTGTTTGAGAGAATTCCTTCATTTTCAAACCTACTAAACATATCATCACCAATGATTTCTGCCCATAAATATCCATAATAAGCTGCATCGTAACCTCCTAAAAGGTGACCAAAAGCTGCTAGATGATTTACATCTTTTGGATAATTAATGGTTGTAACATTTTGAGACTGACTTTCTACAAAATCTAGATCATCATCGAAGTTTTCACCATGCAAATGTTGATCTGCCAGTCCAAAAGATACCTGTCTAAGAGTAAGAAGACTTGCACCAATATTTTTCGAGCTGTTAAGTTTTTCACAAATTTCTACTGAAAGTGGTTCACCACTATCTATATGCTTTGAAATTCTTTTTAGACACTCTACTTTCCAAACCCAATGTTCCATTATCTGGCTAGGTGCTTCAACAAAATCCCATTCACAATTAGCACCAACAAATCTTGAATAGTTAGATTTACCAATACCATTATGTAAAACATGACCAAATTCATGAAATAATGTTTCTACTTCATCAAAAGTCATTAGCCCATCTCCACTATGAGGGTTAGGAAAATTAGCAACCATTGAACAAACTGGAAGATTTTGGTTTTCTGATCCTCCAGAGGAAATATCAAAAACTGCAGCATGTGTATATTTTCCATCTCTGGGGTGAAGATCCAAATAAAAATACGCTAATTGATCTCCATTTTTTTCCCATAGAGACCATAATTCAACATCTTCATGCCAGGCTGTAGATGAATCTTCTTCTTTAATTTCAAGATCGAAAACCTCTTCACAAATTGAGAACATTTCTTTTTTTACATCATGAATAAAAAAGTATTTTTTAAGCTCGCTAGCTTCTACGCTACTAACTTTGCTTCTCTCAGCAGAAACAAAATATCTTATGTCCCAAGGTGCAATATTTTCAACTTCAATATCATCAATTACCAGATCATTTTTTTCGAATTCTGCTGCCTGTTGTAATTTTGGAATTAAATCTTCATACATATCTTGTACATTGGATGGATTTTTTGCCATCCTGTTTTGTAGTCTGTAGTCAGCCCAGGTTTTAAATCCAAATATTTTGGCTTTTTCGTTTCTAAGAACTACAGCTTCTTCAAGTATTGGTCTATTCGACTCAAGAGCTCTATTGTTAAAAGCCTTCCAAACAGCTTCTCTAGTTGTTCTAATTTTGCAATTTTCAGTTACTGCATTGATGTCTGGATATGCCATAGTGACAACAAAAGTGTCACCATCTTTTTTCAAATTATTTATCTCTCCTTCCGAAAGGCCTTCTAATTCTTCTAAAGAGAAATTCAATTGAGTCTTATCTTTTGCAATATTTTCTGAAAAAGTTATCCCCAATTCAATGAGTTTTTTTTCAATTTCTAATAATCTTTCTTTATTTTTTTCGTCTAAACCATGACCAGCATCTATAAAATCTCTTTTTAAATCTTCATAGAATTCATTTGTTTCTCCATCAAAGCTTGAGGTTTCGATTGTTTGGAATTTTTCATATAACTCAACATCTTTAATAATTTCAAGCATAAAATTTTGAATTTTTGAATCTGCTTCGTTACCTAAATCTCTAAAAGCTTCCTCAGGATGTACATCAGCTAAAAAAGCAACCCTTCCATAAAGGTCTGAAATATTTCTTTCAAGCAAGTCAAAAGACCTTATATCAACATCTTTTGAATTCTTAATTTCATCAGATATATTTCTACAGTTTTGTAATGTTTCTTCTAAATCTTTATTTAAACTCTCTAAAGTTACATTTGAATAATTAAACATAAATCTCCTTAATCAAAGATATGATAGTATTAATTTATGGAAATCAAATTAGAGTTTTGTGTAGTTTGAAACTACACACCTCGTGCAGTTGGCACGATTGAAGACATCTTAGAAGTTTACGGTAAAAAGGTTACCTCAATTAATTTAATACCTAGCGGTGGTGGAGTGTTTGAATTTCACTTAAATGATCAACTATTGTTTTCAAAAAAAGAACTTGGTAGACACACCGATGATGGAGAAATTCTTAAGCTAATAGAAGAAGCGCTTGATTGACCCTACCTTTTGATCTTTCACTTTTTCAAATAATTTTTATCGCCTCATTAATATTTGTAGGATCATCAGTTCAAGGCGTTTTAGGTTTTGGTTTTGCAGTTATAGCTTCGCCGATAGTAGTTCAAATTGAACCACTTTTAGTTCCTCAGCTGCTCTCACTATTAGGATTGCCGTTAGCAATTAGAATTTTTGCAAGAGAGAAATCAAGAGTAGATTTTGGTTCTGTAAAGCCATTGATTTGGGGAAGACTTTTAGGTGGACCTCTAGGTTTATACCTATTGTTTCTATTGAGTGAAAAATATTTATCTATTTCAGTAGGAGGAATTGTTTTTTTTGCTGGTATCGCATCTTATTTTGGATGGACAATCAACAAAACAAGAATTAACTCATTAATCGCAGGAACATTATCAGGTGTTTTTGGGATGATAGCAGCAATTGGAGGCCCTCCAGTAGCATTATTATATAGAAATTCTGAACCTGAAGAATTTAGACCATCACTTAATAGTGTTTTCACAATAGGAATCATTATTACTCTAACTCTTCTTACAATCACTGGAAGGATTTATCTTGACCACATATATATGTTTTTAATAAATATTCCTTTTGTATTTCTAGGAATTAGGTTATCAAGCGTATTATTTTCAAAGATATCTCAAAAAGTTATAGCTACATCTGTAACGTACTTCTCAATTGCTTCAGGACTATACGTAATATTGAGAAATTTAATTTAGTTTTAAACCAACATCACTGTCTGTAACATATATGTATATGTTATTAAGAGTTGTAGGTGCCGGAGTTTTGTTTTTCATAAGCTTTCCGCCATTTGGGTACTGGTATTTAATTTTTCCTAGTCTATTTCTTTTTTACTATTCTTTATTTTTAAAAAATTCATTCAGTAATGGCTTTCTTTTTGGTGCTATCTCTTATGGAGGTATGCTTTATGGAATTCAATCAATAGGCTATGAGGCATGGATACCTCTGATGGTTTTAATGGGAAGTTTGTACGGCTTTTTTGGTAAATTATTTAGTTTTTTAAGCTATCAAAAAGAGACAAACTATTTACAACTTCTCTCAGTAGTAGCTTTATTTGATATTTTACGTGCATATATTCCATTTGGCGGATTTCCTTGGGGCTTTTCATCAACATCTTTATTAGTACCTTATTTAGATGGATCAGAGTTTTTGTTGACTTCTTTAATGTTTAGAGCGTTTGGCCCAACAGGATTTTCTTTAGTTCTTCAATCTTTTGTTCTGTTTGTTGCAGTAGCAGCTTATAAAAACGTTAATTATAAAAATGCTTTAAAAATTCAAAGTGTGTTTGTATTGTTTGTCGTAATTATTGGAACTATTACAAACTTTAATCCAGGAGAAGCACTCCAAAAAAGCAACTTAAATTTAACAATAGTTCAAGGAAACAGCCCTTGTCCTGGTACAAAAAATCTTTGCGCAAATGAAAGAGAAAAAATTTATCAAAGCCATTTGAATCTAACTCAAAACTTACAAGAAGAAGTTGATTTAGTTATTTGGCCCGAAAGTTCAACGGGTTTTAATAATGATCCCGGTGTACATTCCAAAGTATTAGATGCAATATCCAAAGAATCCATGAGGCTTAATGCTTATTTCTTAATTGGTGGTGATCGTCCTATTGAACAAAGCTATTTTGAAAACTACGGAGTATTTATTTCAAAAGCAACAAAAAATACAAAAAGTTCAATTGTTGGCCAATACCTAAAACAGCATCCTGTACCTTTTGGTGAATATATTCCATCTAGAAAGTATTTGGAGTGGATTCCTCCTTTAGCTTTAGTTCCTCGAGATATGATTAGAGGAGATTCTGAAAAAGTTTTTTATGTTGATGAAATAAAGGTTTCATCTGTTATTTCTTTTGAAGGAGCATTTCAAAGATATATAAGAAATAGTGTTGTAGAGGGTGCCGAAGTTGTTGTGGTTTTAACTAATCAAGCTAGTTATGGTGAGAGCGGTATGTCAGATCAATTTATATTAATGTCAACTGCAAATGCTTTATCAAATGACAGACCAATTATACATTCTGCAATAACTGGAAAATCAGCAATCATTACCAATACAGGCACAATATTAAAAATATCAGAATTGTTTGAAGCAACTACTTTGACGGATTCTGTTACACCAATGAATTCTCTAACTTTGTATACACGATTTGGAAATTATTTAAACTATCTGGTTCTTATAGTCAGTAGTTTGTTTTTCTTAAAAAGATTTATTCGTCAATCTGATTAAATGGAAGGTTTTTCATAGCCACTGCCTCTAACAGACCATTTTGAAAAACTCTTAGACCAAATTTAGGAAGAATTGCAAACAAGTGATCAAATATATCTGATTGTATTTGCTCATATTTCACCCACTCCGTTGTATTGGTGAATGTGTAAATTTCAATAGGAACACCTTCAGGGGAAGATGGTAGTTGTCTAACTAAAAAAGTCATAGTATCAGTATTTAGATTTGAGTTTTGTTTCAAGTAACTTTCAACATAAGCACGATATGTACCAATATTTGTAAGCCTTCTAATTTCTTGAGAGGTATCACTTTCAGAAATCGAATTATTGAATTTATCAACTTCTTCTATTTTGGAAGTTATATATTTTTTTAATGGAGCTATTTTTTCAAGTTCTTTCAGTTCAGTATTGTTTAAAAATTTAATACTAGATATATCAATAAGTAGTGAACGTTTAATTCTTCTACCACCATATTCTGACATTGCTCTCCAGTTTTTGACTGAAGTATTAACTATCTTTGAAGTAGGTATCGTCGTAATTGTTTTATCCCAATTTTGAACTTTTACAGTATGAAGAGCAATATCTACGACATCTCCATCAGCTCCAAATTCTTGGACTTCAATCCAATCTCCAATTTTAATTATGTCATTTTGTCCAATCTGAACGGATGCTACAAAAGATAAAATTGTATCTTGAAATATTAAAAGCAAGACTGCAGTTAGGGCACCCAGACCGCTTATATAGTATGCAACTGACTGTCCCGTAACAATTGCAAAAACAATGATAGCAATAAACGATGTAACAATAATTTTTACAATCTGAATATAACCTTTAATTGGTTTATTCTTTAATGATTCAATGCTCTCTGATAATTTATTTAATACAGTGAGAAGCTCAAGCACAGTAAGTCCAACTGCAAGAGAAAATAATGCATCAAGTAAACGAGTAAAGATTTCACTTTCTAAGAAGCTTAAGTTGAATTGTTCAGCAGATCGTAAAAAGTTAAAAACTACAAATACGATTACATATGAAAATCTATTTAGAAATTTTTTATCAAGAAATAAATCGTCGAGGTAAGTGGAAGTTTTCGTTGCCAATTTTTTTATAGTTGGAAAGACAAACAACCTAAGAGCAATATATACCCCTAAGAGAATCCCCAACAGGATAAAGAGATTTTTTACATCATTGGTTGTTAAATTAAACATACTTAAATATTAACCTAAAATCCTTTTAGTTGGCCTTCCCAGGGTTCTGGTGAGTTGTTATTAAATTCCTCAACACTCGGACCTTTTAGTTTTTTCAATTGATTTTGACCATAAATATATGAAACAACAAGCAAGATAATGGTTGTTTGGTTTGATGTTGCCAGCTTGATTAAGACCAATATCTCAGGATTTTCATAGAAGTAAATTTGCAGACCAGCTTTAAGTAGTAAATAAATAGACCAAATCATTGCTACTTTTGTGTAAGCAGGTTTTATTTTTTTATGAAAGTACCACTCTTTTGGCCAATTTCTGAATGCTTTAGAGCTATAAATTGTAAAAGGCTTACCTATAAGAATTGATAATATTCCAATTATCCCAATAGCACTATCTCTTACAATTCCTATTAAAAAGAATCCTGAAGAAGATCCTTGTCTTCTTGCAATAGCCAAGGCAATTAATGATCCAATAAACCCATAAATAACAAACTTAATATTTTGTCTTTGAAACAGTCTTAGAACTAGAAGAGAGGTTAATAAAATAGCTGTACTGTAAATAGCTGTATTTAGCTCTACAAAATTAGCAAGTACAACAAAAAAAATTGGCGCTATAACGCCATCAACTATTGACTCATTGTTTGGATTTAGAGCTTTTAGTTCTTCCTTGATTTCTGAAAACTTTTCTTTAAAAGTATTCAATTTAATTAAATTTGTCTAAGAAAGAATCATTATTGTCAATAATGTTTTCACTATTTGTAACACTAGAGAGATCAACATCAAACTCTTCTTCTATTGACTTTATTAATTCATCAGCTGTATTATTTTCAAAAATTAAGTTTTGAATACTTCGATATGCCTTATCTCTATCAATACCATTGTTAACAAGTTCCGAAAGAACTTTTTGACTTATTGATTTATTTTTTGCATTTTCCAAATTCTTATTTATTTGCTCATAATTTATAACCATATGTTTAATTATTGAGGTTAATTCAGTTGTCATAAAACAAGCTATATTAAATGAATCAGGAATAATAACTCTTTCAACCGATGAATTTGATATATCTCTTTCATTCCAAAGAACCATATTTTCTAAACTACTAATTGAGTAACCTCGAATTATTCTTGATAATCCGGAGATCCTCTCACTTCCAATAGGATTTTTCTTATGAGGCATTGCAGAGGAGCCTTTTTGCCCCTCCTTGAAAGGTTCAAAGATTTCGGAAATTTCTGATCTTTGGTAGCTTCTTAAATTTCCTGCAATACGATCATAGCTTGACGCGAGTATACTTATAGCAGAGACCACTTCAGCATATCTATCTCTTGAAACTATCTGACTTGCAAACTTTTCAGCTTTAAGATCTAGTTTTTTTAAAGTTTTATCTTCTATTTCAGGTGTTACGACTGTGTAATTACCAACCGGACCACTTAGTTTTCCATAAGAAATAGTTTCTTTGGCTGTAGATAATCTATCTAAATTTCTTTTAATTTCAAGATACCAATTACCGAGTATGTTTCCTAAAAATGTCTCTTCTGCAAAAACTCCATGTGTTCTTCCAATAATCTTTGTATTTTGCTCATCAATAGCTCTATTTTTAATTTCATTTAATAGGTCATCTACTAGTTTTAATAAAACTTCAAGAGACTCTTTTATTAAAAGACTATTAGATGTGTCAACTACATCTGAACTTGTTAGTCCATAATGTATCCAGTTTGAACCTTCTCCAACTTTGTTTTGTAGTATGTCAACAAATGATGCTAAATCATGATTTGTAACTTTTTCCCTTTCATATACTTCTTCTGCTTCAACAGATACAGATGCAATTTTTTCAGATATTCCAGGTTTAGCTACACCTTCTTCCTCTAAAGTTTTTACATAAGTTTCTTGAACTTTTTTCCATGTATCAAACTTATTTTGATCATTCCATATATATGATATTTTTTGGTTTTTATATCTATTAATCATTTGAAATTATGATATTTTGATTTCGTTCTGGTCCAACAGAAATAAAAGTTATAGGAACTCCAATAAAATCTTCAATTGCTTTTATGTATTTTTGCGCATTAGATGGTAAATCTTCAAACTTATCAATATTAGTAATGTCTTCATTCCAACCTTGCATAGTTTCGTAAACTGGTTCAGCTTCATAGGCAACTTTTTGATCATATGGATAATCAGTTAGAATTTCGTCATTATATTTGTAACCCACTCCTAGCTGTATTTCGTCAAGCCCAGAAAGTACATCTAGTTTTGTAATAAATAATTCAGAAAGCGAATTTACTCGAACGGAGTATTTTAGTGAAATTAAATCTAACCAACCGCATCTTCTTCTTCTTCCAGTAACAACTCCAAACTCAGCACCTTTTTCAATTAAATAATCACCGATTTCATTTTCTTGTTCAGTTATAAAAGGACCACTACCAACACGTGATATGTATGCTTTTGTGACTCCAACTACTCTGTCGAGATTTAGAGGCCCAATACCTGATCCAGTTGCTGCATTAGCTGCCGAAGTATTTGAACTAGTAACAAAAGGATATGTTCCGTGATCTATATCGAGTAAAGTACCTTGAGCTCCTTCAAATAAAATAGATTTATTCTCTTTTATTGCATTACTGACAAGTAGAGATGTATCAGAAATGTGTTGTTGTACCATTTCTTTGTACTCACTAAATTCCTCAATTATTTCATCTGCACTAAGAGGGTCATGATTATAAATTTTGGTTAAAAGATTATTTTTTTCATTTAAATTTGAATTTAATTTTTCAGCAAACACAGAGTCATCTAGTAGATCTTGGACTCTAATACCATATCTTTGAATTTTATCTGCATAACAAGGGCCAATACCTTTTTTGGTGGTTCCAATTTTTTTGTCCCCTAAACTTTCTTCAATTAATTCATCCAGTATTTTGTGATACGGCATAATTACATGTGCATTTGCTGATAACGCTAAATTTTTAGTGCTAATGTTTTTTTCATTTAGCATTTCGAGTTCTTTTTTTAGAAATCCAAGATCTACAACACAACCAGATCCAATTACAGGTACACAGTTTGGATACAAGACTCCGGAGGGAGTTAAAGACAATGCAATTTTATCTTCACCAACAACAATAGTGTGGCCTGCATTGTTACCACCTTGGAATCTTACAACTAAATCTGCAGATGAAGCAAAAAAATCTGTGACTTTACCCTTACCTTCATCACCCCACTGGGCACCGAGAACTACGGTAGTTGACAAATTTTCTCCTTAGGTACAACAGTGTATTTTAATAGTCGTTTGGTGCAATTTGAAGAGTTTCTTAGTCAAATAAAATTATTTTGCAAACATTTTGTTCAAATACTCCAAAAAACGTTGAATCATAATCTCAACTGTATTAAATTTAATATCAGATTGGCTTATAACTTTTTATAAGCTGTCTACTTTTAATTAAAAGGAGATAAACATTGAATAAAAAAGCAATCGTTTCTCTACTTGTACTTGCATTAGTAGCCGTTGCATGTGCTACTGATTCAGGAACAGAAGAAGCCGCTGTTGAGGTTGTTGAAGAACCAACAACACTTGAAACTGTTCAAGCTAGAGGATTCCTCAAGTGTGGAGTTTCAGGTTCTGCAGTTGCTTTCTCTGAGACACAAGCTGATGGTTCTGTAACAGGAATTGACGCTGACTACTGTTATGCAGTTGCAGCAGCAATTTTCGGTGATTACAGCAAAGTTGAATTTACAGCACTTACTGCTGCTGAAAGATTCACAGCTTTATCAGCTGGTGAAGTAGATCTATTAATCAGAAACACAACATGGACACAAAGCCGTGACACAGAATTGGGTAACGACTTTGGACCAACTACTTATTATGACGGACAACAATTAATGGGTAGAAACTCTGATGGTCTTTCTGCTTCATCTACTCTTAAAGACATTGATGGTCTAAGAGTATGTACTAATGCTGGTACAACAACAGAGAAGAACATTACAGAAGGTGCAAGATTAGCTGGAGCAAGCATTGAGCTTGTAACAGTAGAAGCATTCCCAGAAGCTATGGAGAAATTCAAAGCTGGAGAATGTGACCTTGTCACAACTGATGGTTCTGGTCTTGTTGGTAACAGAGCTAAAGAGGGTGCATTGAATGACTGGGCAATTTTCCCAGCATCACCAATCTCAAAAGAACCTCTTGGTCCTGTATATCGTTCTAACGATAGCCAATGGGCAGACATCGTTAACTGGACTGTTTATGCTACATTCATCGCTGATGAGTATGGTGTAGGTAGATCTAACGTTGATTCTTTTGACTATGACGCAAATCCAGAAATGGGACGTCTCATGGGCAAAAATGACGGCGAATTGCAAACAGTCATGGGCTTAAGTGCCGATGCTTTCTATAACGTTATCAGTCAAATTGGTAACTACGACGAGATTTATTCTAAAAACCTAAATCCTGTCGGACTTTATAGAGAAGGTTCTGCAAACGCACCTTGGACTGAAGGCGGATTAATTTACGCACCACCAGCAAGGTAATTAAAAACTTAATTGTTTTATTGAAAGGGGCCACTGGCCCCTTTCTTTTTTGAACTGGATTCTTACTAGAAATCAGAATCGTAGAATGGTATTATCAATTTACATAAATTATGAATAAATTTAAGTTAAACACTGCTTTCTGGCGTGATGTACGCTTCCTAAAATGGGCAGGTCAAATAATATTTTTCTTACTTATTTTTAACCTTATTAGAAACTTTATAGGTCAAGCAATCATTAATTTGAATGAAACTAATTTACCTTTTTCTTGGCGATTCCTTGGTTCTACACCAGGAATTCAAGTCTCAGAAGGTTTTGTGACATATCCTGAATCAGGACTGCAGGCACTGCAAATTGGTATGGCAAATATGTTACGAATAACAGTATCAGGCATATTCTTTGCGACAATTTTAGGAACAATTATGGGTATTGCCAGATTGTCTAAAAATTTTATCGTTGAAAGAGCTACAACAGGTTTGGTTGAGACAATACGAAACATACCTCTTTTGGTACAAATATTTTTCTGGCAAGCTGTAATACTCTCTTTTCCAAGACTAGAAGATGCTGACAGAGGTCAACATATTGTACATATAAGTGCTAAAGGTATTGCATTTCCATGGTTAGATCCTGGTGAATCTAGTTGGCTCTATGGTGTTTGGTTTATATTATCATTTTCAGTTGCTAGAAGAGTTTTTAAATGGCGTGTAGCAAAACTAGAAAGAGAGGGTGTTGACACAAAACCAGGTCTTTATTCCATGATCGCATTTTTTGTTTGGAATATTGCGGGTTGGTTTGGTGCGTATAAGGCTGTTGGTCTCATAGGATTGATTGCTTCATTTGTTTCAATATTTTTTGCCTCTTTACCTAAGATTGGTTTACAACTTATGATTATTGCGATTGGTGCTTATTTTGCTTACAACTATATTTCCAAAGAAATTAAAAGAACAAATAGTGCAGAAAATAGAGGCATTTTGACAGATGATGATATTTTCAGAATTGTTATAGCGGGCCTTTTAATAGTTATACTCATTGTTGGTCTCTTTCTTCCGTTCGGAAGTTCTTTAATTGATTTCTTACTCGGTGACGAACCATTTTTTAAATCTGATTGGGGATTGCCACAATTTTTTCAAGGTGTTCAAAACAAATTGAATTGGGAGCTTTCAGGCGCTCCATTTAGTTTAAGTTACCCAGAAGCAATTCAGGCCGGATCTTCTAAATTTACTAGATACTCTTTAGACGTAGGAAAAATTATGTCTGTAGGATATTTTGCTACATGGGTTGGAGTTGTCTTATATACATCCGTTTTCATTTCAGAAGTTGTGAGGTCAGGAATCATGGCAGTAGCTAAAGGTCAATCTGAGGCTGGGCTTTCTTTAGGTCTAAGAAGAAGAACCTTGTTAAGGTTAATAGTCTTACCTCAAGCTTTGAGAATAATGCTTCCTCCTATGGGCAATCAGTATTTGAATTTAGCAAAAAATACATCTTTAGGTATTGCTGTGGCATACCCTGAAATAGTTGCAGTGGGACAAACGTTATATAATCAAGAAGGCCAGACAATTGCAGTGTTTATTATATGGATGACATTTTATTCAACTGTAAGCTTAACGCTTTCATCAATAGTTAATTTTTATAATAGAAAACTTAAGATTGTGGAGAGATAATGAGTGAAGATATAGATTTACAAGAAAGTCCACCAGAAGTTCAGTTTGCTGGAGTGAATAGATGGTTAAGAGAAAACCTCTTTTCAAGTACAGGCTCTACTATTCTTACTTTTATATCTATTGCTGCCTTAGTTGGCTTATTTAGATCAATTATAGGATTTTTCATTTCTCCAGAGCGTGAGTGGACTGCAATTACTTACAACCTTCGACTTTATATGGTTCAGGCTTATCCAGAATCAGATTTTGGAAGAGTATGGATAACTGTCGGATTAGTAATTGGATTATTGGGATTGACGTGGGGTTTCAATACAGTAAATGAAAAAGTATTAGTAAAATCCATTCTTACTAATTTATTGAAAGTGTTTGCTTCTTTAACTCTCTTAGTAATTATTGCACCTACAAATGTAGTCATAGACAAAGTTGAGGGAACAACTGTAGAGGTTTTACAATCATCTTTGAGATTTTATTTAGTGGGTGTATTTCTTGTAGCAACACTAATTTCCTTTTTTGCGAGAACAAGATTTTATAAACAGTCAGTAGTAAAAGATTATGTCTCACTATTTTATGTTGGCCTACTTGTTCTTGCAGTATGGTTAATTCGAGTTCCTACAGTAACTTTTGATAGTTCAAATGTAAGAATTGAGCCAGATCCACTTCTTCCATTAGCTGCATCGACTAAAACACCATGGACCGCTTTGTATGTTTTATTGATTGGGATGTTTTTAATTGGTAGAATTTTAAATTCTAGACAAGTAACAGTCCTCAAAAGAGTAATTCCAGTTTCATGGTTATTAACTCCTTTAATTGTCGTTACTTGGATATATAGAAAGCCAGATTTTACTATGGGTCAAATTGCTTCTATTGATTTACCTTTGATTATTGGTTTTTCATTAGTTGGTTATTTAGCAATTAATTACCTCAACACTGAATCTTTAGTTAAGTATCAAAGATATATAGTTTATGGAACTCTTCTCCTATCAGTTGTTGTTTACACTCTTCCTGTCATGAGACAAGTCAAATTACTACTGTTTTTGTTTTGGATTCTTGTCACAGTTGCGCCAACCGTTGCTAACTCAAAAGAAACTGCAAGAAGTTTATTTATTACTTGGACCGTTGCAACAGCCATAATAGTACTTCTCATGAGAGGTGGAACTTCTGAAAGTTTAATTGTTGTTCCAGGATCTTCCATATATGGTGGATTTGCTTTAACTTGGTTGCTTGCTTTCTTTGGAATTGCAATATCATTTCCATTTGGTGTAATGCTAGCTTTAGGGAGAACTTCAACATTTCCAATTATTCGAATAATTTGTACTGCAATAATTGAGCTTGTGAGATCGGTTCCGTTCATTACATGGTTATTTTTTGGTAGCGTAATGCTTACACTTTTCTTACCAAAAGGTGTTGAGTTTGACGAAGTTGTAAGAGCTATTGTTGTTACTTCAATTTTCAGTGCATCGTATTTGGCTGAAAACGTAAGAGGTGGACTACAGTCTATTAACAAAGGTCAGTTTGAAGCAGCTGATGCAGTGGGTCTTAGTACAGTACAAAGGATTACATTAATAGTTATGCCTCAGGCTTTACGTGCAGTAATTCCTCCAATTGTCAGCCAAGTTATCAGTTTGTTTAAAGATACAAGCTTAGTTGCAATTGTTGGACTCTTTGACTTGCTATATATTGGGTCCAAAGTTATTCCTAACCAATCTCAGGGTGCAAACTTCCTAGGAACTATTCAAGAAAATATATTATTTTGTGCAATTTTTTACTGGATTTTTACATACAGCTTTGCAAGAAGAAGCATGAAAATTGAAAAACGATTAGGATTAGGAGAGAGATAAACGATTATGACAGCGATACAAGCAATTGATGTAAAGAAATGGTATGGAGATTTCCAAGCTTTAAAGGGAATCACGATGAATGTAGCTGAGGGAGAGGTTCTTGTTATTGCAGGTCCATCTGGATCTGGTAAGTCAACTTTCATTAGATGTATTAATAGACTAGAACAACACCAAGATGGTCAGATTATTGTTGATGGAATTGAATTAACAAATGATCTTAAAAATATTGAAGCTATTAGGTCAGAAGTTGGAATGGTTTTCCAAAGTTTTAACCTTTTCCCACACTTAACAGTTATGCAAAATATTACTCTTGCACCTATTTGGGTAAGAAAAAAAAGCAAGGCTGAAGCAGAAGAGAAAGCTATGGAGTTGCTTGAAAGGGTAGGTATCCCTGAGCAAGCTGAAAAATATCCTGGCCAACTATCTGGTGGACAGCAACAAAGGGTTGCTATTGCAAGAGCATTAGCTATGGAACCAAAGATTATGTTATTTGATGAACCTACATCAGCTCTTGACCCTGAAATGATTAAAGAAGTTTTGGATGTAATGAAAGAGTTAGCCCAATCCGGAATGACAATGATTGTTGTAACTCATGAAATGGGATTTGCTAAAGAGGTCGCAGATAGGGTAATGCTTTTTGACGATGGTCAATTAGTAGAAGAAAACACACCAGAAGAATTCTTTAACAATCCAAAGAGTGATAGAACTAAATTATTCCTTAGCCAGATTCTTTAAGTTTATCCCACAAGTTTTTTTCAACTAAATCTATAATTGTTGCGCCCATTGCATATGCTCCATCATATATTGCTTTGTGCCCACTTTCAGTTACAGTTTCAGCTGCAAACTCAGGTTGATGATTTACAGAACTTCCATCACCTATAGATAACATTGGATGAATCGATGGAAAAGCTTGTGATATATTACCCATATCTGTTGATCCAAGACCTGGTCTAATAGAATCTTTTTGATAAATCATTTCTCTACCCACTTCTTTAGAGTTTTCAAAATATAAATCACATAGAATTTTATTATTATCAATTTCTTCATATCGATAATCTGGAATGGTAATTTTAACCTCACATCTTGTTGATAGCGCAGCCGCATTAACAAAATTCATAAAATGCTTTTCGAGCTCATCTAAACCATCTTTGTTGAGTGATCTTAAATACCAATCTGAACTTGTATAAGAAGGGATTATATTTGGTTTGTATCCACCATCTTTAATTACTCCATGCATACGGTTGCTTTGGACCATTTGTTGTCTATAAGTTGATGCATTTACGAATAATTGGATTTGTGCATCAAGAGCATTAATTCCTTGATCAGGAGCACCTGCAGCGTGAGCATCTTTTCCAAAATACTCTACTTTATATTGCTGAATAGTTGTAAAGGTAGGGTCTACAACATCTTCTACACTTGGATGAATCATCATTGAACAAGATGCATCCTCAAACGCTCCATTATCTAGTAGGATAATTTTTCCACCCCCACCTTCTTCTGCAGGAGTGCCAAGTATTTTAACTCTTATTCCAAGGTCTTCTACTAGATTATTTAATGCGATACCAGTTCCAATAGAAGCAGTAGCAATTATATTATGACCACATGCATGTCCAACTTCTGGTAACGCATCGTACTCAACACAAATAACAACCAATGGTCCTTCAGAACCATATGTAATTTCAAATGCAGTTTCTAAACCATGTGTAGGATAAGTTACTTTTTTAGTTTTTGATTCAATGTAATTAACTAAATATTTAGAAGTTTTGAACTCCTCAAAACCAAGTTCAGGGTTTTCATACATCCAATCACTTACTTCGCATAAGCTTTCATAAACATTATCAAGATTTTCTTTAAATTTTGCTTTATAACTCATGACTGAATTGTAGTAAAGTAATCTAATTTATAGTTACTAGAGTTATTCCAAACAATCCAGTCTAAATCTTTATCCTCTGCTGCTTTTATATTTAGCCTTACTGCTTCAGAAGTATGCCAGAAGCCTTGTAAAAATGGTCTAAGATTAACAGGTTTAACTCCTCTTTCTAAACCATCATTTAAACTTGCAGTTATAACTTCGTAGGGATAATTGTTTGGTTTATCATAACCAAAAGAACCTGAAGAATAGTGTGAAGGATAAATCATTGGAGATATGAAATCTACACTTTCTACAATTGATTCAAGATATTGCCCTATCCCATTGTCATTTTTAGCATTTAAAACATAGCCAAATATATCAGCTGATGATAAGCAACCAATATTGTGTAACTCTTTAGTTGCATTTGATAAAAATGAATTTATGTTATTTATTCTGTTTTCAGAAGTATTTTCTTGATCATATTTTAAATCTTGTTTATTAGTATCGGGATATCTTATATAATCAAACTGTATTTCATCAAATCCTAATTCACAAGCTTCTAGAGCTATATTTAAAATGTAAGTTTTACTTTTAATATCACTTGGATCTAAAAAGTACTGATCATTTTGTGAATACTGAAGCCCTGTGGATAAATCTATAATTGATGAGTCAATGTATTCTTTAGAAAAAATAGGGTCTTGAAAAGCTACGACTCTTCCAATCAAATAGATATCATATTTTTCTTTAAACTCTTTCAAATTGGCTGAATTATATTTGATTCTTTCATTTTTTAAATCTTCTACTTCGAGAATCTTACTGTCATAGAGAAGGTGACCATTATCAGTCTTCACATCTAAAACGACAGTATTGACAAATGTATTTAATAAAATTTCATCGAACGATTTCATTTTTTCTTCATTTGTAAAATGATAACCGTTTAGATAAATCCCTTTTATTCCGTTATGTTTTTTACTGAAAACTTCCCATTTGTTGAATGCCAAAAATTTATTTATTTTTTTTTGGTTTTCAATCATCTTTATTGCATATTCTTGAACCATTACATCGTTAGATTGTTGAAATATCTCTAGTTTTTTACTTATTAATACTTTTTGATCTTCAGAAATCATAATTTCTCTTGGCTCATCATTAAAGATATGTAAAATATCTTTAGTTTTTTTCATCAAAATCTCTATTGATTCAATTTTGATATCGTCATTTACTGAAAAAGATAATGGTAAAAATATTAATAATACAAATAATAAAATAACGAACACCCTGTTCATATATTCATTTTATATAACAACTAATCATCTTTCAGCCCAAGTTTTATAATGTATGTATGAAAAATTTGAATTATAAAAAAGTTGAAAAATTTTTTGAAGTGCCTGTCATGATTTCTGTTTTGATGCTCATTCCAGTTCTTATTATTGAATATTCGGAACAATCTTTAGATTCAGTAGCATTGTTTTTAAATTGGGGTATCTGGATAGTGTTTTTGCTGGAGTACTCTATTTTGTTTTATTTTTCTGAAAATAAACTCGAGTATATTAATACTCATAAAATTGAATTATTTATAGTCATATTTTCTTTTCCAATTGTTCCCGAAGGATTACAATCAACTGGTTTCTTGCGTTTTGCAAGGCTTCCTCGACTTCTTAATGCTCTTAGGTTCTTTAGGCTGGCTGCTTTGTTAGGGAAGTTTGGATCAACAGTAAAATCGATTTTTAATTCTAAAGGTTTGCGTTTTATTGTTTATGCCACAATAGGAATAGTTTTATTTTTTGGTTTTCTTTTTTACGTTTCTGAACCTAACGTCAATTCATATAGCGATGGGCTTTGGTGGGCTCTCGTTACTATAACTACTGTTGGTTATGGTGATATAACTCCATTATCAAATTTGGGAAGAATTGTCGCAAGCGCTTTAATGATTATGGGTATAGGATTTTTAGCAACAATTACAGCTGCAATATCCTCTTATTTTATTTCAAGCTTTAGTGATAAAGAAATAACCATGAATGAATTAGGTGAGAAGTTAGATAAACTAGAAGAAGAAATTAAAAACCTACAAAAGGAAATCAATGAAAAATAGTGACTTACAACAACTTTCTAACGACTATTTTCAAAACTCTTTAGATTCTTCGCCTACATCAGCGATTATGAGAGGCCACAAACAGTATTTTGATCAAATAGAAGAGTTGGATGAGGAAACCTTTGAAAAAGAAAAAAAGATAGTCAAAGAATTCATTACAAGACTAGCAAAAATTAATTATCAGAATCTTTCAGAAAGAGAAAAAGTTACTCACGGTATGTTGGAGTTCGCTTTAAGTTCTAACTTAGACTCTCTTTTAGATAAAAGCTGGGAGTTCGGTGCAGGTGTTTCAGGTTTCACAGGTTTCCTTATTGACTATAACCAACAAATGTTTATTCCTGATTCAGAATCTGCTGATATGTTATTAAAAAGACTTGAACTTTATAAAAGACTTTATAAACAGATTGCAGATGTTCAAATGAATGGTTTAAAAAACAACAGAGTTGCTACAGAACGAAATCTGCTCAGAACAATTGATCAATTGGAAAATTATTTAGGCTCATCTTTAGAAGAAGATCCTTTATTGTTAGTAAATTTCTCACCAGAGATTTCAGAGTCTTCTATATCTGACTGGAAAGAAAAAGCTAAAAAAATTATTGATTCAAATATTAGGCCAACTGTATTAGCTTATTTGGAACAATTAAAATCAGATCACATTCCTAAAGGACGATCAGATGAACATTCTGGAATAATGTGGATTGATGGGGGTGAAGAAACTTATCTGAGAGCTCTCAGAAGATATACAGGACATAAGAACATAACAGTAAAAGAAGTTCACGAAGTCGGACTCTCTGAAATAGAAAGGCTTAAAAAAGAATTCTTTGAAATTGGAGAAAATGTATTTCCTGGAGTCAGCACTCCGGAAGAAGTCTTACAAAAAATGCAAACTGAGCCTTCAATGAGATATGAAAGCAAAGAGCAGATGCTTCAATTAGCTGTTGATACTATTGAAAGAGCTTATAAGCCTCTTGACCAATGGTTTACAGTGTTTCCAAAATCTCCATGTAAAGTGTTACCAGTTCCAGCAGAATCTGAACAACATGCTCCTCCTGCTTACTACTACCCTCCGTTACCTGATGGGTCTAGAGATGGGACATATTTTTTAAATACATACAAAGCTGAAACAAAAAGCATATTTGAAGCAGAATCTGTTGCTTTTCATGAGGCAATACCAGGTCATCACTTAGACAGAACTATTGCAGTTGAGCTTCAAGATGTTCCTGAATTCCAAAAATATGTTGCTTCTACTGCCTTTGTTGAGGGCTGGGGTCTTTACTCTGAGCAACTTGCAAATGAAATGGGATTGTACTCTAATGATGTTCAACAACTAGGTAGGCTTGGAAATGACGCATGGAGAGCTTGTCGTCTTGTGCTTGATACAGGTATGCATGGAATGGGTTGGTCAAGAGATAAAGCAATTGAGTTTTTCAGGTCTAATTCTCCAATTGAAGAAATAAATGCAGAAATCGAGACCGATAGATATATTGCTTGGCCTGGACAAGCATGTTCTTACAAAATGGGCCAGCTAAAGATTGAAGAGCTTAGAAGAAAAGCAGAAAACGAACTCGGCGATAAGTTTGACATAAGACACTTCCATGATGAAGTTTTGTGTGATGGTGGGATAACACTTCCTATCTTAGAAAACAAGATTAAGAATTTTATTAATAGATATAAAAATTAATCTTTTTTATTGGTTATCAAAGTACTAATTAATGCGGTAAGGCTTATTGATATCCAAAAAAATATGCGAGGCTCTCCAGTGTTTGATAAGCCATTCAAGACTAAAAATAAAGTATTTAAACCTAAATAAATAGTTGTTACTAAATAACCCATATTCTTACTTTTGTATTTATAGCTTTTTATGAACCAAATAACTATTAAAGCATTTGCCATAACCCTTAAGGGCTCAATTTGATTAGATAATACATGTACAATTATGTCAATAATCTGTAAGGAAATTAATAAAAATATCATTTTTATTAAATTTATTTTAGTATAGATTTATCAGATTTTTTAACGATTTCGTTCTTGTAGCTTTGGTGAATCTCTTTTTCTTTGTTTTTAGAGTCTATTTTTTGATTTGAAATCTCGTTCTCAAGCAAGTGAATTTTATTTTGTAATTCTTCAATCTTGTCTTTCATTTCATAGATAATTTTTATTCCATCTAAGTTGATTCCTCTTTGAGAAAGATTTTGAATTTGAATTAATTTATCTATGTCTTCTTGAGAGTAGCGTCGCGTACCTCCACCTGTTCTATATGGTTTTATTAAGCCTTTCATTTCATATGTTCTAATGGTTTGTTGATGTATTCCAGACAAAGTTGAGGCAACAGATATAAAATATATTGCTTTAGAATCTTCGCTACTCATCTAAATACTTTCTCGGAGAATCTCCTGATTCAAATTGGTTTCTAAACTTTTCAAGATGTTTTTTTGCAGATCGAGATAAATTCGTTGGGGGAGTTATGAAAACTTTCACATAGAGATCTCCAGCTCTTCTACCTTGAGGTGATATTCCCTCACCTTTAATTTTGAAAGTTTTTCCACTAGGTGTTCCCGCTGGAATTTTAAGAGTAACGGATTTTGTTAGTGTAGGTATTTTTATACTCGCACCTAATGCTGCCTCAGTAAAGAGAAGAGGTACCTCTAAAATCAAATCCATATTGCTTCGCTTGAAGTATTTATGTTGCTCAACTCCAACCTGAACGAGCAAATCTCCATCTGGTGCACCTGCATCTCCAGGGCCACCTCTTCCGCGTAATCTGATAACTGTACCGTTATCAACTCCAGCTGGAACCTTTACTTTTATTGATTCACTTTGAATAACGGTTCCGGAACTTCTACACGTTTTACAGGCTTTATCAATGACATTACCCTGTCCTTTACAAGCCTGACAAGTTTGTGCAAAAGAGAAAAATCCTTGATTTGAAGCAGTTTGACCAGAACCATTACAGATATTGCATCTGTGGAAAGCTTCGCCCTTATCTGCACCTGTACCTCTACAGTCACTACAAGCAACTTCTTTTCTTAGAGGAACAACTGTTTCAACACCTGATGCAGCCTCAGTAAATGATATATTTATGTTTGTTTGATAAGTCTGGCCTTTTCTTCTTCCACCTGTGCCTCCAAACCCAAAAATGTCACCAAGGTTTCCAAAAATATCACCAAGATCATCTACATTGAAACCTTGATTGCCAAATCCTGAAGCTCCCATAGCTCTAATTTGGTCGTATTCTTGTCTTTTTTTATCATCAGTTAAAACAGAGCTTGCTTCTGAAACTTCTTTAAATCTCTTCTCAGCTTCTGGATCACCTGGATTTAAATCTGGATGATTTTCTCTTGCAAGTTTTTTGTAAGCTGATTTAATTTCATCAGCAGACGCATCTTTAGATACACCTAAAATGGCATAGAAGTCTTTATCTAGCCAGTCTCTACTCACTTTTTACTTTCACCATTGCAGGCCTTATTAAAGAGTCTTGAAATTTATATCCCTTTCTTAGCACGGATTCAACTACTTGCTTATCTCCTTCACCTGAGTGCTCTACAGCCTCGTGTAGTGATGGGTCAAAGTCTTCACCGTCGGCACCAATATGCTTAATTTGCATATCATTTAACACTTTTTCTAGTAAAGAATTTAACGTCTCAACTTCTTTAGGTGTTTCATCTTGACTAATTGCTATTTCAAAGTTATCTAAAAGAGGCATTAATCCATTTATAAAATAGGAAACGGAAGCTTTAGTTATATTTTCTCTTTCTTTTTCGCTTCTTTTTTTGAAGTTATCAAAATCAGCAGCCAATCTAAGATAGTCATCTTTGATTTTTTCATATTGGTCTAACGGAACAGATGGGTTTTCCTCATCTGTTCCGTTTTCTTCAACAATATCTTCTGAACCCTCTTCTAAATCAGCTTCTTCTAAAAATTCTTCGTCTGATTCGTTTGATAAGTTATCTTTACTCATCTTCTTCAACTACTTCACCCTCGACAACATCTTGAACATCCTCTGGAGTTTCAGACTGGTTGTCTTGAGCTGCTTGTGTTTCTGCGTATAGTTTTTCTGCAAAAGATTGACTTGCTTTTGTTAACTCCTCAATTGAAGCTTTAAGCTCATCGATAGTTAACTCTTCTTTTTCAAGCAAAGTCTTTAAAGCATCTTTTGCATTATTAATTGCATTTTTTTCTTCATCAGTCGCTTTATCACTATTTTCTTCAAGCATTTTGTCAGTTGAAGTAATCATTCCTTCAGCTAGATTTCTTGTTTCAACAAGCTCTTTTTTCTTTGAATCGTCATTAGCGTGTTGTTCAGCGTCTTTAATCATTCTGTCGATCTCATCTTGTTCTAACGCTGTACCACCAGTAATAGTAATCGCTTGTTCTTTTCCTGTTCCAAGGTCTTTTGCATTTACATTTACAATTCCGTTTGCGTCAATATCAAAAGTTACCTCTATTTGTGGAGTACCTTGTCTTGCTGCTGGTATATCAGTAAGTGTAAATTTACCTAGTGATTTATTGCCAGAAGCCATTTCTCTTTCTCCTTGTAGTACATGTATTTCTACTTGAGTTTGATTGTCCTCTGCAGTTGTAAATGTTTCAGACCTCTTTGTTGGGATTGTTGTATTTCTTTCAATCATCTTGGTCATGATGCCACCCTTTGTTTCAACACCAAGTGTTAAGGGAGTAACATCTAATAACAGTACATCCTTTACATCACCTTTAAGAACTCCAGCTTGAATTGCTGCACCAGAAGCAACTACTTCATCAGGATTAACTCCTTTGTGAGGATCTTTTCCTGTAAGTGATTTAACAAGTGCTTGTACTGCTGGCATACGTGTTGATCCACCAACTAAAATTACATGATCAATGTCACTGTAATTTAATCCTGCATCAGATAGTGCATTTTCTACAGGGCTTTTTGTTCTTTCTACCAAATCAGCAGTGATTTTTTCAAATTCAGATCTGCTTAATTTTTCTAATAAGTGTTGTGGACCGGAATCATTGGCTGTGATAAATGGCAAGTTTATCTCAGTTTCACTTGTAGATGAAAGTTCAATTTTTGCTTTTTCTGCACCTTCTTTTATTCTCTGTATAGCCATTTTGTCATTTGAGATATCAATTCCTGTTGATGATTTAAATTTTTCAATCAACCAATCCATTACTCTTTGATCCCAATCATCACCACCAAGTTTAGAATCTCCTGATGTTGACTTTACTTCGAAAACACCTTCCGAAATTTCTAGAACAGACACATCGAATGTTCCACCACCTAAGTCAAAGACTAAGATTTTTTGATCTTCATTATTTTCAAGACCGTATGCAAGAGATGCTGCTGTTGGTTCGTTAATGATTCTAAGTACATTTAACCCAGCAATTTTTCCAGCTTCTTTTGTAGCTTGTCGCTCAGCATCATTGAAGTAAGCAGGTACAGTTATAACTGCTTCCGTTACATCTTCACCTAGATAAGATTCAGCATCTTTTTTTAATTTTTGAAGTATTCTTGCTGATATTTCTTGAGGTGTATATTCTTTGCCTTCAAAAGTTTCTTTCCAATTTGTTCCAATGTGCCTTTTTATTGAACGTATAGTGTTGTCAGGATTTGTTATTGCTTGTCTTTTTGCAAGCTCTCCTACAAGCGTTTCATTTCCTTTAAATGCAACTATTGATGGTGTAGTTCTATTTCCTTCAGCATTTGCAATAACTGATGGCTCTCCACCCTCAAGTACAGCAACAACACTGTTTGTAGTTCCTAGGTCAATTCCTACTGCTTTTCCCATTTTTTATCCTTTCTAAAATAATTAATTTAATTCTTGTTCTCTTGGAAGATGACCTCTGACTCTTGGATATGAGACAGGGGAATGTAGAAAACAATATTTTTTCTTGTTGTACATACTTATTACTGTTTCGCAAGCATCAAAACCACAAATTCTGCCTGTTGTGTATCTTTTTGATCTTCTTACACCAGGCTTAACTTGTGAAGCTGTTAATGTTCCACTCATTTTTACCTTTCTATATATATTATATCATATAATCTAAGTATTTATACTTAGATATATAAATATTTATATCATATTGAAAAATTAATGCAAAATAAATTAAAAAATTTTTTTAATTTTAAATGTATTTGTCCAAACACTTATCCAAACTGATAATATGTACTGATGAACAATTCTGATATTCATATTGTTGGATTAGGCAATCTTGGAACAGCTTTTTTTGAAGGCTTATATTCATTCATTGATGAATCATCTATTTTTTTATACGATGAAAGTGAAGATCGTATTAATTTTTTTCAATCAAACTTTGAACTGTCTGTTAAAACAAAAATTGAAAAAATTACAACAGGAGTTTTAATTCTTTGTATCAAACCTCAAAATATTTCATCATTTTTTGAATTAAATAAATCTAATATTTCTTCTGATGTTTTAATTTGCTCTCCTGTTGCTGGATTAGAAATTGATCAAATTTCAGTAAATTTTAAAAATAACATAATTAGGGTAATGCCTAATTTGTTAATTCGTCAAAATAATGGTTTTATCCCTTTATCAAAAAATTATGAAGATGATTATTTAGGATTTGAAAAAAATATTCTTCAAAAATTGGGAAGTATTAGACAATTTGAAGAAAAGGACTTCCCTGTTTTGACCGCTTTGTCTGGCAGTGGTCCAGCATGGTATTATGAACTTTCAAAAAATCTAGTTTCTGCTGGTGTTGATTTAGGATTAAGTGAAGATGATGCAGATTTTATAATTAAAGAATTAGTAAACGCTCTTCCTAATTTAATAAACACTTCAGATTCGTTTGAAAATTTAGTTAATAAAGTTAAGTCTCCAAATGGAACTACAGAGGCAGGTATCAATTCGCTTAATGAAGATTCGTTTGATAAAATTATAAAAAATGCAATTCAAAAATCAGCAAATAGATCAAACGAAATTTCAGAAGAATTAAAACGTGAGTAATTTATTAAAAAAGTTCAAAGCTAACGATTATGTTTTACTGTTTTCAGCTGGTGCTTCAGTAGGTACATTATTCCTATGGGCAGCTAGTTATATTTTTCCTGAAGGTGAAATAGTTCAAGGTAGAAGAGTCTTTGAAAACATACCTAAAGTCCTTCAGTATATTTTTTACGTTTTAAGTGCTGCTTCAATTTTCATATCTGGATATTTGTTTTCTTTAAGAGTTAAAAACTGGAATCGTGGTAAAGCTGAAAAAAGAAATACGACCTTAGGTTCAAGATTATCAAGTCTATTCGACGGCCTCTTAATGAAAACAGTACTTAGGTTTAGAGCGGCAGGATTAATGCATTCATTAATTTATGTAGGCTTTCTAGGATTGTTTGCTGGAACAATTACATTGGAAATCCATCATCTGATGCCTCCCTCATTAAAATTTCTTCAAGGTACAACTTATATGGTTTACTCTTTTACTTTAGAGTTAGCGACTATTGCATATTTATTTGGTTTATTTTGGGCATTAGCCAGAAGAGTTATGGGTTCAGAATACAGAATTCAAACAAAAACAACTATCGATGATTATTTAACACTCTCTCTTCTTATTTTTATTGGTATTTCTGGTGTCACCACTGAAGCAGGTCGTATTGCTGTAGAAAATTTTCCTGAATATGAAAAATGGTCATTTATAGGATATTTTGTTGCGAGCACTTTTGAAATTTCTAATCCTGTTGATTTTCATCGTGTTTCATGGGTTTTACATGTAGTTTCTTTTTTTGTTTTTCTCATAGCAATGCCGCTTTCAAAATTGCGTCACATTATTACATCACCAATAAATATGTTTATGTCTCCTAAAGATAGACCTAAAGGTGCGATGAGGTATATTGGAAACCTAATGGAAGCAGAGGATATCGATTCAGTAGGTGCTGAAATTATTGATCACTTTACATGGAAGCAACTTATGGATTTAGATGCTTGTACTGTATGTGGTAGGTGTACTTCTGTATGTCCAGCAAATCAAACTGGAAAATCTCTTGATCCAAGAGAAATAATATTAAAAGTTGGACAAGTAATGTCAGAATCTGGAGACCCAGCAGTAACTACAACGATTTCCACTCCAAAGGTATTAAAAGTAAATTCTGATAACGTATTTGAACGTATTACTTCTGAAGAACTATGGGCTTGTACATCTTGTAAAGCCTGTGATGAGATTTGTCCTGTAAATATTGAAATTCTAGACAAGATTCTAGATATGAGGCGACACTTAGCCTTAATGGCATCTGACTTTCCTTCTGAGCTAGGAAAAGCATATGTAGCTATGGAAAACTCATCAAATCCATGGGGTGCTTCTCAAAACGATAGGTTGAATTGGACTAAAGATCTAGATTTTGAAGTACCTGTCATAGATGAATCAAACTATGAAGAGTACGACTATCTATATTGGGTTGGTTGTGCTGGTGCATTTGATGATAGAAACGCTCCAGTTACGAAAGCTGTGGCAACTTTATTGAATAGAGCAAATGTTTCTTTTGCGGTCTTAGGTCCAAAAGAGGTTTGTACTGGGGATTCAGCAAGAAGAACTGGTAATGAATTTGTTTTTCAACAATTGGCTATTCAAAATATTGAAAACATGAACAACTTAAAAGTAGACAAAATCATAACTCAATGCCCACACTGCTTTAACACTATTGCTAATGAATATCCTCAACTTGGTGGAAACTATCAAGTTATTCACCATAGCCAATTACTAACTGAACTAGTTCAATCAGGAAGGATAGAAGTTGGTACAAGTGATAAGCCTTATAAGATTACATACCATGATTCATGCTATCTAGGAAGACATAATGACATTTATACAGCACCAAGAGAAATTGTTGGTTCTATTGGTGGTATAGAAATTAGAGAAATGAAAAGACAGGGAACCCAAAGCTTCTGTTGTGGTGCTGGTGGGGGAAGAATGTGGATGGAAGAATCTGTTGGTAAAAAAGTAAATATTGAACGATCCCAAGAGGCTATTGATACAGGTGCAGATGAAGTAGCTGTTGCTTGTCCATTTTGTTACATAATGATGGATGACGGCATCAAAGAGCTAGGGTATGGAGATAATGTAAAGGTTCGAGACGTCTCTTTAATTTTGTTAGATAATCTTAAAAAAGATTAACTATTTTTCCCCATAAAGAATTTTTTCATATCTCCTTTAGAGATATTTAAGCTATATAAAACATAAATTGCTGTTGTTAAGTTACCCAGCACCATAATAAATATCGACCAAATTATGGCATTAATTGTTTTCTCTTTATAGAAAATCCAAAAACATACAAAGATAAATCCTGTATATAGGTCAACCAAGGATACAGTTCCCCAAGGTAAATCTGGAATAGGTGATTCAAGAATGGGAACTTGTGATTGAGCCCAAAATATCACCACAGTCATTGCTATTGCTGATATATATGAAAATATTTTTGTTATAGTCATAATGTAGATTTTAAAGGGAAATGAATTAAATTGACTGAAAATACAATTATTACAAAAGTGTTAAGACTGGATAAACAAGTTTATAACGAAATAATTACCTTCCCTTCTTCATTGCAAAAGGGCTTAGCCATTTGGACTACTGCAACAATTCTAATTACATTAAGTGCTGTACGATTCTTTACTGGGGTAATAGACTTTTTAGAAGTTAATCTCTATTTATTTAGTGAAGAAGCAACATCAGAAGAGCTTTTAATGCTGCAAACATTAATTGATCAACTACAAGTTGAATTTCAACAATCTACTTTTACATCTATTTTTTCGTCCTTAATAGGATCTGTGTCAGCATCAGTAGTTGGTCTTATTATTGTCTTTCTTGTTTTAAAGTACTTGTTAAGAAAAGATCCTCAACCAAAAGATCTTGCAATTATCTATTTGTATTCAAGTATTCCAGGGTTGCTAACTATTCCTGCAATCTTTATTTCCAGTTTATTAATTCAAGGAGTTTTATTATTCGTCACTGCAATTTACTCCTTTACCACTCTTGGTTCTGGGTTAAAACAAGTTTATTTTTTAAGAAACATAGAAGTAATCTTATTGCTAGTTTCAATTACCTTTGGGTCAACAATATTATCTTACTCCTAATATGAATGCTGGTGTTATTCTCGCAGCTGGTGATTCCTCAAGAATGGGTTTCCCGAAACAACTAGCACAAGTTAAAGACAAACCACTTTTAGAGCAAGTTGTTGAAAAAGTTAATCAACACTTTGAACATTCTTCTGTTGTTTTAGGCTCAGATAATGAAACAATCACTGAAAAAATAAATTTTTCTAATTCAGATATCTTAATAAATGAAAATTGGTCAGAGGGTATAGTTTCATCAATAAGAACATCTTTATTTTTTTATCAAAGTCAAAAAGAGATAGAAAATATAGTTTTTTTCTTAGGTGATCAACCTGAAGTTAAAGATTCGGTAATTGACTCTATTACATCTTTTGAAACAGAGGGAGATGAAATATTGATAAGTCAATATAGGTATAAACATAATTTTCCAATTTTAGTTCCTAGAATGTTTTGGGATAAATTAGAACTTCTTACCCAGGACGATTCACCAGTGTTTGAAAATTCAGTCTTTCAAGATTTTGATCTGATTGATTATTTATTGTCTTCAGAAATTAAAGTAAAGAATATTAATTTTAATTTTTTGGGACCAAAAGATTACGACGAAGAAAAAGACTTTTAATAAAGTGGGAAAATCTTAACAAAAAATTTCTGTATTTTTTTTCGAAGTTTTGTACAATCTAAAGAATGAACTCTATTGATTCTATAAATGGTATGACGCATACGGAAGCAACAAAACTTAGAAGAGCAAGAGTTAGAACAACCACTACATTTTTACAAATAGCATCTACCCGCTCCGGCCGTGCTCTACTTACAAAAGAAACAGGAATCAATTCTCCGAAGTTACTACATTGGGCCAGAAGAGCTGAACTAATGCAGATAAAGAATCTTGGAAGAGATTACGCAGATCTTCTTGAAGCTGCTGGTGTGGAAAGTGTTTCAGAGCTTAAAAGACGTAATCCAGAATCTTTACATGAAATGATGCAAAAGATAAATGACAAAAAGAATATAGTTGATAGAATGCCTTCATTGAAAAGAGTTAGCAAATGGGTAGCAGACTCAACCGATATGGAAATTAAGGTATCTTCATAAGCCCTATTTCAATCTAAAATTAGATTGTGGTTAGTAAAATAATACGAATAACTGGTGCTCAGCTATCATTTCCAGTGGGCGCAATTCAACAAAATAAGCAAACTATTTTAGATGCAATTGAAGTAGGCGAACAAAACCAGTCAGATATTGTAGTTTTTCCAGAACTTGCTCTAACCGGTTATCCTCCGGAGGATTTGTTACTCAGAGAAAGCTTCGTAGGTAAAAATTTTGCAGTTTTAGAAGAAATATCTGAATTTACAACATCTACTAGTGCAATCATAGGATTTGTTGACAGAACAATGGCTAAACACAAAATAGACATGACCACAAGGAGTATCGCTAATGCTGCAGCAATTGTTCAAAATGGTGATGTTAAAGGTATTTATCATAAAAGTTTTCTACCAAACTATTCAGTATTCGATGAAGCGCGATATTTCTCAGCAGGAAATGATGCAGGAAAATTATTTTGGTATGAAGGTATTGGAATAGGAATTAGTATTTGCGAAGATATTTGGATTGAAGATGGTCCAGCAGAACAACAGGCTAAAAATGGTGCTTCTCTAATAATAAACATTAATGCTTCACCATTTGATATAAGTAAGTCAAAAGCTAGAAAAGAAAATGTAATCGCTAAGGCAAAAAAGTTAAAAATCCCAATTCTCTATTTAAATACAGTTGGTGGACAAGATGAGTTAGTTTTTGATGGAGGATCCTTTTTAGTAAATGGAGAAGGAGAGTTGCAGCATCAGGCAAATCAATTTAAGGAAGAAATTTTTCATTTTGATCTTGAATTAAAACCTATTGAAAATTATCCAACTAGTAGCTTGCAAATAAGAGAAAAGATACAAGAAATTGATTTCGATACCAACTACAAACAGCTAGATAAGTATGAAGAAATTTATGCAGCATTAAAGCTGGGTTTAAGTGATTATGTTCAAAAAAATAAATTTCAAAAAGTTTTAGTAGGACTTTCTGGTGGAATTGACTCTGCACTGACAGCTACAATTGCTGTGGACGCGATAGGTGAAAAAAATGTTATTGGCGTTGCAATGCCATCAAAATTTAATTCTTCAGAATCTTTAGAAGATGCACAAATTTTGGCTGAAAATTTAGGTATAGAATTCAAAATTATTGAGATTGAAGGTATCGTTGAATCATTACGCAATAAGATTATGGAAAACATTTCTGAGGATCTATCTGCTGTGACCGATGAAAATTTACAATCAAGAGTAAGAGGTAATTTACTAATGGCACTCTCAAATCAGACTGGCGCAATGGTTGTATCAACTGGAAATAAATCAGAAATGGCAGTGGGTTACTCAACTCTCTATGGAGATTTAGCCGGAGGCTTTGCTGTCTTAAAAGACTTATACAAGACTGAAGTGTACAAATTGTCTAAATTTAGAAATTCAATTTCAAATGTAATTCCTGAAAATACTATCACCAAAGAACCAAGTGCAGAACTAAGACCTGATCAACTAGATACAGATTCTCTTCCAGAATATGAATTGTTAGACAAAATTTTGTATATGTATATTGAACAAGATGCTTCATCTGAAAAAATAATTTCATCCGGAATCAACAAGGAAATTGTATATGATGTTCTAGCAAAGGTAGATAGAAACGAATACAAAAGAAAACAAGTATCTCCAGGAGTAAAATTAACTGGGAAAGCTTTTGGTAAAGATAGAAGAATGCCTATTACAAATACATATATAAGAGATGAGATTTAATCTATGTATTTAATAAATGGTTCAGAGGTATCAAAAGAAAAATTTAATTTACCTATAGAAGACCTTTCTGTTTGGAGGGGTGATGGGGTATTCGAAGCAATTAAAATCCACAATGGTTATCCATTTGGAATTAATTTGCATATTGATAGGTTAAAAAAATCTTGTCACGACCAATTATTTTCGGTAATAAATTTTGAGGAAATAAAAGAAAACATTTTTCAAGTCGCAAAAGAATATGATTCTGGATATGTTCGAACTTTAGTATTAAGAGCGTCTGATGTAGACCAACACAACATTTACATATTTCATCAGAATCCTATTACTTTTCCAGAAAATTTTTCATTACAATCACAGCAAGCTCCATGGCATGCGGGTGGGGATTTTAAGGAAGAAAACAGTGTATTGATAGCTAAAACGACATCTTACGCCTATAACGTTCGACATACAAGATATGCAGAATCAAATGGATTTACTGATGCACTATTGCTTAACAAAGACAATATTGTTTTAGAGGGACCAACATGGTCTATAGGATGGATAATTGGTGAAAATGTTTTTGTATCAGATTTAGAGCTTGGAATTCTTGACTCTATTACAAGAAAGTATCTACTCAAGTTTGGTGAAAAAAACTTGTTGAATGTTTCATCAACAAAAATCTCTATTAATGATTTGTATGAAGCTGATTCAGCTTTTGTTATGTCGACAGCAAAGCATGGGGTGTTCGTAAATAAAATAGATGAAGTTGAATATAAAGAATCGCCACTAGTTAAAAAAATTCAAAACTTATTTATTGAAGAAGTAGAAAAAGAAAGAAACAGTATTCAGACTTAGGAGGTACAGTGAGACTGACACAGTATTCACATGGCTCTGGTTGAGCTTGTAAACTCTCTCAAGGAGAGCTTACTCAAGTTTTGAGTAGTTTTAGACAAAAAAATAAAGACAATAACGATGTTCTCGTTGGATTGGATTCTCCTGATGATGGTGGAGTTATTCAGTTACCGAATGGAAGTAAAATTGTCCAAACTGTTGACTTTTTTACCCCCATTCTTGACGACCCTTATGATTGGGGTCGAGTTGCTGCAACAAATGCATTGTCTGACATCTATGCAATGGGCGGTCATCCCATTTCAGCACTTCAACTTGTAAGCTGGCCAAGAGATGAAATAGGTTTTGATATCCTTTCTAAGGTCATAGAAGGCGGTGCAGATGTAATGGCTTCAGCATCTTGTAGTGTTATTGGTGGACACAGCATTGAAGATAAAGAACCAAAATATGGGTTTGCAGTTACAGGTATCATTAATGATAAAATTTACACAAAATCAAATGTACAAATCGGAGATAAATTATTCCTTTCAAAGCCAATAGGATCAGGCATAATCTCTTCTGCAATAAAAAAAGGCATTGCATCGGATTCTGTAATTCAAGAAGTAACTGAGATTATGACAGAATTAAACGATAGAGCACTTGAGTTAGCTAAAAAATTAGATGCTAATGCAATTACAGATATTACTGGCTTCGGCCTCTTAGGGCATTTGTCAGAAATGATAAAAGACGATTCAGTTTCTGCAGAAATATTTTCTGAAAAAGTTCCAGTTTTAGATTCAGCACAGGAATATTTTGAAAATGGAATTTTCTCATCTGGTAGTCAGAGAAATTACGATTCTATTTCTTCAGATTTGAGTTTTGAAAAAGAATTAATTGATAAAGTAAAGTTATTTTCAGATGCTCAAACAAGTGGTGGATTGCTAATGTCAGTTCCAGACAATGGCTTGAATAAAATTGAAGAATTTTTAAAGGATTTCAATACCAAAGTCTGGGAAATAGGGCGTATTACTTCCCGTTATAACGGGAAAATAAATATCATATAGATTGTTATGTTAAAAAATTTAACCAAGTTTGTTGCATTTACAGCATTTGTAAAAAGTCTTATAGAAACGAAATCTAGTAAGTCCACAGGTGTTACACAACTTCATCCCAGTAAAATACCTGGAAGGACTATCTTCATTAGGGAAAAAGAGTACTTTATAAGAGAAAATTATGTGAACGGTACTATTCCAATAGTCTTTTTACATAGCTGGGGTTCAGATTCTCTTGGTAGCTGGTTCAAAGTATTGCCTGCAATAAAGCAAAAGTATTCTTTTGTTGCAATTGATTTAAGAAATCATGGAAAGTCAGACGCTTCATGGGAACGCTGGGATGTAGATGAGAATGCAGATGTTGTAATTAGTATTTTACAAGAACTCGGGATAGAAGAATGTCATCTTGTAGGATGGTCAATGGGAAGTGCTGTAGCACTTGCCGTATCAAATAAAAAACAAAACTTAATTAAGAAACTAGTTTTAATAACTCCGTTTAGCTGGCTAGGTGGTGCGGTATATAAAGATAAACTAGCATTTAAGGCTTTTGTAAGTTTTGTAAGAATAAGAGAAAGGCTGTTTCCAAATCTAAATCCACAGTCAAAGTTTTCTTTTCTAAAAAAATCTAATGCAATCAAAGATGAGTACACAGATTGGGCATGGAATAACTTACATAAACATAAAGATGATTTTATTTATGAAGATGGTGGTCGTTTTGTTGTACCTTATGATGCAAGGCCATGGCTAGAAAATATTAAATCTCAAACTCTAGTAATAACTGGAGGTAAGGACAGGCTAGTTCCAGAAGAAACTTCAAATGATGTAATTGATAGATTAGAAAATGTTTCAAGCATTGTATTTAAGGATGCAGGTCACTCTGTACCTTGGACCCATGCAGAAGAATTAATAAACTCAATTGAAGACTTCATAACTTCATGAAAAGGGTACTATTTTTTTCTGCGACTTATTACAACCTACCTCTATCTGACAACTTAAAAAAGAAATTTCAATTTCTTAGTGAAGTATCAGAATGTACAGTTGTTGCTTTTTCTAATAAAAATATTGAATTTCAAGAGGAGAACACGAACTTTTATATTTACAAACAAAGCAGCTTTAGAATCCTAAATTATCTAAAAATTCTGAAAAAATCGTATTTCGATCTCAATAAAATTATTAAAAAACAAAATATTGATATTGTGGCTTTTCAAGATCCAATTACAAGTTTTTTAGGATTCCTTAGAATAAAACAATCTCATCCAAATATAAAAATAGTTTTAGAGTCACATGGAGACTTTATAGACACTCTTGGGATGGAAAAAAATTTGTTTCTACCAAGTCTTTACAAAAAAGCATTTAATTTGATTGCACAATACACAATAGACAATGCAGATATAGTTCGAGCTGTATCTTCATCAACAGAAGAGCAAGTTCTTTCATTTAATAAATCAAAAAATGTTGTTAGATTTCCCGCTTGGATAGATTTTGAAGCTTATAAGAATGTACTACCTACAAGAGAAGATAATCAAATATATAAAATATTGTTTATAGGTAGTGTGACTGATAGAAAAAAGCCTCATATGGTTATCGAAGCACTGCCTAAGTTAAATAATAAAAATGTTGAATTTCATATTGTAGGCCCTACTCCTAATCAGCAATATTTAGATAGAATTAACAACTTAATTGATGAGTACAATCTAGAAGATAAAGTTTTTATTCACGGTATTAAAGACAGAGACGAAGTTATTGAGTTTTATAAAACTTCAAATTTAATGATTCTACCTTCTGTTTCGGAAGGTCTTGCCAGGGTAATTTTTGAATCTCAAGTGACATCTTGTCCAGTATTAGTTACTGATGCCCCAGGCATGCAAGATATCGTAATTGATGGTCAGACGGGATTTGTTTTCGAAAGTAATAATCTTGAATCTCTTGTATTAAAAATGAATGAAGTCTTTGATGATTACAATCAAAGCATTCAAATTGGAAGAAATGCAAAAGATTTTATTCTAGAAAATTTTTCAGAGGATAAATTTAAATTTAGTTTTAAAAAAATATTTGATCTGGTTTGAAACTTTAAAGCTAGTTATTAGTAATTGTCACATTAAAGTTTTAAAATTTAATTATGGAAATGTTTGAATATTTAGCTCTTTTTGCGTTACTCGGATTTGGGATTTACCAGATCAATCGGACTAATAAATTAAATAATGAGTTTAATAGAGTTAATAACGAGTTAATTAAGTATCAAACATTAGATGAAAACAAAATTAATTTGGATGATGAAAGTTATCCATTTAATAAAACCCTAAAGGATTTAGAAGAAACAATAGAAAAAATAGATCAGAGTTATGAAGGTTATTTAACAACTAAAGAAGGTTTTAATAGCAAGCTTGATGATTTGAAAAATGTAACCTCTAGATTGAATCTAACTTTATCAAGCAATCAAAAAAGAGGAAATTGGGGAGAAATTCAAGTTGAAAAAATTTTAGAAGACTCTGGTTTAGTTAAAGGTCAAAATTTTGAAGCTCAGAAGCCAATGGAGTCTGGAAAAATTCCAGATATAACTATCTATTTACCAGAAGGTCAAATTTTAAACTTAGATGTTAAATTTCCTTTAAACAACTACATGAGATATCTTGATGTTTTGGAAAAAAGAAGTAATTCTAACGATGATTCTGAATATGAATTCTTAGATACTAATGCAAAAAAGTTAAAGAATGATTTTTTGTCAGATGTTAGAAAAAGGGTAGATGAAGTTACTAGAGAAGGCTACATCGATCCAAAGAACAACACCATAGACTATGCACTGCTATTTGTTCCTGTAGAGGGAATTTTCCAGTTTATAGTTGAAAATGAGCTTGAATTATCTAATAAAAAAATTGACATTTACAAAGAAGCGATCGAAAAAAATATCATTATGGTCCCTCCATCTTTATTATTGGTTTATTATTCAACAATTAAAAATGCTGTAGATACATTTTCTTTACAAGATAAAGCAAAGGATTTAATTGAATTACACAGGATATTTTTAACTCAATGGGAGAAGTACAGACTTCAAATTGAAAGCCTTCAGTCAAACATCACATCTCTTCAGAAGAAATATGATGAATTAACAAATGTAAGAACAAATGAATTATTCAAAGTTGTAGAAAGAATTGACGATCTAAAATTTGAAGATTCTGAAAAGACCGAAGATTAATTAAATTTCGCCTCAACCATGATGCACTTATCATCAATGTAATCTTTGTTATTTTCTTTTAATAACAATGATGTGGATTCACTTTCAGCACCAGGTTGATACCAGAAGTTATTAAATCCTAAAGTTATTAAATCTTTAGTCATTTCGTAACCAATTTGTGGTGGAACAACAAAATTTAGAATATCTGGCTTTACACCTATATCTTCAACACTTTTATAACATTTTGTATTTTGAATAAAGTCTTCTTTTTTGTTTACAGGAATTACATGGAACCCCTTGTTTGTTAAATCAATAAATATTTTGTTTCCATACTTACTAGGATCATTACTAGCACCAATTAATGCTATGGAAGTATTTTTATCTTCTAAAAGCTCAATCAATTAAAAGTTTTCAGCCTTCATCGCGTAGAGTACATCTTTTCCTGCTTTTACAGCTGATGTATAACCAGATGCAAGAGGTAACAGTTGTTCAATATAAAACTTGGATAGGGTTATTTTGTCTAAATAATACTCTTCGCCAGTTTCTTCATATTTTTTGTTAGCTAGAAGAGCAGCTTTACCCATGTAATAGCCACCTAATACTTGTCCGAACATTTTCAAATAAGGAGAAGCTGCAGCGCTTGCATCTACAATTTCGCCTTCTAGCATTCTAGATCCTAACCAGAGAGTTACTTCAGATAGATTTTGAACCTCGACATCAAGTTTTTCGGCTAAGCCAGCTATATCTTCAGTACTTGATTTCATTTCTTCTATGACTTTATTTACATCCCCAAGTAATCTCTGCATAGCTTGCCCATTATCAAGAGGAAGCTTTCTAAACATTAAATCTAATGCTTGAATTCCATTTGTACCTTCATAAATTGGCGCAATTCTTGCATCTCTCATGTATTGAGCAACACCAGTTTCTTCAACATAGCCCATGCCGCCATAAACTTGAATTGCTATTGAGGTGAGTTCAACACCTAAATCAGAAATCCAAGCTTTTGTGATTGGAGTTAGTAGACCACAACGCTCTTCACCAAATGCTTTTGTCTCGTCATCACCGAAATATTCCAAATCTAACATCAATTGGTTATCAAGCATTAAATATCTCATAGCATCTGTATAAGATTTAATGGTCATGAGCATTCTTCTAACATCAGCATGGTCAATGATTGTAGAATTTTTTGCATCTTCTTTAGACATACCTACAGGTCTTCCCTGAACTCTATCTCTCGCATACTGTGCAGCACCTTGAAGAGCACCAGAAGCACAGGCTAATCCTTGTCCACCAACCCAGATTCTTGCCTCGTTCATCATAGTAAACATATATGAAAGACCTCTATTTGCTTCTCCGACCAAATATCCTGTTGAACCGTCATATTCCATTACACATGTTGGACTAGCGTGAATTCCTAGTTTTTCTTCTATTGATATACAACTAACATTGTTTTTTTCGCCTAAAGTTCCGTCGTCATTAACAATAAATTTTGGAACTATAAACATCGAAATTCCTTTTGTACCCTCAGGAGAGCCTGGGATTTTAGCTAGTACTAAATGAATAATATTTTCGGTCATATCGTGCTCTCCGAATGTTATCCATACTTTGGTTCCAGAAATTTTGTAAGTACCGTCATCTTGAGGTTCTGCTTTTGTGGTAATCGTGCCTAAGTCAGATCCTGACTGTGGTTCACTTAGATTCATTGTTCCTGTCCACTTACCAGATACAAGGTTTGGTAAAAATTTGTCTTTTTGTTCTTGGCTTCCATGAAAGTTGATGGCTGATATAGCTCCTGCACTTAATCCAGGTGCTAATCCAAAAGCTAAGTTAGCAGTACTTAAAATTTCTAAAGTACCTCCAGATAAAACAATTGGCATCCCACCACCACCAATTTCTGTTGGAAGAGAAATTGATGCCCAGCCAGCTTCTGCAAATTTTTGATAAGCTTCTACAAATTCCTCTGGCATCGATACAATTCCATCACTGATGGTTGCACCTTGTTGATCTCCTAATGCATTAATGGGAGCTAATACTTCTTCAGCAAACTTTCCACATTCTTCCATGGTTGGAATAACAATGTCTTCTGAGAAATCACTGAATGCTGAAATTTTTGAGATTATGTCATATGATTCAATAACCTCATAACCAAAAACGATGTCTTTGACGGGAGCTTTAAAATCTACTGCCATGAATATATATCATATCACTTTACGCTGAAAATGATAAATTAGCGGGGCTTAACTTCAACTAGTTTTGCAATATCTTTGATTTTTTCTAAGTCAGGAAAATCAGTTGTTCCTGCAACAATAGCTCCTGCAGCACAAGCCTCTTTAATAGTATTTAGTAAATCGTCAGTGCCGAATGCACCTATGTATGCTGCAGTGGTGTCTCCAGCTCCATTTGCATTAATTGTTTTAAAATCAGGAGGAACTATTTCTATTGCACCTTCTTGACTAATTAATCTTGCAGGTAAGTTTGAAGATGTCAGTAAAATATTTTTTACCAATCCACTATCAATTAATTCTTCAGTTTTTTGAACTGTAATTTCATCTTTACTAACTACAAGAAAATCAATAACATAATTAATTTCTGTTTCAAACCCTGCCTGCAGAATAAATAGATTTGGGTTTTCTGATTTAATATTTTTTAATTGATCCCCAATAAATTTTATAGAGTAACGATCAATTATTAATGAATCAAAGCTTTCTAGGTTTTGAAAATTACTCCACTCCAGATTTGAATATCCGGATGAAATTATTGTTCTCTCACCAGTTTCATCTATCAAAATAGAGCAAGTTGGCGTGTTAATTTTCCTTCTAAGTACGTTGCCAGTAAAAATATTACTTGAATCAGCATACTCCAAAACATAACTGCCTAAACTATCTTCTCCAATACTGTTACCCCGAATTTCTGCATCAAAACCCCACTCAACTATTTTTTCAGCACAATTTATTGCTGTACCTCCGACTCTTACTTGATAATCTTTGCTTCTAATATCCCCACCTGGTTTAGGGATTGATTCTATGAAGTAAATTAAATCTGGGTTAATGGTACCGAAGCACAGAATTTTATTTTTTGACATGGTTTAATATTAGTCTTTATGGAAAATCCACTAGCACAATCTCGACTACTAATTATTTTGACGATTGTTTACAACATTGTCGAAGGAATAATTGCGTTATATTTTGGATTTCAAACGAACAGTACTTCACTTTTAGGTTTTGGATTTGATAGCACCATTGAAATTACTGCCTCGATTATTGCTTTATGGGGAATAAGTGGTGCACAGAAAAATGAAAAAATTTCAGAAAGGCTAATTGCATACTCTTTTCTTTTATTGATAGTATTTATAGTTACAAAGTCAATGTTTGACTTAATAAACTTAAATAAACCAGAAGCAAGTATTTATGGAATTCTAATTGCTATCTTGTCAATAATAGTTGAAGGTCCACTTGCGTATAAAAAATTAAAAATAGGTAAAGAGCTTCAAAATAATGTACTGATTGCAGAAGCAAAAGAAACTTTGTTTTGTTTAAATTTATCGATATTAGTAATTCTTGGAGTCGGAATTAATTATCTTTTTGGAATTTGGTATTTTGACCCAATAGCTGCTTTACTAATGATACCGTGGCTTTTTTACGAGTTTAAAAACCACATTAACTAAACAAGACCACTAATAATTGCTCCCAATGCTAGAACTACAATGTAGCTAATTAGTCCACCAAAAATTGCCCCGAGCTTTAATCCTCTAGAAATCTTGCTTGGTCCAGCTAAATGGTAAATTAGAACTCCTAAAAATGGAACCAAATATACAATTGCTAACCAAATATATTTCATAGACCCCTGGGTTTTTTCATTTATATCAATGTCTTTGATTGCTAAGGCTGCCCATGCAGCATATAGAACAAATGGCATTAGGTATCCATAAAGTTGGAATAGTAATTGCCATATAGTTGGACTTGAAATTGGTACACCACTCATAATTATCTCCTTATCTGCTTTGTAGTATGTATCTAAATTTTCGTCTAAAAGTTGGTATGGAAGTTCAATACTCTCTAGGTCAGGGACATAAAATAAATTAACAGCTGGTGACGGTTGATTTATGTTCTCAAAAGGCATGTTGGTTTGCTCTTTTGGCCAAGGATATTCTTTATATCTATTCTTATCTAGTTCTGAAGTTTGTGCATCAGCAAAAAAACCTGCAAGAAGCATCAAACCTGATGGATCTCCTTGTAATGGAAATCTAGCAAAAAGACTAGATGAGTTAATGTCTGAACACTTATGAACTTGTTCTAGGAGAGGAGGGGTACTAGTTTGATACACGTTACCTTCAAAACAATTTCCTGGACCCCAAGGTCCTGCAAGTGCAAGATCTGTATACCCTGAGTCAAGTACAACATTATCTTTTATTTGTACATGTTGTGAAAAATATAAGTTTGCATCCAACATTGGGCTTGCAACAATTCCATATCTATCATGATTAACTACTATATTTTTTTCAATTATGTCACCAACTCTTCCTGGCGCAACTATTCCCATACCTTTTGCAACAAGACCAAATCTATTTGTAGGTGCTTCATAATTATTATTATCAATAACAAGATTGCCAATTATTGTAGTTTCTCTTCCTGGAGGATTAAGTTCTGAATCTAGAGTATTTGGAACAATTCCTGACATATTATCTCTCCAAATGTTGTTATAAAGATAAAGATGACCACCAGCATTTGTGCCTGAATAGCCAAGAGCATTTCCCTCAATAACATTGTCATATATGAGTGAGTTACAGGGGTAACACTGACCTATGTAGATTCCACTATCTGGATGTCCTGAAGCGTAAATATTGTCAAAAATACCATCTGTGGAGTTAAAAGCATAAACTCCATAATCCCCATTGTTATAGACTGTTAAATAAGAACCCTTGAAACCTTTTGAGGTGTTCCAATAAACTCCATTTAGTGAAAAATTTCTTACAGATAAGTTTTCAACTGAAACTCCATCTGTGTCGTATATTTGAATTCCGTTCTCTCTCATGAATTCGCCATCAATAATTACTTTATTTCTATCTACACCACGTATCGTGAGGTAAGAAGTTGTTACAGTAACACTTTCGTTATAAACCCCATTTTCAATAAGTATTAAATCACCTTCGATTGCTGCATCAACTGCATCTTGAATTTTTGTAAATTGCTCATTTTTACCTACTCTTAAAACTTCTTCACTTAATTCAACAATAATCTTCTCTTCTGGAGCAGAATATTCAACATCTCCTACGATTACTGTTCCGACCATTCCTTTGTTATTTGTTCCGTGGTATGGGCAATAATATTCATAAACACCTGGTTCGTTAAAAGTATGTTCATACTGATCTCCCTTAGTGATAATTCCATATTCAAAGTAGTCAGAAGATATAGCTTGCCAAGTTCCATCACTAGCAATTACGTTATGATTATTTGCTCCTCCTGATTCCCAAATTACAGTGGTACCAGGTTCTACCCTTATGACTTTTGGAGAAAATTCATCATCTACAACTTTAACAATTTGAGGGTCAAGACTAGTAGCCTCTTGAGAACCACATGCAGCTATAAAAATCATAAAAAGAAAAATTGAATAGTAACGAATTTTTTCCATAACAAATTTTACCTTTCAGATGTTAGGCCGTCCATTTTTTGTAGATTCTATTATTATTTAGTTATGGACAATGAAAGATATCAAACTCAAAAAAAACAGTGGGTTTGTCCCAAATGTCATAGTTCTGCTTTCACAGAAGATGTTGTCACAATGACAGGCAAATCATTTTCAAGATTCATGAATATTCAGAATCGTAAATTTTCTGCAATTACCTGTAATGAATGTTCATTTACAGAGTTTTACAAAGGTGAGTCTAAAGGTTGGGAAAGCGTAATCGACTTTTTAGGTAATTAAGCTTGTATCCAGTCTTCTGGATTATCATCAACAAAAAAATCAGAAACCAATGTAGCTTCTGGATCTATTGCATATTGATCAAAGTCGGTAACACCTTCTTCTTCAAGAACATCTTGATCAAGAAAGAAATTTCCTGTACATTCTTTTGAATCTCTTTTTAGAACTGCATATGCAGCATCAGCGTATATTGATGGTTTTCTGGAACCTTTTATCAATTCAGCACCGATAACATTTCTTACAGCTGCAGTATCTAAAGATGTTCTTGGCCACAAACAGTTAGATGCAATACCATATTTACCTAGTTCTTCAGCTAGACCATGTGCTACAAGAGACATGCCATACTTTGCTGTTGTATATGCAAGAGTGATTCCAAACCATTTCCTCGCTATGTCAATAGGTGGAGATAAGGTTAATATGTGTGGGTTTTTTCCACTTTTAAGATAAGGGATGCATTTTTGACTAAACATAAATGTACCCCTTACATTTATGTTGTGCATAAGATCGTATCTCTTCATGGGAGTATTTTCAGTATCAGTTAAATGGATAGCGCTAGCATTATTAATACAGATATCAATACCACCAAACTCGTTTGCTGCTTGGTCTACAGCATTTTGGACTTGATCTTCAAATCTAATATCGCAAACGATAGGTAACGCTTTGCCTCCTACAGCTTCAATTTCCTCAGCAGCTGTATAAATAGTTCCTGGTAATGTAGGATGTGGCTCAGTTGTTTTTGCAAGAATAGCTATATTTGCGCCATCTTTTCCAAGTGTTTTAGCTATTTCTAAACCAACACCTCTTGAGCCACCACTTATAATTACTGTTTTATCTTTAAAATTTGTCATTAAGTAATTTTATTAGAATTGTTCAGTTTCTGTAGAGTCTTTTGTCGATAATAAGTTTGAGTTTTCACCTAATAAAATTTCACCTATTGTTTCATAGTAATTTCCACCAACTTCTTGTTGATGTTTTATTCCAGTGTAACCTTCCTCACTTAAGTTAAAACCTAATTCTTGTAACTTAACGATCGCACTCATGTCTCCACCTTTAAATTCTTTACCTAGTTGGTACATTGAGCTTGATAATGAATGAAATCCTGCCAACGAGACAAATTGCAATTTATATCCAAAAGAAGATAGCTTTTCTTGAAAAGTTCTAATTTCTTCGTCTGTAAATTTATCAACCCAATTGAAAGAAGGTGAGCAGTTATACGCTAATATTTTTTGAGGATATTTTGATTTTATTTCATCAGCAAATTCTTTAGCAAACCCTAAGTCAGGATTATTGGTTTCACACCAAATTACGTCGGCAATTTCTGCATAAGCCAAAGATTTTGTTATCGCTAACTCTTGATTGTTTTCGATTAAATAGTAACCATCTTCAGTACGTTTATTCGAAATAAATGGTTTGTCTCTTTCGTCAAAATCAGAAGTTATTAATTTAGCAGTTAAAGCATCTGTCCTAGCAATTATTACTAAAGGAACTCCAGCTACGTCTGCACTCAATCTTGAAGCAGCAAGTTTTTTGAGATATTCTCCTGTAGGAATTACAACTTTTCCACCCATATGCCCACATTTTTTTTCCGCAGCTAGTTGATCTTCAAAATGAATTCCTGCCAATCCTGAAGCGATAAATTGTTGAGTAAGATTGTAAACATTATAAATTCCTCCAAACCCTGACTCAGCATCAGCAACAACCGGTGGTAGGTAGGAAACTTTTTTTTCTGTCATGATTCTTAATAGAGTGTTGTTAATTTTTTGGACAAAATCTGGCCCACTGTTTGACGGGTATAAAGACAGGTCAGGATAGGTATTTACACCATTATTGCTTTCAGCTGCAACTTGCCATCCGCTCACATAAATCATTTCATAATTTAAGTTGTATAGCTGAGCTGCTTGTTGAGCAGTAGCTACACCTAAACTTGATACCCATTGGTCACCTCTGTTTAATAGATCCCAAAGATTTTTTGAACCAAATTCAGAAAGTGTATAGGAAACTTGTATTGGAGGCCTTAGTTTGCTGATGTCTTCTGAGCTGTATGTTCTTTTAACATCACTCCATCTGTTGTTGGAAAGAAAGTCTTGAATATTTTTTAAAGAATTGAACTCAAGATTCATGTACTAATGCTGGCTAGCAGCAACACTAGCAATGATTATTATCAGAACTAGTACACCTGCGCTTGCAATCAAAACTTCAGTTCTTGTAATTTTAATTTTTGGTGCTGAGCTCATGACGCTAGCAAAAATTAAAATTGCTGAAGAAATAATAAGTGCAAATAATGGGGCGTATTCATGAAAGTTTAAAAACACTTGTGCTATTGCAAAAGCAATTATTCCACCTACGATTATCGATACAACTGGTATGAGTATAGATCCAACAACTCTCTCTCTAATTTTTTTAGTTTCACTCATTTCAAACTCTTCAAGACCTTTAGGTATACCAAGTAGCATTGATAACATTGAAACCAAACTTTGAGTTATAGCCGATAAAATCACAATTCTCCAGAAAGCACCTCCAACAGAAATTAAGTTTATAACTGGATCTTCCGGCAATATACCTTCAATTGTCTGACCAACACTATTGATTACATAAAATGATGCTATAGATCCAAAAATAAGCCCTAATCCTAAACCTGTAAAAATAGATTCTCTGTCTGAAGTGTGAATGCCAAATCCCTCAAAATTAGATTCAAGAAACTTCTTAATATTTAGAGAATTAATTATTGAAAACAAAGAAGTAGTTGCTGTAATGATGAACAGGAATGAAATTGTATTGTATTCAGAGATTAACTTTTGGGTCTCTGCTTCAAGAATCAAGCCATCATATAGGTAAGAGCTTGCTAAAAGGCCTTGAACAAGGCCACTTAATATTCCAAAACTTAAACCATACTTTAATGATTTAAATATTTTTTCATACATAGGCACTGGTGGAGCAACATCTTCTTGAATTGTTTGTGTCACTACTGCTGCAACTTCTGTCTCAACTTCTGGTGCATCTTCTATAATTTTTTCTTCTTGAAAAGTTATTTGTGCCGAATTTTCTTTTTGTGGAGTACTTTCAACTGTTGGAGCTTCCTGTGTTTGTACAGGGGCTTCGCTAGGTGCTACGCTCTCTCCGCCAGCCCATGAACTTAATACCTCTTCAGTAGAGTTGCCAGATGCTTGAGCTCTTGCTTCTGCTGACCTTTGAACTAGATCAACGGGAGCATTTAACAATTCAGCTACTTTATTTGCTAAATCACTCACTAGTTGTTGTCTCCATATGTTTTCCAGATTTTATGTTTAGGTTTTTGTACAAGTACTTTAAACATAGTAAATCCATATAATTCTAGTCACTTGTACTGTTTCTAACTACATCGTCAAATTTTTTTTCTTCTTGATACCATCTCATCCAAATTACCAATATAGTAATCCATAAAATGATTCCACCACCTAATTTAAGTATTAAACCAGCTAGCGTTTGGTCATCAATAATTGAAATGCTAAAGATATT
>Ga0255757_10000352_pt1 | contig 44625 bp, 43 predicted proteins | sample 071ome_27_FD_179957 | JGI IMG/M metagenome (GOLD analysis project Ga0255757, IMG submission 179957) | Coastal salt marsh microbial communities from the Groves Creek Marsh, Skidaway Island, Georgia - 071409AT metaG (version 2) | ecosystem: Environmental > Aquatic > Marine > Intertidal zone >...
AAATTGCGGATAAATCACTTCCAGTTGCGATGATTTGTAAAGAATCGATTAACCGAGCTTATGAAGGAACTTTGGCTGAGGGAGTTCGTTTTGAGCGTCGGCTGTTCCACTCCTGCTTTGCTACTGAAGATCAATCTGAGGGCATGGCAGCTTTTATTGAGAAGCGGCAGCCAACGTTTGCGCATAAATAGCCCCTGGAGAGTATCAATTGGGCTGTTTTCTGTGAGTTGATAACGACATCTCTTGACGTTAGTAGTGGCATGGCTTTATAGACCCTCGCTGACGTTTTTAAACGCCCGCCTAATTGATATTTGTAAATGTAAGTGGAACACAACACAGATGGCTAATAGTAAGCAGGCAGAGAAGCGGATTCGCCAGACTCGCCGCCGCACCAGTGTTAACCGGATGCGTGTAAGTCGCTACCGTACATTTGTGAAAAAAGTTGAGTTGGCAATTGCTGCTGGCGATAAAGATGTCGCATCCGCAGCATTACAGAGCGCCCAGCCAATTATGCATAGTGCTGTTAACAAGGGCATCATTCATCGCAACACAGTCAATCGGAAACTTTCCAGGTTGGCGCGCCGCGTAAATTCAATGGCCTAATACTCAATTTAAAGATTGTTGATTTAGATGCGCCGGGAAATGTCCCGGCGTTTTTTTTTGGCTCCTGATTTGATGATTCGTAATCGTTCCAAACGCTTGTGGGAGTCCCGACTCCTGGGCCGAGAGAGTCAAGGCGCTTTTATTGCAAATTTATTAAATCGTTGGATTGCGCGAGGAGACTGGTCTAGTTACTTTTGTCTCATAACAATAAAAAAGAATCTAATTGTTAGAGGTTTAAGTAACAAAGAACGATTATGCTTACTTTGTTATAAAAAACAGATAACTGATCAGGTTCTTAAATAAAAAATATGTAAAACATAATAAAAATGTCCCTTATCAGGAGCATTTATTGCAATTGTATTAATAGAGTGAGGCTGAGTGTAGTGTAATGTATGCTGGCGACTTGTCACCAAATGATGCATTAAAACTTCTCCATGATGACACGTCAGCCCGGCTTGTAGATGTTAGGACTGATGCTGAATGGTCCTATGTCGGAGTCCCGGATCTTTCTACTGCTGCTAGTGACCTTGTTTTGCTTAGTTGGCAGCGTTTTCCATCGATGCAGGTTGATCCGGACTTTCTTAGCCAGCTATCAAAAATTGCGCCGAATCTTTCTGCGCCACTATTGTTTCTTTGCAGGTCTGGAGTTCGTTCTCAGTCTGCAGCAGTAGCGGCTACCTCGGCAGGGTACACATCGGCCTTTAACATTGCTGGTGGATTTGAGGGAGATAAAAATTCTGATGGGCATCGTGGAAAAATAAATGGCTGGAAGGCTCTAGGCTTGCCTTGGGTTCAGGGATAAAGGCGATGGTTAGTATGGAAGAGCAGCGTAATGCTGAATGGGCTCGTCTGAGGGGGCGTCTTCGCGCAGAATTTGGTGATGGAGTGTTTCGAAGCTGGCTTCAGCCACTGACTTTGATTTCAGTTGAGAATAACAAGGTTGTTCTTGGAGTGCCAACTCGATTCGTTCGTGATCGAGTTGTGGCGTTATATGGATCACGTCTCAGAGAACTATGGCGTGAGGAAGACAACGAAGTTGGCCAAATTAACTTTGTGATTGATGCTAATCTTGCTGGCCGCAAGCCTAGTGTGGTGGCTCCCCCCGAGCCTGATCCTCCGGAGTTTGATCTTGATGGATGGGCGGAAGGTGTATCGTCGCCTCTTGATCAGCGCTTGTCCTTTGAGAATTTTGTTGTTGGCAACCCCAATGAATTTGCGTTTGCAGCGTGTATGCGAGCCGTGGAAAACGAGACTCCAGCATACAACCCGCTTTTTCTCTATGGAGGAGTGGGTTTAGGCAAAACACATCTTATGCATTCCACGGCGGCCGCTCTTCAGGCGAAATATCCTAAGAAGCGAGTTCTTTATTTAACAGCTGAGAAATTTCTTTATCAATTTATTAGAGCTCTTCGGGCGCAAGAAACTGTTCCTTTCAAGGAGCTATTTAGGTCAGTCGATGTTCTGCTAGTAGATGACATTCAGTTTTTGTGTGGCCGAGACGCAACCCAAGAGGAATTTTTTCATACCTTTAATGCGTTAGTTGAACAGGGACGTCAGGTCATTGTATCTGCTGATGCTTCTCCAAGTGATATAGAGGGTATGGAGGACCGCCTTAAATCCCGTCTGGGATGGGGATTAGTAGTGGAGTTGAGTCCAACAAATTACGAATTACGTTTCGCAATTCTTGAGAAGAAGGCGAAAGAAAAAGGGCTAGAGTTAGATCCCCGTGTTCTGGAATTTGTAGCTCAGCGAATTGCCACTAATGTGCGCGAGCTAGAGGGAGCGTTGAATAGGCTTGTGGCTCATAGTCAGCTATCTGGTCGATCAATAACACTCGATTCTGCTCAAAGTGCTCTTCGTGATCTACTTAGGGCCAGCGAGCGCCGGGTATCTATTGAAGAGATCCAGAAACAAGTCGCAGAACACTTCAATATTCGCCTCGCAGATATGAGTTCTCCACGTCGGGCACGTGCCGTAGCTAGGCCACGCCAAGTAGCAATGTATCTAGCCAAGCATTTGACGTCTCGGTCACTGCCTGAGATTGGACGGAGGTTTGGGGGGCGTGATCACACGACAGTGATGCATGCGATCCGAAAAATTGAAGAATTGTCATCGGGTGACGCCGTCCTTTCGGAGGATATCAGGCTTATTCGTCGTTCTCTGGAAAATTGAGACTGCTTCTAACGGGTTTTGCGCCTATCGCGCCTGCGTCGATGGGACGGTTCCATGAATCAGTATTACGCGCTATTGAAGCGGCGAAGCCAATTTCATCCAAGTCGTAGCTTATGAGTGATCCCCTGCCACATTCTGGCCTCTTGCCGACTGGTCTTATTGATGCGCTGCCTCCAGACGCGGAGCGCGACAGTTTAGCTGCTGAACGCGCATTGAATTTATTAGCTGCGTATGGGTATCAGCAAGTTTCTCCACCTTTATTAGAATTCGAAGAGAGTTTTCTTTCAGGAGCTGGAGAGCCGCTAGCTCGTGAAACCTTTAGGATCATGGATCCTGCATCTCAGCGCATGCTCGTTCTTCGGTCAGATATGACCCCCCAAATCTCTCGCATTGCAGCAAGTCGATTGGGTAACGTGCCCCGTCCTCTTCGTCTATGTTATATTGGTCAAGTTCTGCGTGTTTCTGGTGGACGACCAGGAGCTGAACGGCAATTGCGGCAAGCAGGGGCAGAGCTGATAGGCTCTTCGCGTCCAGAAGCAGATGCTGAAATTATTTTACTTGCTGCTGCAGCACTTCGAGCCATCGGCGTTGAACGTGTGGCTGTTGACTTGAACGTTCCACACATGGCGAGTAGTGCAGCTGTGGCTGCTGGTTTGATTGATGGTGTTACTCAAGAATTTCTGGATGCACTGGACCGAAAGGATATCTCGGAAATTGGTAGAGTTGCTCCTAAGGCGGCAGATCTTCTTGGTAAGTTAATAGATGCTGGGGGTGACGCGGACTCTGCTTTATCATCAATTGATAAAGTTCAACTTGATGATGGCTCAGCAAAACGCGTTAACAAATTGAGGACCATCGTTGACTTAGTTCGGCGAGAGACTCCTGACTTGTCATTAACGATTGATTATGTCGAGCATCGTGGTTTTGATTACTATTCCGATGTAGCTTTCTCTCTGTTTGCTAAAGGGCGATTGGGCGAGCTTGGAAGAGGAGGGCGCTATAAGGCGCCTGTTCGGGAGGGTGGAGATCCCCATGGCGAACCGGCAGTAGGGTTTAGCTTATTTATGTCCGCAGTAGGCCAGGCAGCTGAACATCAAGTACCTCCAAGCCGTATTTTTCTTCCCTATGGTGTCAATATGATGAAGGCAAGACATGAAATTCGGCTGGCTGGCTGCGTTGCTGTTTCAGGCTTAGACCCCAACCTAGATCCATATCAGGAAGCAAAGCGACTTGAATGTCAGGGCCTCTGGCATGGTGGAAAAATCGAATTCTTTAAGGAAGGTTAGCCGATCATGACTAGTGTGGTGGTCGTTGGCTCCCAGTGGGGCGATGAAGGCAAAGGGAAAATTGTTGATTGGTTAGCCGATCGAGCGGAATTAGTTGTCCGCTTTCAGGGTGGGCATAATGCTGGTCATACCATACAAACGGGAGGGCAGACCTATAAACTCAGCTTGCTTCCCTCTGGTGTGACACGTGGAACTCTATCTGTTATTGGAAATGGAGTGGTCATTGACCCTTGGGCTCTTTTTGAGGAAATCGATCGAGTGTCCGCTCAGGGTCTAAGCATAACTCCAGAAGTTCTGCGAATTGCTGACAATGCAACCGTCATTTTGCCTTTTTATGCAGATTTAGATAAAGCGCGGGAATTAGCTCGAGGAAAATCTGCAATTGGTACTACTGGCCGGGGCATTGGTATCGCTTACGAAGATAAGGTAGCACGTCGTTCAATACGAGTGATTGATCTGATGGAACCAGAAACGCTCGAATTAAAGCTTCCTCCCCTATTAGATCACCACAACGCTCTAATGCGCGGCTTGGGGCAAGAAGAGATTTCGGGAACTAATCTGAAACGGCAGCTTCTGGAAGTGGGTGCTCGATTAGCTCCTTATGTGGAGGCAACATGGGATCGTGTAGAGCATTCAGCTCGGCAAGGTAAACGCATGTTGTTTGAAGGTGCCCAGGGTGCTCTTTTAGACGTTGATCATGGCACATATCCTTTTGTTACGTCCTCTAATACGGTGGCTGGAGCAGCTGCGGTTGGTTCTGGTCTTGGTCCAGGATCTGTTGGATATATTCTCGGTATTACAAAGGCCTACACGACCAGAGTTGGCTCTGGCCCGTTTCCGACTGAGCTGACCGATGATATTGGCCGGGGCTTAGGAGAGAGGGGTCGTGAGTTTGGAACGGTCACAAGCCGCGCGCGGCGATGTGGTTGGTTTGACGCCGTTCTGGTTCGACAAACTAGTAGGATAGGTGGAATCGACGGCATGGCTCTTACAAAATTAGATGTCCTTGACGGTCTTGATGAAGTAAAGATTTGCGTCGCGTATGAAGATGCTTCAGGCAAACGCCATGACAGATTGCCAGCGTCCATGAAATTACAAGCAGAGTGCCGCCCTATCTATGAGACACTCAAGGGATGGAGTGCTAGTACGCAAGGTGCTCGAAGTTGGTTAGATCTACCTGCTGAAGCAATAAAATATGTTCGTAGGATTGAAGAGCTAGTCGGAATTCCCGTTGCGTTGCTTTCGACGAGCCCTGACAGGGACGATACCATCATGGTCCGCGACCCCTACGAAAATTGAGACTTATTAAAACAGTCTCAATTTTTTCAGCATATAACTAGGAATACTCTCAACGGTCACGCAGAGAGTTCAAATCCCTCGTATCCAGCCTTAGCAACCTCATCACACTTCTTTTTATAAGTATGAACACCGCCTACATATGGCATAAATATTCTTGGTTTTCCCGGTATATTTGATCCCATGTACCAAGAATTGGCCATGGGGTAGAGAGTTTGGTCGGCAACCCAATTATTGTGAGCAACCCAATCTTTCTCGGCTTCCTGGGTGGGGGTAATGCGACGATAGTTACTGTTTCGGAGATGGACCAGACAGTTTGCAATCCAATCTACATGTTGTTCGCAAGATAAAATCATTTGGCTTTTAACACCTGGGCTCTGAGGTCCTGTCACCATGAACAGATTAGGGAAGTCAGCCATCATGATGCCTAAATAAGTGGCCGGTCCATCTTGCCACTTGGTGTGAATATCCGCTCCCAAGTCAGTACGAATATCAATCTCTTTCATCGCACCTGTCATGGCATCAAAGCCTGTGGCAAAGATGATTGCATCCAGAATGTACTCTTCAGAGCCCGTTTTAATGCCAGTCTTTGTAATTGCCTGGATAGGATCCTTACGAATATTCACAAGATCTACATTTGGGCGGTTGTAGGTCTCATAGTAATTGGTGTCTAGGATAAGCCGTTTTGTCCCAATTGGGTGGTCATTGGGGCATAAGGCTTCAGCTGTTTCTTGATCTTTAACGGTTGCACGTATTTTGTTTCGAACGAAGTCTGACGCTGTATCGTTAGCTTCTTCGTTTGTCAGGAGGTCTGTGAAGGAATACAGGAAGCTTATGCTGCCGCCCTCTTGCCATTTAGCTTCATAGATTGCGTTCCGCTCATCTTCTGAAACTTCCAATGCTGATTTTGTCGGTGGCGGATATCCGGCTATACCAAAAGGAGTATCATATGCTGCTTCTCGACGTTCCCGATACGTGGCCTTATGGGGTTGTTCGCGGGCATCGGTCATTGGTTCATTGCGAGCGGGAAGGCTGAAATTAGCTGTCCTCTGAAACACGTAAAGATGTTCCGCCTGGGAAGCAATTATTGGAATTGATTGAACGCCTGACGATCCCGTCCCAATAATTCCAACACGTTTATTTTTAAAATCCACTCCTTCATGCGGCCATAATCCAGTGTGGAACCATTCTCCGTCAAAATCATCGATGCCTTGAATGGACGGTTTTCTTGGCGTGGAAAGGTTACCTGTTGCCATGATGCAGTATGGTGCAGTTATGACCTCGCCCTTGTCTGTTTTAACCGTCCAGAGTCCTGTTTTGTCCTCAAACTGGGCCGATATCACTCGTGTTTTGAACTGAATATTACGACGTAGGTCAAAGCGGTCAGCTACATGATTTACGTATTCTAGGATTTCTCCCTGATTGCCGTAGCGCTCTGGCCAATGCCAATCTTGTTCTAGCTCTGGATCAAATGAAAACGAATATTCGAGACTTTCAACGTCACAACGGCAGCCTGGATATCGGTTCCAGTACCATGTTCCTCCAACACCATCACCTGCCTCAAACGCTTTCACCTCAAAACCAAGGCCACGAAGTTTATGAATTGCATAAAGGCCAGCGACGCCTGCTCCTACGATGATGACGTCTAGGTTTTTTGTCGTTTGCTTCATCATTTTCACTCCTATCCTGAGAGCGCATTAAGTTGATGCGTAAATGTACTTTCCAACCCATCGACAATTTCTGCCATTATTTCCGCTGCGGGTCGGATAGCTTTAATCATTCCAATACCTTGTCCAGCAAAACCTGGGTTTATATCTTGAGATCGAGAAGCGAGGTTTGCTGAAACGAGCGCTGGTCGCGAGATTTGTGTCTGAAAGGGCATTGGTAGAGGCTCTTTCCCACTTTCTTCCCACAGCTGTGTCCATTTGGACTTAATCATGCGAGCTGGCTTTCCGGTTACAGAGCGTGACACTGTAGTGCCCTCTTCTGAGGCTTCAACTATTGCTTGCTTTTGACCTTCGAATAAGCCTGCCTCCTCGGAAGCTAAGAATGCGGAACCTATCCAAGCGCCTTTTGCGCCTAGCATGATTGCGGCCGCCACTCCTCGGCCGTCTGTAATGCCACCAGCTCCTATCACTGAAACTTGATTTCCAACTGCATCCACCACCTGCGGAATCAACGCCATTGTACCAATTGGGGAATTATGACCTCCTCCATCATGTCCTTGCGCTATCACAGCATCAATTCCTGCTTCTACAACTTGCCGAGCATGCCTTACAGCTCCAACAACGGCCATCACCTTCCCACCATAGGAATGAATTCGTTCCACCCAAGGGCCGGGGTTTCCTAACCCAGATACGTAGATTGGAACTTTTTCATCAATAATTATATCCATTTGGCTTTCGAAAAACTCTTTTGAGAATAAAGGAGGACCATCTTCCTCTGGCCAAATTTCCTTATTATCGGCGATTGGTATGCCTTGTTGATCTAAAAATGAGGACACCATTGCTCGGTATTCTGGGATAAGATCCTGAGGTAAGGGGCCATTCGACATAGGTGCTAGGTTTGTACCCCTACGAACTGATGCGGGGAGTAATGTGTCAATACCAAATGGCTTATCCGTTAAATCACGACAACGGTGGATCCAATTGCGCAAGGCTCTTGGTCCAACACTTGATGCCCCCATCACGCCCAGTCCACCAGCATTGGAAACCGCAGCGGCTAATTCTGGTGTGGATGCGCCTCCCATACCCGCCAGCAAAATAGGATGTTCGATGCCAAACATGTCACAGATTTCTGTACGGATCATTCTTTGCCTCTTTTCGACATGATTTGGAATGAATCTTAAGAGATTGCTCCATCACGAAGTGCTTGCTGACGCTCTAGTTGTGGGCCTTTTCCTGGCATAACCATTTGCGTCTGGCTGACCACGGCTAACTTTTTACCCTCAGTATTGGTAATAACGGTTTGCCAAACTTGAGTGGTGCGGCCCACGTGAATGGGTAGCGACTCCCCGATTAGTTTTCCTAGAGTTGCCCCTCTTAGGAAGTTTGTTTTTGATTCTAGGGTGGATGTTACACAACCGTCCGGCAGATTCATAATAGCCCCGCGCGCTCCTAGTGTATCAGCAAAGGCCATGTATATGCCGCCATGAACGACCCCATTGCCATTGGAATGTTCATCGCTGGTAAGCATTTCGGCCAAAATACGAGATTTTGACGTTTCTATCCAATCGATTTTCAATGCCTCAATAAAACTTGTGTAGCTCAAAACAAAACATCCTTTAAATTAAATAGTGGTTGTCCAAGAGTAGGCCTTTAAAATCTATGGACGAGTTATTAAGCGCGCCCAATCAAGAGGCTCGGATCTGGTGCATTTGGAAGCTGTGCTGAAGGTATGTAATTCGGCCGTTTCCACTCTAGACTGTCAAAAGCCCCTGCTGGACTTATAGCAGACCAATTAACAGCCACTGTTCCTGTTTCACGGCAAACCCACGCAGGGTCTGGTGCCGATATGGAGGCTTGTGCCATCCAGCTGCTTGCAGCAGCACTATTCCCATCAGCTTTCAACTCGATATCAGCCATTAAACGGCAAACGCGAGCATCAGTATCACTTTCACTTAATTGGCGAATGTGGCTTCGTGCTTCTTCAAAGTGCCCAAACCTCACAGCCTCCCGAGCTAGCATTATCCTAGATTCAGGGTGATCAATGTTTGTTGAGGCAAGTGCTTTGAACTTAGCGAATTGTTTTTCAGATCGGTGTACCTCAATAGAGGCCTCAAAAACGGGAAGTAAATTAGGATGTGGTGATAAATGCCAAGCTGAAGAAATAGCCTTTTCCGCTTTGCCAACTCTCCCAAAACGGATCTCCATTTCTGCATATTGTATAACAGCCGGTATGAAATTTGGCTCAGCGTTGTATGCCTCTTTCCCAAACAAAAGAGCCCGTTTTTCATCATTTTGAGCGGCACATTCACGACTTGCTTCTATATCTACTACAGCGCGCCAATGCTTCGCTTGTTGGCTGTTTACTAATTTCTTACGTTCTAGCTGGCGCAGACTCTCTCGAGCTTTAATCCAATGCCCAGCAAGAGCTTGGACGCGAAAGAGTGACTCCAGAACCCAAGGTGTGCTGGGGTTGGTCTTATTTGCATTATCTAGCAAAGCTAAAGCCCGGCTGATATCCCCGTCACGACGAGCTTGGTTGTAAAGTCCTTGCAAGCCTAGAAGCCTAGCCTCGTCAATTTCTGTCATCTCTTCAAAGAGATTAACTGCGATGGCAAAATCACCATTTTTTTCAGCTATTTGAGCAGCAAGCATTTTATTGAGTGCCTGATTGGGAGGTAAGCGAGCCTCCGCACGAATTTGCTGTTTTGACGCTTCTTTCATATCGCCTGTGGACAGAGCTACCATGCCGCGGGTCAGAGCCTTAAAGCCTTCTTCGTGCCGCCGCTGTCTTAAATTGCCTATTATTGCACGGGGCTTTTGCCACAGTGCCCAAATGCCAAAATTCCATAGAATTAAAAAAATCAACAAAAGGCATGTTGCAGCGACAGCTACCTCATCAGGTGCATAGGGACCTACAATCCAGTTGCCCCAGGTCAATTCTATTTGAGTTGGTGCAGCGCTGAGAATTTGTACTGCCCAAATAAGTCCTGCCGTAACGGCAAAAAAAGCTAACGTTCCAACCATGACCTAAGTTTCTCCTACCGCTGTCATGATAGCTTTTTCCAGGCCTCTGATGTCTTGAATTGCACTATGATTTGCCTGTGCCTTAATCAGCCATTCACTAAAATATGAAGCGTCGATGCCGTTTAGAATAGAAACTTCTTGTACAGCTTTTACGACATTCCCTTTTTGCAGAGCTGCTTCCGCCCTTGAGGCAACGGCAGCAGGACCATTCCCCAGTGTGGTTGGGCTTACCTGCCGGATCTTAAGTCGGTACACAACCTTTGATACAAACCAAGAAATCCATGACTCGTTTGGGGTTTTGGCAGTTTTTTGCCTACTACGACGAATTTTTTGAGCCACTTCCGCCATACCATCCTTTAATTGTGACGCGTTTGGCAGACCTGAGGATGCAAATATTATCCATGAACCAGTACGCAGAACTTCAGCGTAGGGAAGGGCTTTCTGCGCGCGCTCAAGCGCTGAATTAAAAGGCTGCCCTGTCTCTGCTGTTCTTCTAAGATCATTTAGAGCTAACAAGGCACGAATAGTCGGTTGTAAGATGGAAGATCCAGATTGAGGACCTAAATCAGCAGTTTTAACGTTCCCTTTTTCAAGCGCTGAATTGGAAATTTCCACCTCACCAGTAATGGATGGGTTGCTTCGGTCTAGTATTTTTTGAGCAGTTTTCGTTGAGCCAGCTGTATCTTGCTGGTTCTCTATAATAACCATACGCTCTTCTATTGACTGAAGTGCTTTCCTGGCATCGTCCAGCGACTTGATAAAAGAAGAGGCAGTTTCATCTATTCGGGTTGCATTCAAGTTGGCTGTTTCTTGCGCCGATTTACTTGCCTTAAGTGCTTCATCCGCCTTTGGAGATGCTTGAACATGAATGGCAGTTTCCCGCTTCAGCTGTTCTACATCCACAACCAGACCATCTAACTGTGATGTCCGGTTAGCTTTTGCATCGTTCATGGCAGCTTTTAAAGCTGCAACAGAGGCTTCTGTTTCCTTAAGTTTTGATTTTGTGGATGCTTGGTTAAGTTCAATAGCTTTAACCGCTGAGAAATTTTCCGATGATAGCTTTTCTGCGGCCGCTGCTTTATCCAAGCCAGCTTTTATGGGAGGGGCATCGCTCAACGATAACTGGTTCCTAAGAACCGATGGGTCAATTATTGAAATGTAAACAAGGGAACCAAAACCCAAAGTTAAAAACAGTAGCCATAGAAATGTTACAGGACGCAATTTTTTGTGTTTTGGTTTTAATTTTGGGGTTGAAAGGTCTTTGGAAACTTCTTGAAAGTTAGATTTGTTTTCGCCTCGATTTGATGCCGTATTCTGGGAATCCTCCGTTCTTGGGATATCCTCAAATTCAGTCTCGACCGGTGCCAATAGTAGATTGCTTTTTGGATGGACAGTATCGTTGTTCATTGTACTTCCTCAGCTCCATCCAATTCTCCTAAATTAACCGAATTTTCGGTAATCAATTTCGTAATTTCTGACGCTATGGGCTGCTTTGCTATCAGTATTTTGTGCCATGGCAGTATAGCCAAAGGCTCGGCCGCTCTCGGGCTTATAGCAACAGCAATAGTATGGGTGATGGAATGCATAAGTGATGCTTTAGCAACCAGTTGAACAAATGTCTTGCTACTTTGTGACGAGAAGAAAGTTGCATAGGAAATGCTTCCAGATGCAAGACCTGCCGCGCAAGAAGTTGGAAGAGATTTAACAGGAGTAACTTTATAAAGACTTATGTGCTCGACATTAAAACCAGATTTTGCGAGTGGTTTTGTCAAATTGAAGCCTACTTGAACCCCGCTCACATGTAGCAGATTGCCCAAACTTGGACTCAGTTTAGTGATTATTAACTGGAGCAGATCTTCTCCGCTGCCATTCGCATTCTCAATGTTTTTGAACCCTAGTTTTTGGGCAGTATCAGCGGTCCTGGAACCGACTGCAAACAATGGAGTGGAGCGTATATCAGTTTGGTTTGCTAGCGCTCGCACCCCATTTGCGCTGGTCAATAAAAAAGCCTGAAAATTGCGGAAATTTGCATTTGGTTTTGGGGTAAATTCAATTGAAGAAAGCGACTCTACGAGAGGTTGGAAGCCAGCTCTGATAATTTTCCTTGCAAAATCGCTGGCGCCAGGCTCTGGCCGAGTTATCAAAATGACAGGAAGTTTACTCACGGAAGGAATAAGGAGGCTTCGCCATTTGCACGAAGTTCTGCGCCCGCGTCACGGCCAAGAGCAATGCTGTCGCTAGAAGACCCGAAGCGCTCAACTTTCCAGCTTTTCATTCCGTCTTCGCGAGCGAGCACGGCAGATAGCCGAAGTCCTCCGTTTTGATCAAGTTCTGCATGAGCTCCAATTGGAGTCCTGCAAGAACCATCAAGTTCAGCTAAAAGTGCTCGCTCTGCTTCAACAACAATAGTTGATTCTGGGCATCCTATTTCAGCTAACATTTGACCAACAGCCTCATCATCTTGTCTTGCTTCTATCCCAATGGCACCTTGTGCTGCCGCGGGTATCATTAAGGATGGTGATAAAATTTCCGTGATCACTTCCGGTTGCTTTAGCCGGTCAAGCCCAGCTTTAGCTAACAAAGTTGCTTCTGCTTCTCCTTTGGCCAACTTAGCCAAGCGCGTCCCAACATTGCCGCGAAATGGAATGACGTTGAGGTCAGGTCGCACTGCAAGGATCTGTGCTTTTCGGCGCAGTGAAGATGTTCCTACTCGCGCACCTTTTGGCAAGTCCATTAAGCCCTTTCCACTATTGGAAATGAGCACGTCCCTAGGGTCTGCTCGCTTTAGCACAGAAACGATTGCAAAGCCTTTAGGAAGTATAGTTTCCACATCCTTCATAGAGTGAACGGCAATATCTATTTTGTAAGCAGCTAAGGCTTCTTGAATTTCCTTAGCAAATAATCCCTTGCCACCAATATCTGCCAGCGGCCGATCTTGAATCTTATCACCAGTAGTCAATATTTTGACTATTTCGATGCTGTTAGGTTCTGAAAACTCCGAGAACCTAGATCGCAGTTCTTGGGCCACATGATTCGCTTGCCAAAGTGCTAGTGGCGAACCTCGGGTGCCAATTCGAAGAGGGTTTTTAACGTCGAAAACTTTCATCTTGAGTGTTGGTATACCTGTCGTGCAGGACTTGCGGAAGTGATGAAGCTTGAGGAGAATTATAGTTTCTAAAAGAGCGTCGAGGAATTCTCATATGTCGGGCCGAATTTTTGAGGGATTAAAGGTTATTGATTGCGCTAGTTTTATAGCTGCTCCAGTCGCCGCAACGTTTATGGCCGACTTTGGTGCAGATGTTGTTAAGATAGAAGCTCCTGGGGGTGACCCTTATAGGTCGTTGTATCAAGGCCCGGGAATGCCGGTTGCTGATTTTGACTATGCATGGTTTGCTGACAATCGTTCAAAGCGCGGTATTTGTCTTGATCTCAAGCAAGTTAGCGCACGTGAGGTTCTTTTAAAGCTTGTTGCCGAAGCAGATGTCTTCATTACTAATTTTCCCTTTCCCGTTAGGGAAAAATTAAAACTTCGTTATGAAGACCTTATAGGCGCCAACCCAAAATTAATTTATGCGTCACTTACAGCATATGGGGAAGAAGGCGAGGAGGCTAATAAGACAGGCTTCGACTCTACCGCACTATGGGCGCGATCCGGTTTAATGGACATGATAAAATCTTCGCCTGACGAAGCCCCAGCTCGCTCTGCTCCCGGGATGGGTGATCACCCTACCGGCACAGCCCTTTTTGCAGGAATTGCTATGGCCCTATACCAAAGGGAGAAGACAGGCGAGGGCTCCTACGTATCGAGTTCGTTAGTTGCTAATGGGGCCTGGTGGAATTCATTTTATTTACAGGCGGCGCTCGGTGGTGCCGAAATTCCAGTGAGGCCACACCGGGATGAGTGGTTCAATGCATTATCAAATCACTACCGATGTAAGGATGGGCGCTGGTTCATTTTGGCATTGGTGAATGAAATGCGACAGATTGATTGGTTTATTAAAGCAATTGATAGACCTGATATCATTGAGGACACACGTTTTAAAACACTAGAACTTCGCAAAAAAAACGCAAAAGCTCTGACCGAAATTTTGGATGATGTTTTTATCAAGAAGGACTGGGAAGAGTGGCGTCAGATTCTGGGTGATCATGGAATAACCTTTGGGGTTGTTCGTAAAACGTCAGATATTCCAAAGGACCAAACATTTGAGGATGCTGGAGCGGTGATTGACGCCGGAGTTGGGAATCCCGCAACTAAAACCATTGGCACACCTGTTTTCATGCGAGGTCAGGAAAAATCACCTGTTCGACCAGCTCCTTCGGTGGGGCAACATAATAATGAGATTTTGGCAGAGCTAGGTTATTCTGCCAACGAAATAGCCAATCTCCGTGCGGGGGGCGCAATTCAAGATGGGTAGTATTTGAGCATGAAAAATGATTTGGACCTTCAGAATGCGCTGAAAACTGTTTTCGATGCTGATTCCGCTCTTTATCAAAACAGAGGTTTTCAGAGACGCATTGGTTACGGCACAAGACCTGCAGTTGTAAATATTGACCTTGCCAATGCTTGGACGCGGCCTGGCCATGCCTTCACTTGTGCTAATTGTGATGAAATCATTGAGGCAACCAATCGAGTTTTGAAGCCCGCACGTGACCTGAAAATTCCCATCATTTTCACAACAACAGCCTATGCTGTCACAGAGGGTCCAAATACGGACATGGGAATGTGGGGGCGGAAAATTCCTTGCGAGACTCTCAGGTTAGGAAGTGAGGCAGTAGAAATCGATAGTCGTCTCAATGTGCGGTCGGATGAGCATATCATAATTAAAAAGCGAGCAAGTGCATTCCATGGCACCATGCTAGCGGGTTTGCTAAGAGCCGCAGACGTAGACACCGTTATTATCACAGGAACTACTGCAAGCGCGTGCGTACGAAACACCGTCGAAGACGCTATCGCTGAGGGTTTTCGCCCCATCGTGCCGCGTGAGACGATAGGAGATCGTATTGCTGGCGCTATTGAATGGAACTTATTTGATATAGATGCAAAATTCGGAGATGTAGAGCCTGTGGAAAACGTGGTTCGTTATCTCGAGGGTTTGAATGGTGCTCCCAGGAAAGCCGTCGAATAAGGAATTATGAAAATTGACGCAATTTCCCAATTTATTCAGTGAGATAACATTAGCGAGTTCTCGACTTCGGAATCGTATAGCGTTGCCGGCGACAGTCACTAATCTGGCTAAAAGCAACCGTATAACGGAAGCTTACAAAAATTTCTTGATCGAGAGGGCGAAAGGCGGAGCTGCCATGTTAATCACGGAAGTGATTGCAGTAGACCCAAATGCCATTGCACAACCAGCTATCGTTACAGGTTTCGACGAGTCTAATGATGAGGATTTTGCTGATCTAGCTTCTCGCGTGAATGCTGAAGGCGCAATTTTGATTGGCCAACTATGGCACCCCGGCAAACAGCAATTATGGGGAGCCACTTCCTCCCCTATGGGCGTATCCGATCAGCCAGACGCTTATAGTTGGACTGTACCCAGAGTCATGACCCATGGGGAGATTGAAGGTGTCATTTCAGCCTATATAAATGTCGCCGTTAAGCTTTCTAAATTAGGTTACAACGGCGTCGAATTACATGGTGCTCATGGTTACCTAATTAATCAGTTTCTATCTCCATGGTCGAATTTTAGGGAAGACCAATGGGGAGGTTCTGTCGAGAATAGAATGCGTTTTGCTTGTCAAATTGCGACCGGTATCAAGGCTGAAGCGGGACATAATTTTATTGTTGGTTTAAAGATGCCTGGGACAGAAGAGGTCGAGGGTGGAATTGATCCGCATGAGGCTGAAAAACTGACTCGGGCACTTTCTGAGACGGGTGTTTTTGATTATTTCGCGTACGGTCAGGGCAATTTCTCATTGAGTCTCGAAAGCCACGTGCCTGATATTAATTATCGACCAGGCCATTTTCTTGAAATTCATAAAAGGATGAAGCAAGCAGCAGGCGATGTAGCTGTGATGGCACTTGGCCGAATAGGGCATCCAGAAGAGGCTGAAAATGCTTTGTTGTCTGGGCAAGGTGATTTAATCGGAATGACTAGAGCCCTTATAGCTGACCCGGATTGGGCTAAAAAAGCTGAAGCAGGAAAAACTCGATACATACGACCAACTACATTTGATAACGTTGCTTGGGGGCTGGTCCATCAAGGAAAACCTCTGCTGGATCACCTAAATCCACTTATTGGGATTTCAGGAGAGAGTGGTTGGGAACCTCCGCCTAGCCAACAGCCTAAGACTGTCGCAGTAGTGGGTGCAGGACCCGCGGGTTTACAAGCCGCTTGGGTTGCGGCAAGGCGAGGGCATGATGTTGTCCTATTTGGTCGTCGCTTAGGTGGCGCACTGGATATGGAAGCTAAGTTGCCGGGGCGCTCAGATATGGGGCGCATAATAACCTGGCAAAAATTGATGGCTGAAGATGCAGGCGTGAATTTTCGATTGGGTAAGCTCGCGTCAGTAGATGAAGTGCGCCAGGTAACGGATACAATAATTCTGGCTTCTGGTGCAGATCAGCGTTGGCCAGATTCTCTTGCACCCACAAAGGAGCCTGTTTTTGCCGCTCGTTCATTTGATTCTGCAAAATGGAACGGTGGTCGTCGGAGAGCAGTCCTCTTTGATCACGATCAAACAGCTGCGGTTTATGGGCTTGCTGATCTACTTGCAGAACATTTTGAAGAATTGATTTTGATGACGCCGCGCCCACAATTTGCAGAGGGAGTAAATTACTGCAGTTCCATCGGAGTTTTTCGAAGACTCTATAGTGCTGGAGTTAAGCTTTTGCCGGCGGCAGTCCCTGTTTCTTTCGAAAATAGAAAAGTGTCTTTGTCAAACCCTTACAGTAGGGAGATACAAAACATCGAAGATGTTGATATTCTTATCTACGCAACACCGAGGTCACCGAATTTGTCGCTAGCGGATAAATTGGAGGACCTGAATCCTATTCGAATAGGGGATTGTCAGAGCCCGCGCCCACTCATTGGAGCCATTCATTCGGGACAGGCTGCTGGGCTTCAAGTTTAATTTAGTGTTCCTGACATATTCAAATTAGCGCAGGCTACAGGGGGATAACGTCCTCGAAATCCACGTCAAGCGCCATTGCAAGCATCTGACAGATTTCCACTGAAGGAGTAATTGCTCCTGTTTCAAACGCTTCAATATCGTCTTCTTGAAAACCAATGAATCCTGCTAGAGCTTCTTGGGTGAGTTCTCTCTCTTCTCTCCATACAAGGATTGGATTTTCTCCAGCATCTATGCGGGTTTTTACAGCTTCTGGAATTGGCCCTCTTGGGGGACGTGGTGGTGGCGGTGGCATTTCAAACTCTGAACCAAAGCCTGGAGGCAACTCAGGAAGCTCTTGATCAATATGATTTGAAGACCCTGCGCGGCGCGCTTCTAAAAGGCCATAATACTCACTGATGGGTAATACAGCGTATGCAGGTCGGCCGTCAGGACCCGCAATAAATTGAACATTGATTGTTTGGGACATGGTATGACCTTCAAGTTTTCTCAGAGAATTTTGGTTGGATCCACTTGGCGAATATGGATCGTGGTTCTTCTGTCCAATCTATGCTTTCGTAAAACCCAATTACTTTTTGATTGTTGGGCCTGACCAAAAGCTGTGCCTTACGCAAACCCCTCCCTGAAAACCAGGCAGACGCCGCGTTCATCATTTCGCGACCGAGCCCTTGCCCTTTCCGTGAAGGGTCGACTCCAAAATAGTAGACCCATCCTCTATGCCCATCGTCCCCAACCATGCAGGCAGCAACAATTTTATTATCTTCTTCTCCAACAAGTACTGCGGACTGTGGTTGCGAGAGTGCGCGGTCGAAGTCCTCGTGTGGTGGGTTGTGGTCGACCACGAGGCCGGCGGATCGCCAGAGAGCGACGACTTGATCACGGTCAGACTGTGTGGCGTCACGAAGATACATCAGGGACAACCGAGTTTGTCAGCGAGATCAATGAAAGATATTGCAGAAATGTCGATAGACGGATCTGGAGTTAGATCTTTGATTTGCCCGGGACCATGTTCAGTTGGGCGAGGTACAAATGCAGTTCTGAGACCGCAACGTGCTGCTGCCTTGAGATCGTCATTGTGAGCTGCAGTCATTATCACTTCTGAGGGAGCTAAGCCAAGCAAATCGCAAGCACGCAAGTAGCTCTCGGGCATTGGCTTATACGCTTGGCAAACTTCAGCCCCCAAAATGGTGTCCCAGGGTAAGCCCGCGTGTTTGGCCATATTAACCATAAGGGCCACATTTCCATTTGATTGGGTAGCAATAATGAATTTCTTTTTGAGACGCGTTAACCCCAGAGGGGAATCGTCCCATGGGCTAAGGCGGTGCCAAGCGCGGTTTAAGTGATCTAGTTCTAAATCGGAAAGCCCAGAGATGCCAAACTCTGGCAGGATATTCTCTAGGTTCTCTCGGTGTAGGATATCTAGTTTAGTAAACGGACGCGTGCCTGAACGAACTTCTTCCATAGCTGGTTGATACCGGCGCCGCCAGGCATCTGCGAAGGCATGCCAATCAAGGTCATAACCTTTAGGTTGCAGCATATCCGCCGCCTCTTTGGCTATGGAGGTACGCCAATCGACAACAGTGCCAAAGACATCAAATATTAAGGCTTTCGCGTTATTTAAGCTCATATCTGCACTTTTCATTTTTAATCGTCTGAGCGTTTATTAGCGCTTTAACTTTGGTTTATCCAAGCTCTTATTTTGCTCTAACAATGCTGCACTCATTTCAACTCCGTAAAAGATTTGAGATCTATTTTCGATGGCGTTATCGGCACAGACGGTACTAGTGGTAATAGATCTCTCGCTTATTCTCCACACCAAAATATTGAGGAGCCAAGATAATGGCCACGGCACCAATCGATAGCAAACTTTTCCGTGACATGTTTGGAACGGAGGCGATGCGCGAGATTTTTGATGAAACTACAACTTTACAAAGGTACCTAGATGTAGAAGCAGCTCTTGCCAGAGTGCAAGCGAAGCTCGGTATTATACCAAACGAAGCCGCCTCAGAGATCTCTTCCAAATGTCTGGTGGAATTAATGGATCAGGAGGCAATCGCCAAAGAAACGATCATAGTCGGGTACCCTATATTAGCTCTCGTAAGAGGAATAGTGTCAGCGTGCGACAATAATCTGGGCGAGTATGCCCACTGGGGAGCAACCACCCAAGACATTATGGATTCGGGTTTGGTTCTCCAGATACGTGATGCGATCAATTTATTAGATTTTGAATTAGAGGAACTTTGTAAAACACTTGCTCGCCTCACTGATGAATATCGTCACGCAACTATGGCAGGTAGAACCCACCTCCAGCATGCTTTGCCTGTCACATTTGGTCTAAAATCAGCCGTGTGGTTGGCCTCATTGCTGAGGATGCGAGAGCGTTTAAATCAGCTTCGGCCCCGCGTTTTGGTTGGTCAATTTGCTGGTGCCTCTGGCACGCTTGCCTCCCTCGGTGAGAGAGGCATGGAAGTTTCAGATGGGTTGATGGATGAGCTTGGTCTTGGCAGGGCCCTTGCTCCTTGGCATGTCACCCGAGATACAGTTGCCGAAACTATTTGTTTTCTGGCTCTGTTAAACGGTGCTCTTTCTAAGATAGCCACTGACGTGATGCTTCTAATGACGACCGAGCTTCAAGAAGCCTTTGAGCCGTTCGTTAAAGGGCGTGGAGCTTCCTCAACGATGCCTCAGAAGCGAAACCCAATTTCCTGCGAGATTATAAGGGGTAGTGCTCGGCTTGTTCGCTCTCATGCATCGGCTTGCCTGGATGCAATGGAGGCCGATTTTGAGCGCGCAACCGGGCCCTGGCACGTTGAATGGATAGCTGTTCCAGAAGCTTTTGTGCTGACGTCAGGAGCCCTTAGTCAAGCAAATTTTATGCTCGCAGGACTTGAGGTGGATACAGACAGAATGCGCCGTAATCTGGAAGCTTCCAATGGATTAATAATGGCAGAAGCTGTGATGATGGGGCTTGCACCTGCGGTTGGCCGCACAACTGCTCATGATAAAGTATATGAAGCCTGCAGAAGGGCCATTGCAGAAGGGGTCCATCTACGCGATGCACTTTTGGCTGATAGCGAAATTTGCACTCAATTAGGGCCAAAGGAAATTGAACGCCTTATGGAGCCAGCAAATTACCTTGGAGCTACTCAACAAATGATAGACCGCGTTCTAGATGCTGTTTAGCCATCGCTTCAATGCTTTTTATTCGAAGCCCATCGCTTACTTAAGACAGAAGCTTTGTTATTCTATTCCTGAAAAATATTTAAGTGAGAATATAACCCATGCCCGTAGAGCTGACTCGCATTGATGAATTTGCCTTAATTACTCTGAACCGACCCGAAGCTCTAAATGCTCTTAGTTTTCAGATTGTGCGAGAAATTGGAGAGGCCATTGATGAAGTGGCTGTTTCTGATGCGCGTGCTCTTCTCTTCACCGGCACCGGCGACAAGGCTTTTTGTGCAGGCGCAGATATTTCTGAGCTTATGGGCCGCTCTGTTTCTGATATTCGCGAGGGAGCACGACGGGGACAATGTACCTTCAGCAAGCTTGATGAATTATCAATCCCTTCAATCGCTGTCATTAATGGTTTTGCGTTGGGAGGCGGCCTAGAATTGGCTCTTGCCTGTACGTTCCGTGTTGCATCGCCAAACGCACGGATGGGCTTACCAGAGGTAAAGCTTGGTTTAATCCCTGGGTATGGTGGCACCCAACGCCTCCCTCGTCATATTGGGGAGGCTAAGGCAATGGAATTGATACTGACCGGGCGCTTTATACAAGTCGCAGAAGCTGAGCGGATTGGTCTTATTCAGAAAACTATTGATGGCGATTTGATGGCTGGAGCATTGGAATTTGCCCGCACTTTCAGCGGATATAGCCTTGCGACTTTGAAATTGGCGCGAGAGGCAACACGAAGAGCCCTTGACGTTAACCTAGACGAAGGCCTCAAAATTGAGGCTGATTTGAATTCTCTCTCTTTTTTACTGGATGACGCTAAGATTGGAACAGAAGCGTTCCTGTCTAAGAGCCAACCAAAATTTGTGGACCGTTAATCTATGAATGAAAAATCGCGTGTTGCTATTGTTACGGGGGCAAGCAGAGGAATTGGATCTGTAACAGCCGCAGTGTTGGCAGCTAAGGGATTTCGCGTGGCTAACCTGTCAAGAAAGGGTATAGGCCCCGAGGACCGCGTTCGTGGAACAGAGGAAGCCCGGGTATCGGTTGATTTTGCTTGTGATATCACCGACGACCAAGCAATTCAGTCCACTTTTAAGGCGGTTAAGGCCCATTTTGGGCAGATTGATGTTCTAGTTAACAATGCCGGACAGCATGATGAAGGTAAAAGTTCTGAGTATAGTACTGATGCTTTCGACGCACTTATGCGAGTAAATTCAACTGCAGTTTTTGTTGCTTGTCGGGAGGCCTTTCCATATTTGGCTGAGACCCGGGGTTTGATCATCAATATGGGTAGCTATTACGATAAATTAGGGGTCCGTTTTCACGCAGCTTATTGTGCGTCAAAGGCAGCTGTTGCGGCTATGAGCCGTTGCCTGGCTGTAGAATGGGCCAAATCAGGAGTGCGAGTTCTCACAATAGCGCCCGGTTTTATTGGTACAGACCTAAATCAATCACACATGTCTAACGATCGTTTTCGAGATTTTATTACTCGCCGCATTCCCTCGGGAGTTATTGGAAAACCTGAAGAAGTAGGAGCGCTTATTGCTGCTGTCGCTTCTGAAAACCTGCACTTTTTAAATGGCGAGACTATTTATTTAGATGGTGGTCAAGGAATGAATCATTGAGATTTATCCAAATTGTTTTTGGATAAATCAGCAAGTGCCATATCAAATAAGGGCATGAAATATTCTGGTTCTTGAGCACCAGAGATAGCAAAACGTTTTTCAATGACAAAACAGGGTACGCCCTGAACGCCCATCTGCCTGGCCTTCGTGTCTTCTGAACGAATGGTATCTCTATCTTTGTCGCTCGAAAGATACTTATGGACTTCTTTGGGGTTGAGACCTTCAGTCCTAGCTATCTCAGTAAGTGTTGTGGCTTCACTAATATCCTCACCGTTTTGAAAATAAGCCTCAAAAATGGCTTGTACGACCGCATCCTGGCAGTTTGCGCCACCTACAAGCCTTGCCCACTTAATAAGTCGATGAGCATCAAGTGTATTTGGGGTCCGGGTAATCTTATCAAAGTTAAATTCAATCCCATCGGCATGGCTTGACTGACGTAAATTGTCATAGATTCGGCCGGCGTCTGCGGCACCAAATTTAGCCGTTATGTAGGCATCGCGGTTCATGCCCTCGGCGGGCATCCAGGGGTTTAGTTGGAATGGTTTCCAGATCAATTCAATGCTTGTGTCAGGCCTCATAGCCTTAGCTTTTTCAAGTCGGGTCTTCCCGATGTAACACCACGGACAAACCGTATCAGCATATACTTCAATAAGCATTTGCTCCTGAATTTCCTTTCCCAGGATAGCCATAGCTTGCTCACGTCACCCGTTAACACCTTGGCGTTTTTATAATCGCCAGATCCAGGACGCTTTTCCTAATGGGATACAATACTGCGTATCCTATGGCACGTAGCAATGTTTCTAAGGAATTTTATGTCTTAATATAATCTGGATTTATTAACTTTACGGTCCGAGACATAGAGCCTGGTTCCTCAAAACTACTTAAGCAATCAAACAGCTCTTTCGTATTTTGACCTAATTTTGGCCGGACAAGAGGTTCAAACTTGTTCCACATATCTTCGATTGACATCGGATTTTTGGGATTGCCGAGAGCAACAGGAACCTCCGCTACGAGAGAAGTCCCTTCCTCAAATTCCACCTCAATGCGAGAGGATGTATCCACGAGGGAGGCGTCCGATACTAATTTAACCTTATGTAATATTTTCCTTAATTCTGGGTCCGCCATACGAGTCTGGACAAAATCGGTTTCTGATGCGGCATAACCTTTCAAGCCAAGAGCAGCGCAGAAGGCGAGGCTAAATTTTCCTTGTAGGGGAGTTACTGGCTCATCAATTCCAGCGAGGCGAATAGCCGGCTCGCCTACATATAATTTGACTCTCTTGAAGTCGTTATTCACCAACTTTGGTGCGAGCTGGCGAGCACCGTCTATGACCGCATGGGTCAAAAGGCATGCAGCATAAGGTTTGAAGGTATTCTGAGTTATTTCCCAGCCACTCTCAAAACTAATTTCAGCTATGCTGGTGGACCCATCTGGAAATAGAGCTTGGCTTAGACCGCCCTCAGGCTCAATCAGATCTTTGCGTGCATCAAATCCGGCCAACGCCATTTCAGCTGATAGGACACCGTTAAAGGCAGCTTTGCCTGCATGAAATGGTTTCGCCATGGAGCCAAATGAAGCGGTCAAGCCGCTAACCTGAGTCGCTGTTAGGCCTATGGCATTGAGGATTTCTGTTTGATTTAATTTAGTCAGTACGCTCGCTGCTGCAGTGGCGCCAAAACTGCCAAAAATACCAGTAGCATGAAAGCCTCTCATGTTTGTTGGTTGGCCAAGTCGATTCCCAATTCGGGCAGCAACTTCATAGCCTGCTATGATTGCGGAAAATATCTCGGGCTCTTTTAAACCCCTATGGCTAGCAAGTGCCATGGTAGCTGCAATAGTAGGGCCCCCGATATGTGTAACCGCTCCTACATGTGTGTCATCAAAATCGAGAGCGTGTGCTGCAGTTCCATTTATTAATGCTGCAGCAGCAGCTGAAGTCGTATGCGCACCCGATAATAAAAATGCTCGACCAGGGCCAGCCCAGGTTTTAGTGGCTTTGGCTGTCGATTGTGTGACTGGTTCAGTAGAACCCCCGATGGCGACACAAAACCAGTCAATTAATGCTCGTTTTGCGGCGTCTATGACCTCCAGCGGGAAATTAGATGCCTCTGCGCCTTCTATGAATTCAGCAATCTTAGTGGCATTTTTCATTTTTTCTTAGGCCTGTTTTCAATATTACGATTAATTTTCCATCAACAGCTGACCTCAAGTGACACTAGTTATGTTCAATTTGAAGTCTTTTCTATCAAGGGATATCAATTGTCTATAATTGCTACTGCACGGGTCCAGCCAGCGGATGCCTGGTGAATTTTTACGGGGAAGCAAACCACTTCGAACCCAGTTGCTGGTAGGACTTCTAAATTATGTAATTTCTCTATGTGACTGTAGCCAATAGCCCTGCCAGCCCGGTGTCCTTCCCAAATCAGGTCTGCAGACCCGCCTGCTTCAATACGCTTTTTGGTGAAGCTGAAAGGAGGATCCCAAGACCAGCCGTCAGTGCCAACAACTCTGATTCCTTGTTCTAACATCCATAGTGTTGCGGCTTTTGACATTCCGCATCCAGAGTCGACATAATCATCGTAGCCATACCTAGAGCCAGCTCTGGTATTTATTAACACGATTTCCATTGGCGAAAGGATGTGGCCTATGCGTTTTAATTCGGCTTCAACGTCCTCTGGCTGGACAATATAGCCATCCTCAAAATGTCTGAAATCAAGTTTTACGCCTTGATTGTGAAACCACTCAAGGGGCAGTTCATCTATTTTTTGTGAAGGTCTTCCCCCAGGGGTAAGCTGTTCGTCCTGCCGTGAAAAATAGTGGTATGGCGCGTCAACATGAGTGCCGTTGTGGGTGGAAATTTTTACCCTTTCAATGGCGGCGTACTCTTGGTTGGGGAGATCGTCTACAGAGACTCCCATATAGTCTGCCATGCCTAGAGCAGTTTGTTTATGGTCAAGGTACTCAATTTCTGGCAGCGCATGCGGTGGATCTGATTTGATTCCCGCAGTTAGGGCTACGGACAAGTCAATATAACTTCTCGGCATGGTTGTCTTTCTTTCGGACTTAAAGAGGATTGTCGAGGTCAAAATTTGGTGGGCGTTTTTCTCTGTGAGATGCTAAGCCTTCTTTCGCTTCCTCGCCGGCAAACCCAAGAAATTCGTAAGCTGTTGATGCGTCAAATGTTGGTCCCGCCATCCGAAGCCAATTATTTAGAGAATATTTTGTAAGTCGGATGGCGGCAGGTGCCCCCTTGGCTAGGCGCTCTGCAACTTCCATCGCTTTATCTTGGAGTTCCTCAGCTTCAACGGACAAAGATACGAGGCCCATTCTTTCTGCTTCTTCACCTGTCATAGGTTCGCATAGAAGTAGGTGATACTTAGCTTTTGCCATGCCACAAAGTAGGGGCCAGATAATCGCTGCAACATCACCTGCGGCGACCCCAAGCCTAGTATGACCGTCAATAATCCGAGCGTCTTTGGCTGCAATTGAGACATCAGATAAGACCCCGGCAACAAGACCGGCACCAACGGCGGGACCATGAATGGCTGAGACAATTGGTTTTGAACAGTTAATAATGTTGTAAACTAAGTCGCGCGCTTCCTTCAGGGCGCGCCATCTATATTTTGAATCGGCGATAATGTTATCGATCATGTCAAAGTCACCGCCGGCAGAAAAAGCTCTTCCAATACCGCGCAATAGAACTGCATTGACGCTATTATCGCGATCTATATCGCGCCAGATATCACAAAGCTCCTGATGCCCCTTCGCATCTACAGCATTTAGACGCTCGGGCCGATTGAATGTAATTCGCAAAATTCGTTCCGATGGACGATCAATCTCAAGCTTTTCATACTTAGAATACAGGTCAGACATAGTGTGCCTCTGCTAAAGAATAGTCAGTTTGGTTCTTAAGCTTGACACGAAGCCCAGTTCTTTCCCAGAGCAGTGCCTCTCATAGAAGTTGGGCCAGACTATTCCAGCACTGAAAGCACTCCCTCTTCTATATTGAGTGCAAAAAATCAGCCCTAGATCATGATTGGTGAACATATTGTGCAGTGGATACGGAGAGAAGAAAATTAGTTTGGAGAATAGTTAAAGGGCTCTACCTGTTCCGGCTAAAATTTAACTCCTGTTAAATGTTAAGATTGATCGGCCTTCTAGCGATAACGATCAATCCTGAAAGGTTGCAGATCAATTGTTGCATTTCGACGACTAACTAAGCTTGCAATATGTGCTCCTGTGACCGCACTGCCTGTTAATCCCAAATGCCCATGGCCAAAGGCGTAGAATACTTTTTCGTGGACTTTAGACGAAGATATAACCGGCAAACTATCTGGAGTGGCCGGCCGTTGCCCCATCCACCGTTTTGCATCTGATACATCAACATCACGGAAAACGGTCTTTGCATGCTCTAGCAATTTAATAGCACGCCCCCAATTAGGTGGAGCTTCCAGGCCAGCAAACTCAACTGTGCCGGCGAGGCGAAGTCCTTCCTCCATTGTCGTAGTCATGAACTTCCGTTCATTGAAACTGACGGGACGACGAGTGGTAAAGCCTGGTGAAGGAAGCATCATGTGATAGCCACGTTCACTCTCCAGCGGGAATGGCTCACCAAGTTGTTTTGATAATTGGCTAGACCAGGCGCCTGCGGCGATAACCAGACGATCAAGTTTGAACTCCCCGGCGCTTGTTCTGATCTTTGTTGGGCCCTCTGGACCAATTTCAAAACCAAGCACTTTGCAGTTAACAAACTCGCAACCCATGCGACTTGCCTGTTTTGCATAGGCCTCAGTTAACGCACCAGGATTGACTGTATGCCCACTGTTAGGAGCCCAAGTTGCATGCTTGAAAATGGGAGCAAGACCAGGTTCAAGCTGGGAGATTTCGTCAGGGTTTAGTTCGTGAATCTCATGACCGTGCGATTGCATTCTAGCACGGGCTGCTGCATCGGCCTTGAAAGCGGCATCTGTCTCGTAAAGTGACAACCAACCCTGGCGTTTTATCAGGTGTTTAACATTGGCTAATTCAGCTAGTTCTTCATGCCCTTCAATAACATTTCTGTGGAGGGCTGCTAGGGCTTCACTCTGCGAAGCAACCCGCGTAGCAGCACCGTCTCGAATAAACTGCATAAACCATGGCATTGCTTTTGGTAGATAGCTCCAACGAATGGCCAGTGGGCCAAGGGGATCAAGCAGCCATTTTGGTATTTGTTTGATGATCCCAGGGCCTGACATAGGGTTGATCGACTGAGGAGAAATGGCTCCTGCATTGCCATAAGAGGTTTGCGTTCCTGCTGGGTGCTCATCTATCAGACTGACCCGCCAGCCATCTTTGAGGAGGTGCAATGCACAAGAAACGCCTACTATGCCAGCACCAATAATTGTCACGTGGCCTTCGGTCATAAACCTCTCCAATTAATCTTAGCCATGATGGTATGGCCCTCCTTGGAGTATATCTTGGGTCCGATAGAGTTGTTCGGCCAGCATGGCACGCACTAGCATATGAGGCCACGTCGCTTTGCCAAAAGCAAGAAGTAGGTCAGCAGAGTTACGGGCATCCTCAGATAACCCATATGCTCCACCAATGATGCATGTTATGTCCCGTCCCTGATCTCGCCAATGGCCAAACCGACGGGCAAGCTCAATACTTGTGAGATCTTGGCCTCTTTCATCCAGGATTATCCGAACTGAACCGGCTGGAATTTTTTTATTTATTTGATTCCATTCTTCCTGCGCACTTTTATTTTTGCGCGCATCAAAGGTAATGAGCTTTGGCTTTGGGCGTATCCGATTTAAATAACGCTCTACTAATTCGGCTTCCGCTTCGCCGCGTGCTTTTCCTATGGCGATAATTGTAATACGCGACTTACTCCTCCTCTATGGAGACCTGATCATCGCCGCTATCAAATAGCGCTATGGAAGGAGGGGCTGAGGGGGTTTCAAGTCCCCACATGCTTTCCAATCTATAATAAGCCCTTACCTCTGGGCGAAACAGATGCACTACCACATCCCCAGCATCGACTAAGACCCAGTCACCTTCAGGCAATCCCTCAATTGATGGTCCCTCTGACATTTGAGGTTTAAGGAGTTCTCGCAAATGTTCTGCGATGGCAGCTACCTGTCGCTGAGAACGCCCAGATGCGATTACCATGAAATCGCACATAGACGACTTCCCGGCCATATCAATCGTTATTATTTCCTCAGCCTTATCGTCATCGAGTTTAGCGATTATTTGTTCAAGCAAGCGTCCATTAGGTGCTTGCTTTTCAGGCTTGGCATTGATTTTTGCTTCTATGGAATTACTCAATATCCTTTGGTTCCTCCAAAAGGTGTTTGTCGGCCTGCTCGGATCTCCGTTGCCGATGTATGGTTCAAGCGCGACGCTATATAAATCCATGCAGGTGCTTTTCTATCTGCAAGACTACGGGCTTGTTGGTCTCGCACTCTAGTGCTTCTAAAGCGAATTGCAGCTTTGCTATGCATTGAATTCCAAGAATAGGCGGGCCGGGCAATCACGGCAACGGGGATTGTTTTAAATATCGTATCCCATCGCTTCCACAGAGGGAGTTGCAGCATGTTATCTGCTCCCATTAGCCACACAAATTGCACGCGCGGGAAACGACGCTTGAGCTTTCTGAGGGTGACTGCTGTGTAATTGCTACCAAAAGCACGTTCTAGATCAGTTACATGTATTGCGGGATGTTGGGCTGCATACTGGGCTGAAGCCATCCTTTGATCGAATGGGTTCATGCCAGTTGTTGATTTAAGGGGGTTTTGAGGTGAAACCAGCCACCAAACTGCATCTAAATCAAGTCGCTTAAGCGCGATCTTCGATAGATGCAGATGGCCTGAGTGAGCAGGGTTGAAGGAGCCACCGAGGAGGCCAATCCGACCCCACTCACGGCCTGGTCTGACCGTCGCCGGTAATGACATATTTAAAGCTCGTTAATTGGGCGGCACCAACAGGGCCACGGGCGTGAAACTTGTCAGTCGAAATACCAATTTCTGCACCAAATCCAAATTCGCCACCATCGGCATATTGGGTTGAAGCATTAATGACAACGATGGCACTATCGATTTCTGCTTTGAATTTAGCTTGAACATTCTGGTCCTCGGTTACGATTGCATCGGTGTGCCCCGAACCATAAGAGGATATATGTTTGATGGCCTCTTCTATCCCACTCACTACTCTGACCGAAATAATTGCATCTAAGTATTCTGTAACCCAATCTTCTTCTGATGCAGGGGTTGCTGTAGGCCAAATTATTTGGGTCTCTGGACAACCTCGTATTGCACAACCCGCAGCTTCTAGATCACCCAGAATATGGGGTAGCATGGTGCTAGCAACTGACCTATCAACGAGTAGGGTCTCTGCAGCGCCACATACGCCAGTTCTTCGCATCTTGGCATTAACTGTTATGGAGCGAGCTTTCTGAAGATCAGCGGCCCTATCCACATACACATGACACAATCCCTCCAAGTGCCCAATAACTGGCATTCTTGCCTCTGCAATGACCCGCTCTACCAAGCTTCGACCGCCACGAGGAACCATAATATCCACTTGCCCCCGGCCACGGAGCATCGCTCCTACGAAGGCTCTATCTTTAGTTGGTGCAGCCTGGATTGCATCTTTTGGTAAACCCACTTTTGAAATTCCAACGCGCAGCGCGTTTACAATAGCAGTTGACGAATTCGAGCTTTCAGATCCTCCACGTAGAATCGCACAATTCCCGGATTTGAGTGCCAGGCCTCCCGCATCTGCCGTTACATTTGGACGGCTTTCGTAAACGACGCCGATTACCCCAAGTGGGACGGAAATTTTTTGAATAATTAGACCATTTGGCCTGGTCCAGTCTGCCAACACGCGTCCAACTGGATCAGGTAATTCTGCGACTGCTTCAAGGCCTTTCGCTATGCCATCGAGACGAACATCATCAAGTTCAAGTCTATCAAGCATCGAGGGGGCAAGGTTGTTTCTTGCAGCCTCTTTCATGTCTTTTGTGTTTGCATCCAAGATACGGTCTGACTGTGCCCGAATCTCGGCTGCAGCAGCGATCAGAGCTTCAGTCTTGACCTCAGGCTTGGCGCGAGAAAGATCAGGAAATGCAGCGCGTGCTCGATTGGCAATTTCATTGAGCATCAGATCGGCAGCTTCTGGTGTAAGCAAATCCGATTTGTTTTGAGCGGTGGAGCTCATTTGGATGCTTCCTTTCTTTCAAGCTGAGTTTCTGAACGTCCGGTAAGGCTTAGGTCATCGCGGTGGATGAGCGCTGCTCTTCCACGATATCCTAATTCCGCCTCTATTGCTGCGCTTTGCTTGCCAGCTATTTTTCTTGCGTCATTTGCTTCATAGGCGATTAGTCCACGGGCGATTTCCCGATCATCAGGGCCGATGATTTTTACTGTTGCTCCACGTTCAAAAGCACCGATTACCTTGACAGTCCCTGCAGGCAGAAGGCTTTTCCCTTGATGAAGTGCTTTAACAGCCCCTGCATCTATATGCACAGCGCCTTCCACTTTCAGTGCACCATTGATCCAGCGTTTCCTGGCTTGCTGCGGAGTCTCCTCTCCAATGAACCATGTGCCATCGTTCACGGTTGCAAGGGTTGCAATCGGGTTAGTGCGACGCCCGTCTGCAATAGCTAATGCACATCCAGCGTCTAATGCAATTCGCGCCGCAGCAAGTTTTGTGACCATGCCGCCAGAGGCCATATCGCTTCCAGTATTTCCAGCCATGCATTCAATGTCATTGGAAATAGCTTTGACCAGAGGTACTTTGCGTGCATTGGAATTTTGTTTTGGGTCCGCATCATAAAGTCCGTCTATATCGGACAACAGCACCAAGGTATCGGCGCTAACCATAGCAGCAACGCGGGCAGCTAATCGATCGTTATCACCAAAACGAATTTCCTCCGTAGCAACGGTGTCGTTTTCATTTATGACCGGGACGGCACCAACTCGAAAAAGCGCACTCAGTGTATTACGAGCATTAAGATATCTGCGCCGTTCTTCGGTATCGCTCAACGTTAAAAGGATCTGAGCTACAGGAACTTTGTGTTGGGCGAAGGCGCCACCGTATGCAGCGGCAAGGTCAATTTGACCAGCAGCAGCTGCAGCCTGACTTTCTTCAAGCTTAAGCGCCCCAGGAGGAAGTCCTAGTTTCCGGCGGCCAAGTGCTATTGCACCTGAGGAAACTAATGCAACATTGGTCCCTGTGGACTGAAGTTGAGCAAGGTCTTCAACTAGACTGTTCAGCCAATCACATCGAAGTTGACCACTGTCTGCGTCTACAAGTAACGAGGAGCCGACCTTAACTACAAGGCGTCGCGTTGTTTTTAGGGGATTCATATTGGTGACCACGTCCCCGCGTCTTCATGTGGCTCGTCTTTTTCGACTTCGGAGCGTCGAAGTTCGACTACATGCCGCCAGAGAGCTTCCTTGATTTGGTCAACACCAATTCCGGCCGCTCCAGATAAAACAAAAACATCCTCTGGTGCAATTTTAGCAGCTTGCGCGAGTCGCTGTCTCCGCTCATTTATAGTGTCAGCATCTAGAGCATCAGCTTTGTTGAGGGCTAAAATCTCATATTTTTCTGAGAGACCATTGCCATATGCTGCCAATTCCTCACGAACCACTCGATAAGCCTCTGCTACATCCTCTTCACCAGCGCCATCAACCAAATGCAAAAGAGCCCCAGTACGTTCTACATGACCGAGGAAACGATCCCCTATGCCTGCTCCTTCATGGGCACCTTCAATCAATCCTGGAATATCGGCTAGGACGAATGATCTGGCTTCGTCTACGCGAACAACACCCAAATTTGGATGAAGTGTGGTAAAAGGGTAATCTGCAATTTTTGGTTTAGCTGCAGATACAGATGCTAGAAATGTGGACTTACCCGCATTTGGAAGGCCAACCAATCCGGTATCAGCTATCAATTTCAGGCGAAGCCAGATCCATCTTTCTTCACCGGGCCAGCCTGGGGTGGATCTGCGGGGTGCTTGGTTTGTTGAGCTCTTGTAATTAACGTTGCCCCAGCCTCCATCTCCACCTTTAGCCAGAATAACGGATTGTCCAGGTTCGGTTAAATCGGCAAGCACAAATTCTTTATTTTCATCAAGCACTTGTGTGCCAGGAGGAGCGTCAATAACAAGTGCTTCTGCACTGGCGCCAGTACGTTGTCGTCCGGCGCCGCCCTTTCCAGACTTCGCCCTAAAATGCTGGCGATAGCGATAATCTATGAGTGTATTTAGATTTTCTACGCAGCGCAGTACTATGTCTCCGCCCCGACCTCCGTCTCCGCCGTCTGGTCCGCCGAACTCTACAAATTTCTCACGGCGGAAGGACACGGCCCCTGGGCCGCCATCACCACTTCGGATATAGATTTTAGCTTCGTCGAGGAACCGCATTGGTCGTGTCTCTCATCAGGGTTGCCTGCGCCCCACCCATCACGACCGGTGGAACGCCAATCGGCGTTCCGCTTGATGCCTATTCGGCAGCGGCCGCCTGATCAGAGGAATTGGCTGCTGGGTCTACGGAAACGTACGTCCGACCCCGAGCTTTTGTAGCGAAGCTTACATTTCCATCAATCAAAGCAAAGATCGTGTGGTCCTTGCCCATTCCCACATTGGAACCAGGGTGGAACTTAGTTCCACGCTGCCGAATTATTATGTTGCCGGGCTCGACAACTTCCCCGCCAAATTTTTTGACCCCGAGTCGGCGTCCGGCTGAATCGCGACCGTTACGTGAACTGCCGCCTGCTTTTTTATGAGCCATGGTTGATTGCTCCTTAGCTTACGGTCAAATTAGGCTGAGATGCCGGTTATACGGACGACACTCAGGTGCTGCCTGTGACCGTTCTTCCGTCTTGAATTTTGGCGACGGCGTTTCTTAAAGATGATGACTTTTCTATCACGCATTTGCTCGACTAATTCAGCTTTAACCGTTGCTCCGTCGACCAAAGGTGCACCAACTTTTGACTGCCCATCGCCGCCTACCATGAGAACCTCATTGAATACGACTTCGGAACCAGCTTCAGCGTCAAGTTTTTCAATGCGGATTACATCATTCTCTGCGACGCGATATTGTTTGCCGCCCGTGCGGATGACTGCGAACATAGCTACTATCTCTCAAATGAAACCCGCCGCAGCAGGAAAAGCATCCCGCGCAGGCAGCGTGAAGGCGGAGTTATAGCGATCCCGAGTAAAACGTCAACATTAGATGCGCGGAGAATTTGATCGTCGCTATATAAGAAATTCGTGTTGTAACTGCTAAGGCTGATGGTGATATTGGCCGACGATTTGCCTGCATTGATGGAAAGAGTTCTAATTTCTGTCTTCAAACAGTCTCGTCTCTTGTTCTAGTGAAGATTTATGGAAGTGCTGTAGAAGGATTGTTCTGCAGTAAGTTTTAATAAAATATCAAAGCTACATCCGGGGCGTATCAGGGAAATGATTACTGGTCAGTAGCTTGACGTGGAACACACCTAAAGCGACGCTGTGTTTAAATTTTATAAGGTTTGCTTTATGACGAATGCCGTATCCCCATTATTTGAGCCTGAATCTGTCGTAGCGCACGTGGCTACCCATGAGACGCGCTTTCCAGAAGTAAAAGCGGGGGCGAGTTTCGTTGATGAAATAATTGAGATTACGCCTGAATATCAAAAGGCGATGCTTCAATTCTCTGAGATTGACGAGGCCTTATATGCAGGTGAGGTTGATCCAGGACTTCTTGCAAGGAGGCCAATTAGCGTAATCGGATCGGCCCTTTTCAATGCTCACCCAGAGCGTGGTTATGTTCACACCGTGCAAACATTTTCACGTTTGTTGCCTGTTCCCAGAGGTGAGCCAATTGCAATGACAGGAAAATTTACGAGTATTGATGATCATCCAAGAGGTTGGATTATGCATGGTCGCTTTGAGTTTAGGCGTGCCGATGGTGAGCTGTGTCTTGTTGTATCTCCTTCTGCATTGATGGCTGATCCGGAGAGGAATACGACAGCTCCAGTCTCAAAAAATGCTCCAGAGTTAACTGTAGAAGAGAGACTCCAAGCTCTTTATGAAGCGGGTTGGTATACTGTGGGTGAGAAAACATGCACCCCAGAGAGAGTTGTTGGGTACTGCGGAAAAACACGTAATTTAATTCACACAGATCCTGCATATGCGCAAAGTTTTGGGTTTAGAGCTCCTATTACTGCCGGCAATCAGATGGTTGAGTGGCACCTTGAAGCAGTACGAAGAGCCCACATTGGTGAGGTTTTTGAAGGTTCGGTTCGGCTACAACGACCAGTATTTTGGGATGACGAATTATCTGTAATGCGCCGCGACGTAGGTAAAGCTATTGAATTTTCAGTGGTGAAATCTGACGGGCGGATCGCTAACTCTAGTACTTTTAAGGCAATTTCCTGATGGCTGAGAGTCGACTTTCAGAGGAACAGCAAAAAAAGATTGCGCTCGATTTATTTCTAGAAGCTTGGGATAAGTCTTGTGAGGCTGGAGTTGAGGCAGATTTGTTGTGTGAGGTAATGATCTATCTCTCAATTACGGACCTTGTGGCGGATAGGGGTGAAGAAACAGCCGCGAGTTTGTTTGAAAACTTGCCCGATCGAATTCGTGATGGCGAATTTAGTTTGGATGATGATGACGATGTTTGAGCAAATTGGCCTTCATGCTCTGCGTCTCTTAGATCCTGAGAAGGCTCATGGAATTGCGCTTAAAACCCTGAAATTGGGCATGGCAGGTTCCTACGATGCTTCTGATCATTCATGTTTGGCGACAAATGTATTTGATCGCAAGTTTAAAAATCCTATCGGTATTGCAGCTGGATTTGATAAGCATTGTGAGGCTCTCCCTGAAACGCTGGCTTTAGGCCCTGGCTTCACTGAAATTGGAGGTGTTGCCCCAAAACCCCAAGCAGGTAATCCAAAACCACGCCTTTTCCGGTTAACGGAGGACCAGGCGGTTATCAATCGTTTTGGCTTTAATTCATTAGGTCATGAAGTTGTGGCTTCCCGTCTGGAGGAAGATCGAAAAGCTGGTGTGAGAGGAATAGTTGGGGTCAACTTGGCAATCAATAAGACCACAGAAGACCCGGCTGAAGATTATGCCGAGGGCATTAGAGTCTTTGGTGCCTTTGCTGATTTTCTGACGATTAATATTTCCTCTCCAAACACTGCAGGTCTTAGAGACTTGCAGGGTGAAGCGGCCTTAGCGTCTCTTTTAGATCATTCGACTAAGGCGCATGCGGCTCTTGATGTCCCCAAAAAACCAGCCCTCTTGGTTAAGGTTGCGCCAGATTTAGATGATTCAGAAATTTCCGCTATTTCCGATTTGGCAGTTTCATTTCAAGCTAATGGATTGGCAGGGCTTGTAGTATCAAATACTACTATTGCTAGGCCTCCCCATTTGAAAAGCCCTCTTTCAGCTGAGACTGGGGGCCTTTCTGGGGCGCCATTATTCGAGAGTTCAACCTCAGTCCTTAGGTCATTTGCTCGGCGTTTGGATGGACGCCTACCTATTATAGGAGTCGGAGGAGTAACTTCGGGTGAGCATGCCTATCTCAAAATCAAGGCCGGTGCATCCCTAGTGCAACTTTACTCTGCTTTGGTTTATCAAGGTCCATCTTTGATTTCACGCATTAAGCAAGAATTAGCCGATTTGCTTCAGCGAGATGGTATTGCCCATGTCTCTGATGCAGTTGGCCGCGACCTGTAAGTGCAGGGAGGGAGAGTTTTTTTTGGGTAAATCTATTTAGAGCCTACTAAGACTCACTATCATTTAAGCCTCAACAAAAGCAATGACACCGCCTACTGCTGCTTTACCAATGGCCGCAAGGCCTCCCTCAGGAATTTTTGATAATTGAACGTGGTTCGCTGAGGCCACCCGATCAACGACAGCCAAGTCTTTTACTGTGACAACTGCTGCTGAAATTGATGGGCGGTTCGGGGCCTGAGCCCCTGGGAAGCGTGCAGCAAATTCCGATGGTTCTAAAATTGTTACTTTCCCATCCCCTGGAGAAGTAAATGTTTTTGATTTTAGAGGTTGATTGAGCAGTAGAGACACTCTTTCTGATGTTTGGTGGACATTAGGTGAAGTGAAGATTGCTTCTACAAGAGCCGTTGCGCCATTTGGATGATCCAACAATTCACGTTGCCAAAGAGCTTCGGGAGTTTGATGTTCGATTACGATAATCCGACCTTCTGGCCAAAAATCATCTTGGCTGAAGATATTCCTGAATCGCATCTCGATTTCGCCAGCGTTTTTATGAAGTCCAATTGGTGCCATTCGGCTTCGTTGAACTGGTGGGTCAAAACCTTGAATGCGAGATTTCAGTAATGGATAGGCAGAATCGGCTTCTGCCACACGGAAGGCAGCGATGTGTGGTCTCGCACCTCTCTCTAGATACGTTTTCCATGGATTGAAGCGTTCTTCGTCCACAACCCCAATAAGCTCGAGATATCCAGCTTGGAAAAGCGCACACCGATTGGCTGTGCCCCATAGCTCCAAATCGCCATTTGGTCCGGTAAACCCCATTTGAGGACTAACTCTTGATAGACGAAAGCCTAGCTTCTCCCACGCAATCGCACTGGAATTGAGATCATCTGCAATCCATCCGAGATGATCTAGGGAAGGAAAGTCATTTAAAAGTTTTTGCATAGGTGAACCGTAGCTGGCTAGCACGGGAACCGCTATACCTGTTTTATGATGTCTTTAAACTCCAATTTCCGTGCATGGCTAATAACTGATGGCTTGCCTGGCAATGAAACGCAGATCCGTGGGTTGGAGTCTGCTCTAAAGCAATCAGGCGTAGATGTTGAGTTGAAGGCACTTCGTGCCAATCGCCGGCATATTCTAGGCGCAGCACTTCTCGGATCCAGTGGTTTATCGATTAATCGGGCGCGTTCTGATGTTTTGAAGGAACCATGGCCAGATTTTGTGATTGGCTCTGGTCGTAGATCTGGTCCTTGGGTTCGGTTCGTGAAACGTGCAAGTGAAGGTAAGACTAAGGCTGTTATGTTCGGGCAAAAGGGCGCAAACTTTATGAGCGGTCTAGATCTTGGTTTTGTCCTGTCACATTGGAATTTTCCGTTTCATAAAAACCGCAAAATGATTCTGTTGCCACCGACTGGTGTAACAAAAGAACGATTAGAGACGGCCTCAACGCAGATGCCTGGATTACTGAACCCCGCTGTTGGTCCTTGGTTGTTATTGGTTGTTGGTGGCCGGTGTTTTGATCATTCATTTGGGCCGGAAGATGCGACGAAAATTGCTTTGCAGGCTGTGAAACAAGCTGAGCGATTGGGAGGGTCGCTTGCTATCATAAGTAGCCGTCGGAGCGGTGTTGCTGTGGAGCAGGCGCTGATCACAGCTGCGCCGGAAGCCATTTTTTTTCCCGCATCAACACAGCCTAGTCCGCTCTATGCGCTTTTTGCTCAGGCAGATGCTGCGATCATTACTGGAGATAGCGAAAGTATGATTGCTGAAGCCATAATGGCCGACATACCAACGTATATTACTTCTGTTAGTCCAAGAGGCAGTCTAAGGATGACAATTGAGAGGACTGCTGCGAAGGTTCACCGCTTGGGTGGCGTATTCGCCTGGGGAATAGAAAAGTTTTGGGAGGCTGGAATGATAATGCCACCTCGTAATTTAGATCAGATGACAGAAAATCTAGTAAAAGCGAAGTTTGCACACAGATTTACAGGGACTATTGACTTGGAAGCTAAACCCAAAACACCGAGTTTTGATTTTGTGAAGGGCTTAGTTGACTAGAACTATGTCTCCACGACGATAAAAGTTCGAGTTTCAATGCTTTCTCTTGCTGGAGCTTCTGGGTCTTGGTTGGGTAATTGAAAAGCCCCATGAGGGGTGTAGACAGCGCGGCCATCCCGAATTGTGTCCCACCCTTTAATCAAAATAATTTCATCACGAGTCAGCAATGGGGCGTAGTACCAGACATGCTCAGAACCGAAAGCCAGTTGATAAATTTCTCCAGTTCGGTCTGGGAACCGCTGATCAGTCGCAATTAAGTCGCCAGCTGGCACGCTGTTAGACGCAGCAAGAGCTAGAGGGGCCCTGCGCACTGGCTCTGATGAAATTGAACGCCAGACATTCACTTGCAATATGCGGGCGCCACGCGCAATTGCGGCATCATATGCTTCTTTGCCCATTGCATCTTTAGCACGCTGAGGCCCACTTTTATCGGTATAATCGCAGTGGACGCGGGTCGCGGGCCCTCGAAGTCCATCTGGATTAGCCGCCCCAGTTGGGCTATCTGAACGGCGTGTGTGGTCAAAAATATGTACTTCAGAAGCGCCAAATCTGTTTCTTAGTAAGTTAGTTATTTCTGAATTATACACACTCGTAATTGCTTGATCGTCATAGAAGTTCTCAAGCGTGCTGGAATGGTTCATCAACTCAAACCCTTCCCGGTCCACATTTGCTTCTATGTGGCGCATATCGCGAATAGCTACAGTGTGTTGTTCAGTTTTAAAGTGAACTTCTGGTGCGCCACCAGTGAGAGCCGAGCTCAGGAAATAAGGCTTTTCCGCTTGCCGCACTATGTAGGTCAGAGATCCCTCTGTTTTGTGGGAGTTACTAGGCTGTTGAGAAGTTGGTAGCATGGCAAGAACCTAATCAAATTTTCAGTGTTAAACAAATTGATGAAGTATCATTTGTGACTGGTGATCACATTTGTGAAGCTGTTAGTTGGTAAAAAATTGCGATTGTTAATTCTTATACCAATCATCGTGTGGCCGCGTCGCGGTTTCCGATACCTTGCGAGATGCCCAACCCTCCCAGATATTTAAAGTTCACTCTAATAAAGACCGAGTCTACTTTTCCACCACCATCGGCGTTACTCGTATAGTCACGGGTAAATCCCAAATCTATTGAGATGCACTCATCTTGGTAGCCTAAAGCAGCGCTCCACAGCAGAGGCTCATTACCTTGCAGGTCGCGTTGATGACGAGCATTAAAACGCCAATAGTCATCCAGTTGCAGGCCAAACCCTAGCTGAATTTGTTCAGCTGCATTGGCGATTTCTGGTCCTTGAATTTCGGTTTCTGTGTCGACGTACGAAATTGATCCTCTAAGCCATTCTGGTCCACCTCCCAGCGTCAATTCATTCCTTCTGATTCCTAATCCATCTTTTTTTAGTCGCGTCCGCCAGGACAAATCGAGAATGTCTGAGGGTTGAGCATTGAGAGCTGTTACAATATCTGAAGCGCGCTCAGGCATGCCAGCAGCTTCCGTAAAATCCCCAGGCTTGCGTGCCAGAGATTGACCTAAGAAAGAGGAAACCCTTCCACCGTTTGAAAATAGTGCTGTAGCGGTCATGCCGTAGTCGACGCGTTGGCCATCGTCTAATCTGTCGTAACCAGGAAAACGGTCTATTGCATAAAAGTTACTCTCGTCGAATTCTATTGCCCGAGCATTTTCATTTGGTATGTCGGGATCTTGATTTTGATCTAGTGCGATAACTGTTTGAACTCGGGGCTCAAGAATGAACCCACCCCACTTGTTCCATTGGATGAGGGGGTAGCGCCAGCTGCCTACTAAGCGGGGTGTGCCGCGGAGCGCTGTCGAGTCTCCAGACGCTCCAACTGCCTCTCCATCTTTTGTATTGTAGGCATCTCCACGGAGACTTGCTTCGATATCAAAGCGATGTCCGCCTGAAGTAGAAATTGGCATCCGCCATCCAGTAACGGCTGAAATGCTCTGTCCGTCTGCACCTTCCTCTCTACCCAGAATACGCGCTTGCGCTTCTAAAAAAGCATTTCCAAATAAGTTTGGCTCTCCCTGCCATGAACCTTGAAGTTCCGGAAGGACAAATGGAGTGTCATTTTGAAGAGTGTTTTCTCTTAGGTCTTGAATGCCAAAGGCACCCACTCGCAGGTAACTTTCGTGCCAGAACGCTTCAAGCGTTGCTGTATTTCTGAGGACGCGAGCATCATTGATCTTAAACGTTTCAAGATAGTTGTCGTCAGAAGCAAGCCGTCCCTCAAGTTGTAGGCGCCAGTTTTCGGAAAGTCCAAACTCTCCGTTTAAAAAAGCGTGCCCCCGTAATGCCTCATTTGTTTCAATGCCAGCATCTGAGGTTCGATTAAGTTGTCCAAAACTTCCGTCAATATCGATTTTGCCAGTATTAAAAAGTTGACGGTACTCAGCGGCCATAACAGGCGCAGATGTGGCTGTGAAAAATGGTTGTAATGTTAAATCCTTATTAGGACCGAGGTTCCAATAATAAGGAATTTTCGCAATTGCATTAAATTCACCCCCTAATGATAAGGAGGGAGTCAGCCAGCCGCTTCGGTGGTCAACTGTTGGGTCAGGGTGACGAAAGTACGGTAGGTAGGCTACTGGAACACCAAATATGTCCAGTGAGACGTCTTTATATTCGATATCTTTTGTGGTTTCGTCATGCTGCACTTCCTGGGCGCGAAGGCGCCAAGTAGGTGCCCGTTTATTATCGTCCGCACAAGGTTTACATGGACTAAAAGCACCACGGGTCAGAAGTATTTTTTCGCCGCGCCAGTAGTTTACTTCCTGGCCGACTAGTCGGGATCCATCGTTAAGTAGGATGCCTAGATTGGTTGCCTTTGCCTGCTTCATATCGTTAGCAAGCTCTACGCTGTCTGCTTTAATCAGCTCGCCGCTTGGTTCGACTAATAATACGTTGCCAAATGCCTCTATTCGACCTTCCGATTGCATAAACTCTACATGATCGGCGCGAAGTACTCTGGCATCTTTGGTAATGGTAACTCCGCCACTGGCAGATACGGACTCTTTTGTTTGATTATATTCAATAGTATCAGCTTCAATGATGGCTTGACTGTCTACGAGAGATTTTGAAGCGGCGCTAGCAGACCAAGAAAGCACCACTAATGGCGCCATTAATTTTAATAATAGAGTCCAACTGATTTGCCACATTGCCTTCACCGCTCAGGCCTACCGGCCAACCGCATAACCTTGCATCAGACGCGGGTTTGCAGCGGCTTTGAGGAGTTCACCGTCTTTTGCACATGCGCTTATACGACCTTGTGTCCATGGGCCGGCTGTCTCGGCAAGGTGTCCTCTCCTCTTAAGTTCTTCTAGCGTTTTTGCTGGATACCTACCCTCTAAAACAAGCCTTCCTGGCTCTGCTTGCCGGGGAAAGAACGACGATGGGAAATGATGGCTTTGAAATGTGGGTGCATCAATGGCTTCTTGAAGATTAAAACCATGAAGAATGTGACGTAGAAAAAAGATTAATGTCCATTGATCCTGACCATCGCCGCCGGGAGTGCCAAATGGCATGTAAGGCTCGCCGTCTCGTAAAGCAAAAGAAGGAGAGAGTGTTGTCCTGGGGCGTTTTCCTGGGGCAAGTGAGCCGGGTAGTCCTTCATCCAACCAGAACATTTGAGCCCTCGTTCCCAGGCAAACGCCAAGCTTTGGTATGGCCGGAGAGGATTGTAGCCAACCACCCGAGGGGGTGGCGGATACCATATTTCCATTTTTGTCTATAACATCGATATGACAGGTGTCTCCGTCCACTGGGCCAGAAGTTTGGCCATCAATTTTATCCATTGTTGGTTCGCCTACACCAGGGCCAAAACTTCGTTCTGAACGACCTTCACCTATCCTGTTGCCAAATCCCTCGATCATTCCGGGCAGAAGTTGCAGAGAGGCAAGTTCTGGATCAATAAGTTTTCGTCTTTCAGCATTGTACTCCGATGAGAGAAGAGTCTTGATAGGCACATCAACAAAATTGGGATCCCCATAGAAGGCCTCCCGATCGGCGTATGCCAGCTTTGCTGCTTCGGTGACGGTATGAATGAAGTCAGCACCTAAGGGATCCATATCTTCAAGGCCCATACCATCCAAAAGAGCCAGCTGTTGAAGGAAGACAGGTCCCTGAGACCATGCGCCGGGTTTTACTACCGTGTAAGGACCAAAATCTAGGCTTAAAGGTTCTTCAAAAGAGGCGCTCCATCTGGCCAGGTCGTCACCAGTGAGTAGACCTGAATGTCGTTCTCCAGAAACATCCATTGCTTCAGTTGTTTCGCAAAACCGATCAATTTCTTCAGCTATAAAGCCAGTTTTGAGACAAGAGCGGGCCCCGTCAATTCGTGTTTCGCGATCTCCCTTGTCTCCTGCTGCAATCAAACTTTGATAAAAATTAGCTTGAGCTAAATTTTGCCAGCGACGGCCTGGTCGTGGAGCAGTTCCATGGTCTAGCCAAATCGCAGCCGAGGTTATCCACTCATCTCTAAATAAGGCTGCAACTGAATCTATCGTGCGAGTCATATGATCAACTACAGGATACCCTCCTCCAGCAAGCTCAATTGCTGGTTGAAGTGCTTCCTCAAGACTGATTGTACCGTAGTCTCGAAGCATCAAAAGCCAAGCGTCTGTCGCGCCCGGCACACAGGGGGCTAAAAGACCAGAGCCAGGAATGACATCAAGCCCAAAGCTTTTCATTCTGGCTATCGTTGCTTTTGCTGGAGCCGGGCCCTGACCACAGACTATTCGGGCACGTCTTTCTTTTGCAGGATATATGATTGCGGGCATATCTCCCAAAGGACCATTTAGATGAGGCTCAACTACCTGTAGTACAAAGCCACCAACCACGGCGGCATCAAAAGCATTTCCACCTTTCTCAAGAACAGCCATCGCGTGTTGGCTGGCGAGCCAGTGAGTAGAGGCCACGACACCAAAAACCCCGTGTAGTTCAGGACGTGTTGTGAACATCAGCTTATCTCGTTCCCAAGGCTTCAGCCTCTATCCTAGGTTGAAAAACTTAAGAGATATCGTCTAATTATTAAGTGGACCTTAGAGCTTCAGATTGCCTTTACAGCAAGTACAGCGTTCAAACCGCCGAATGCAAAGCTATTTGATATAGCTGCAGAGATTGGACGTTCCCGGGCTATGTTCGGTACATAGTCTAAATCGCACTCAGGGTCGGCTTCGGTGAAATTGATGGTGGGTGGTACGATCCCAGAGCATATGGCACCAATGGTTGCTATCAGTTCAAGCGATCCTGCAGCTCCTAACCCGTGGCCGTGCATAGCCTTAGTTGAAGATACTAGAACACTGTCTGCAGCTGGGCCAAATGCTGCTCGTATAGCTTTGCTTTCAGTTGGGTCGTTTGCAGGAGTGCCTGTTCCATGCGCATTCACGTAATCAATATCAGAGGGGGCTAGCCCGGCAACGTTAAGTGCTTGTCGTATCGCACGCGCCGCGCCATCAATAGATGGCTGTACCATATCTAAAGCATCAGACGTCATACCAAATCCTGCAAGCTCTGCATAAATTTTCGCCCCTCTTGCTTTGGCTCGGTCCATATCCTCTAGGAGCAAAATGCCTGCTCCCTCTCCTAGGATCATGCCTCGTCGGTCTTTTGAAAAGGGACGGCATACATCTGGCGAAATCACTCGCAGCGCTTCCCAACCTTTTAAGCCCATAAAAGATATCGAAGCTTCAGCTCCTCCAGCTATTGCGACGTCAATTTCGCCGCGACGTATCATCCCAAAGGCTGTGCCAATTGAATGATTGGAAGATGAGCAGGCACTAGAGACAGCAAAGGCAGGGCCTGTGATACCGTACTTTAGCCCAATGAGGCTTGGAGGGCCATTTGACATTAATTTTGGAATTGAGAAAGGGTTAACTTTTGCCTGACCTTTCCTCCACACCCGGTCATAGCCTTCTTCGATGGTGAAGGCGCCACCGACACCCGTTCCTACTATAACAGCTGTGCGTTCACCTGAAACATCGCCAGCATCAACCAACGCTTGACCGGCGGCAGCAAGAGCAAATTGGCTGAAGCGATCTGAGATATTTAAGGTTTTTTTATCGATGTATTCTGCAGGATCCCAATCTTTAACTTCAGCAACGTTCTGGGCTGTCAGCAAATCCCTGTCAGGGAGTGTTGTCTTAGCGACGCCAGATAAACCTTCACGAGTTCCCGAAAGAAATTTTTCAACGTCATGACCGAGCGACGATACGCAGCCCAGGCCCGTGATGGCTACACGGCGCATTGAGGCATTCCAGTTCAGGCCTGATCAGCGACTAAGCGCTGGATGGCGGAGGTTACTTCCCCCACGGTTTCGATATCTAGGCTCATATCTTCTTGTTCTATGGAAATACCAAATGCTTCTTCGATAGCAAACATGACTTGCACCATGTCGACCGAAGAAATGCCTACATCTTCTAACTTAGCATCATCAAGCAATGCTGCCCGGTCTACAGCACATTCTTCAGCTAAGATATCTTTTACCCGGTTTACGACGTCGGTCATCGGCGTCAGACCCCTGCGGGCCACCCCAATTGATTAGGAAAAGTTCCCCCCTTTTACGCGGGGTTGTATGCGCCCGTCCAGAGGTTTCATAGTTGTTTAATTTAATGATCTCTGTTGTTGATCAATTTTTGCTAAAAAATGCACTTCAAGATTGTGCCGGATTAGTTCAGCGAATTTAACTCTTTGGTCTTGATATATCAAAGAAATCCATAGCTTTTCCGGAGTATTTCAGATTTTTACTGGTTAAAAAGAAGCAGTTCTCTTGTGCATTCTGCAAAAAATCTATGTAAGACAAGATTCCCCAGGTTTATTGGAAAATTTCAAAAAATCTGAGAGAAGTATGCAGTCAAATTCATTAGGATTTTGAATGCCCCTCGCAACTTTGAACCTCAATGGCGAAATTCTACAGTTAACCACCGAGGGTGCAGCATTC
>Ga0255757_10000357_pt1 | contig 44340 bp, 38 predicted proteins | sample 071ome_27_FD_179957 | JGI IMG/M metagenome (GOLD analysis project Ga0255757, IMG submission 179957) | Coastal salt marsh microbial communities from the Groves Creek Marsh, Skidaway Island, Georgia - 071409AT metaG (version 2) | ecosystem: Environmental > Aquatic > Marine > Intertidal zone >...
GCTCCCGCGTCAGCGCCAAGCTGTCGATGCCGGTGGATGCCATTCTGATGGCATGAACCCAAGCCAAACCAAGATCATTAGCTATGTTTAACAACGCGCCATAGGTGGCTGCGGGATCATCATCCACATGATCGTTATACGGATTGCCCGGAGAGATCCGCAGGCCAATACGCCCGACACCGACCTCCTCAGCCAGGGCTGCTAACAACTCTCTGACGAAGCGCAAGCGATTTGTGAGATTACCGCCGTATTCGTCGTCTCTAAGATTACTGCCACTGGCCAGAAATTGTGCGGGTAGATACCCAGAAGCGCAGTGAAGCTCCACGGCATCAAAGCCCGCCTCTCGAGCGTTGTATGCTGCCTTTCGGTAATCCTCGATAACATGCTCGATATCCGTCTTTGTCATCGCTTCAGGGTTAGGCATAGGCTGCATTCCCTGCTCCGTGAAAATTTCCGCTTGCGCGGGAAGCGCCGAGGGCGCGAGAAATCGAGTACCCGGTGCTTTGTTGAGCGGATGACCCACCCGCCCACAGTGCATGAGCTGGCAAGCGATCAGTCCACCTCGCTGATGTACAGCGTCTGTTACCGCTGACCACGCTTTCACCTGGTCGACGTTGTAGATTCCCGGAGTTTTGTTATACCCCTTACCGTCTGCCGAGGGATGAACACCTTCAGTAATAATGAGACCTGCGCTTGCCCGTTGACTGTAATACAGCGCATGAAGCTCGGTGACCGCATCATCTTCCTGACGGGCACGGCTCCGCGTCATGGGCGCCATCACAATGCGGTTCCGCAATTGAAGATCGCCAATCGCTAACGGCTCCATGAGATTGGTGTAGGACATAGAAAAACCTTATTGCTTAAAACAATCGGCTAGCGGGTTCTGATGCTAGGGTCCGAAGATCCCGCTCGCATGGTGGCCAAGAACTGCTCTGCAGGGGCTGGTGGCGCGACCACGGGCAGCTCGTCAGAGGGAGGCTCGGACCAAAAGCGTTGCCAACTGGGGAACAAACTGTGGAAGGCTCCTTCATAGGGGTCACGGTCGGGCCACCGCATTTTAGTCTCGCCGCAGGGAGGCTTATTAAGATCGGTCGCATACCAGTAGCAGGGCAAACGCCGGCGGAAATACCAGGAGCCTTCGAGTCGCTCATAGTGGTCCCAGTACAACATCTGCATGATGACCCACTCGCATCCGCCGTCGGCAGTGGGTGTTTCGTGTTCGTTCTTGCTATACACCACACCTACCGCACGATCGGGATTCTCAAACTCGATGATGTGGTTACCAATATGATGGGCAGTACCTGTGAACTGGACCCGCAGGGTCTCATCCATCCACTGTTTAAAGTAGGCGCGACCTACTTTGCCCTTGCCTACACGAATATCGTGGGCAAAAAGATTCACCATGGCATCAAGATCCCGCATGTCTAGCGCCAGCGAGTATTTCGCTGCCAGCTGACGGATTGCGTCAAGGGACTCCAAGCGATCAATGCGGGCTAACAAGGCGTCATCACTCATTGCGCTCCCTCCGCGGCGGCTCTTCCCGCGCGACGACCAGAGAACGTGGCATCACCGACGGAACTTCCAGAGGCATAGCCGTCCCCTCTTCGCGGTACGCCGCATGCAGTTCTTCCCGCCGCATACAGCCCTGAAATAACTGCGTCGCTACAAGCGATGACGCACCCGTCCGGCGTTGTATCCAATCCACCAAGGGTGAAACAGGGGAAGAACGCCCCTGCACCCGGCGTGCAGTCGAGAGCAACCAGCGCACCCTCGAGGGGCTTCAACCAGGGCGCTCGCTTATGGAATAAGGTGTCCTCCCCCTGCCGAGCATCCTCATTGTGCCGCGCCACGGTCGCAAGCAACTGATCCGATGGCACGGTCAACTCTGCCGCCAATTCCTCAAGGGACTCTCCCGTGCCCGCGATTGGTGCCTGAAGCCAACTCTCCTGCTCGTAGTTACCGTAATCGTCGACCCCCACAATGAGGTACACCGGGTAGGTCTGTTGTGCCAGATAGCTACCGATGCGGCCGTGATAGGCATCTTCGTTTATAAAACGTTGGCCTTGTCCGTTAACAAAGATGCCGTGGGTAAGTGACGCCGGCGGATAGTAGGGAACACTTAAAAAGCCCTCGTGCATATTGATCGCCTTTGCGCCAACGCACTGAGCCATCTGGATGCCCGATCCCGTGTCGTTGGGATTGCCGATGAATGTCTTGCCCGATGAGAACTGGGGACAGTATTGGGCTACCATTGCCTCATTCATGATAAATCCGCCTGCGCAGAGCACCACCCCCTTGTTTGCCCGGTAATACCGCTCCTCCATATCTTCACGCACGACCAGACCCACGACGCGGGCGTTTGGTCCAAAACGATCGACAATTAATCGGAGTGCCCGCGCTTCATAATGAACGTCCACCCCGCGCGCCGCGACCTGCTCGGTGAGGATCTTGATCAAGAGTGGGCCGCCGTTATCCCCTTCCACCTCGAGGTTGTGACCTCTTGGCGCGGGTTTGAAGTCATCGACGTAGGGCCATGCTTTTTCACTTCCCGTATAAAGCAGGCAATCATCGGTAAGGGCCATCATGGCGCGCTCTTTTAGCTCTGACTCTTTAAATGGCACCCCTAGAGAGATCAGCCACTCGAGATGGTCGGCGCCGCCTTCGGCGTAAGCCCTGACCTTTGCGGTGTCTGCCTGTGGCCCATTACTCGCCATCAAGTAGCCATAGACGTCTTCAACCGAATCCTCATAACCGACAGCTCGTTGAATGCGCGTGCCGCCACCCAGATAGATTTCAGCTGACGACAGCGCCGTAGAGCCGCCCGACGCAGAGGCCGCCTCAAACATAAGCACAGAGGCACCGCAGTCAACAGCTTCTATTGCTGCGCAGGCACCGGCACCACCGAAGCCCACGACAACAACATCTGCCGTGCCTGACCAATCGGTGACATCCGCTTCGCATACAGGCTCAAAGGACATGATTGCTACTCTCCCCCAAAAAGGACCACCCATGACAACCCTAGCGGGTGACGTCGCGCCCTTCTGCCTCCGTTTGGACGATGGTAGTAGCTTGCAACAAGGCGCCAGAGAGAGGAGTCTGCTCCGCAACCAGCCAACCCCGAGAGGCCTTTCCTATGCAGTGGTACACCGGCAATACGCTCTACGACACCCTTCTCATCATCGGCTTTGCCTACGCGCTACTCATTTTTGTTTCGAGCCTGTTTGGAACAGCCGCTTACGGCGGACGTTTCGGGGGTGGAAAACGCGCCAAGGGCATCAAGCTGGGCTCAAAGTTTGGCTGGGTCTTGATGGAGCTTCCAGGTCTGATCGTATTCCCAATCGTATTTTTCATGGGCAGTAACGCTAATCAGCTGGTCCCACTTTTGTTCCTCGGCATCTGGATCTTCCACTACACCAATCGAGCTTTGGTCGCCCCGCTGCTGATGCGGGTGCAACCGGGCAGCACAGCAAGCTTCTCATTGGGCGTTGTGATAGCGGGCTGGATCACCCTGCTTTTACACGGGTATTTCAATGCGGCGTACATCTCCGAGTACGGCACGCTCTACACCGACGACTGGCTCAAGGACCCGCGCTTTCAATTGGGTCTCTTGATCTATGTCATTGGATTTACCCTGAACGTTCACTCTGACCGCATCCTGCGCCACCTTCGATCGCCCAATCCGAGCCCGGATGAGCCTCGCTACAAGATTCCCTATGGTGGCGGTTTTCGCTGGGTATCCTGCCCTCAGTATTTCGGCGAGATACTGTCCTTCACGGGCTTTGCGGTCATGACCTGGAACCTCGGGGCTGCTTTCGTGTTGGCTGTAACCGCCGGCAATCTCATCCCACGGGCGATCTTTACCCACCGCTGGTTCGTCAAGAATTTTGACGATTACCCGCCCGAGCGAAAAGCGATTATTCCCTACCTCCTGTAGCTCCAGTAGTGGTCCCGGGTGCGTACCAGATCGGCGAGCCGATGGCTCGCTCTTGAATAGCCACGGGGTCCATCGGGGAAATGCCAAGCCGCTTTGCATCGTACGTCGACCAGCGAGGCGTTGGGATTTCCAATGCTCGTGCGTAATAAAACGCAGGGCTGTTTGCATTGAATTCCCCGTCTTGCCACCAGCCCATGAGGCTTTCAGCACCAATTGTGTTGGTGTATGACGCCTCCTCTGCATTAACGGTGCTGGCAAGCGCCGGGAGCGCGCCTGTTTCAGGGTCTACCAGCCTGCCATCAGACCAGGTGACATTGATCACCTGCTCCTGAGGGGCACCTTTCTCATCTATCCACCCTTTTACGATTTGTATCCGGTCAAGATTGGCTCCGGCTGGATCTCGCGATGCGATCACAAAAAATGTAGGCGCTACCCCCACAGCGGACATTGCGGGTAAACGCCCTCCCATGGGGACAGCTTGCTCCTCCAAGCGATCAATCAAATTGCCCGCTGCATCCTCGGTTTCATTCAGATCCCAGGCCCCAAACATACGCAGGCCAATTCTTGGTCCACTGGTGGCATAGGTTTCACGTTGCGCAAGGGCATCAAAAATCTGTTGCCGGGTATTGCCGGAGGCCCACACGGCCGCAAGCCCGCCGGAGCCCCATTGAGTCGCGGGGGTTAAATACCGCAACCCAATGCCCGCCTCTCCCGTGCGCAAGCCCGCTGAACCATCCATCATGGGCAACTTGCCTGTGTATCGATTCTCGTCGGTAGATGAGCTTGCATTATGGCTGTCACTGGAGCCAATGAATCCAAACTCCAATGGATTGAACCCTGACTGCTCCATCACGGACAGGCCCTGAAGCAGGCCATCCCGCGCGTAAGAGCCACTCGCTGTTTCCAGTGTCGCCGCCCTACCGGGCACCACGTTCGCTATCTCAAAACCCGCAAACTCATCGAGAGAAGAGAGCAGCGGATGGGTCTCCGAAGCGCCTTTCACCTGCAAAATCTCGCTGATGGGCTCAAGAGATGCGCGATCTCCTGCTGCCAGTTCAGGCATCAACGTCCCATCAGCGCCAAACAAACGATACATGCCACCGGCGGACAGATTGGCGTTGTGAGGTATCGCCATAACCTGACGCCCCATCCTTCGCTCTTCACGCAGAAAGGCCCACAAGGCGGGAGGATCAGCTCCATCCAATGCACTGAAAGGGACCTCAGGCACATCGCTATCACCGTAGATCACATTGCGATGGAGGTGGGTGCTGACGTCATCGCCATTAGTTGCGGACCACTCCCAACCGATGAGGGTTGTAAATTCTCCGGGCTGGTTGAAGGTTTCTGCGGCCGCGACCGACATATTCCACGCTTGACGATTGACCGCTTCGTCAACTCCATCAAGGCTCAACTGGAATCCGTTTTCACGGATCAGCGCCATCGTCTCAAGCCACGCCTTGGTCACCTCGAAAGGGCTACCCTCTCGCAGCAGATCTGCCAAGGGTTGTCGAGTCGTTGGCATGGAGAGATCGGCGAGTCTCGCCTGACCGAGAAACTCGGCATGATCTGTCACCGCAACAAAATCGAGAGGACGCCCGATCGTGATGGAATATCCTGCCCCGTGCTCAATCGTCTCGCCGCGAGCAAAGCGATAGACGTCCTCGGGCAGCGCCCTGACACCCATTGCGTAGGCATCACTCGAGAGCGCTGTATGGATGTGAAGGTCGCCCCAGTAGAGCTGCTTTACGCCAGTTGCGTCGGCGACAGCAGGCGCCTCATCCAAGATCGACGGCTCACCAGAAAATCCCTTTAGCGAGGGATCATCGAGTGGCTCACAGCCAAGCGAGGCCAGCGAGACAACAACAGCAGCAACGAGCCCGGACCTCCGTGCCAACATGCTCAATAGATTACCGCCGCAGACCGTTCCGGCGGAGCACCCAGCATGTCTCGGTGAGATGGCGGCCATACCCCGTCGTCATCAATCCCAAGCGCCTGTCCGAGCTCCGCACCGATCACCGTTTTACCCCCATAGCCCGGACCCCGGGAGTCTGTCATCAAACCCACAATAAGGTGTCCCGTATATTCGGGGTTTTCTGCCAGCTTCATGATTTCCTCGTACTGTTCTGGATGCACCTCTGCAGCCTTTTTGGCACGCTCTGTCCGAAGCGGCCCCATCCATACCGACACCGCGTTCACACCGGTTCCATCGAAATCATGCTGCATATCGGCGGCAAACTTATCGATACCCGCTTTTTGCGCACCATAACCCGGTCCATGCATGTAGCAGTTAGCGCCAAAGGAGCTCCCGAAGATTATCCAACCACTTCCTTGGACCACCATCATCTTAGCGGCGTGCCAGCTCGCCACATAGGCAGAGCGCAACCCGACATCGAGTATCTGACCTGCGTCAACTGATTTCTCCCAAAAAGGTTTGGGCGAGATCAACTCGGGATGCATATGGGTGGCGTTATTTACCAGTAAATCAAGCCGGCCTTGCTCCGCCTGAATTTGCTCAAAAACCTTTGCCACCGCCTCGTCATCAGCATGATCGCATGCCACCGCAATCCCCTGTCCCCCGAGTGAGGTGACCGCCTCAGCAGTGTCATAAATGGTTCCCGGCAGCACAGAGCCGTCCCAGGCTTTAGCGGCCCCGATCGCCTCCGATCGCCCGGTGACGTAAACGATGAAACCGTGACTGCCCAGAGCCCTGGCAATCCCTGCTCCGGCCCCGCGGCTTGCTCCTGTTACAAGCGCTACACGCTGATCTGTTTTCATAGGTTTCCTCATCATCAATGGTGCTGCCCCGCTCCCAGCCTTCCTAACCTCAATCAATCCCTGTTGGCGCTCCCGCCAGATGCTCGGCTCGATGCTTCAATTCACGCGACATCCTCTCAAAGCCCGCACTCAGATCTTTCCCGAGCAGCAATCCAACAATGGGGGACAACCAACCATACAGCACAAATACCGACTGGTAGTGAGTCTCATCAGAGCCAATGGGCGTAATCCTGTGTTGGCGATAACTACGAAGCAAAGGCCCAACGGGCTTCATACGGTATTCAAACAGAGCCCATGGTGTGACCTCATGGACACACTCAGTTTGCTTGATCACCCGTCGCCCGAGATTCACCGTCATGGTGATTGGCGCTCCGGATCTCAACTCCGCCTTGCACGCCGGCGTAAAGCTGTTCCACTCGCCGTACTCCTCGAAGCCGGTAATAACCCCCCAGACGCATTCCACGGGCGCTGCTATCTGATGATCGAAAACAAGCTTTAGCATGATCTTTTCATTGGCCTATTGGATCTCCGATTCGGGTTAAGCAGAGGACGCAATGGTTTGATTATCCTCCAGGGAATTCGGAGGCCGGTGGATACACCAAGTACCCGCCGGATGATAGATATAGGCAATGCAGCTATTGCAGTTGTCGCACAGGGAGGCTTCCTCCGGATGGTCTCGCCACTTATTGACCAAATCAGGCTCCCGCAGCAGTGCCCGGGCAATGACGACGGCGTCGAACCCCTCCCCCATACACTGCGCCACATTGTCGGCAGTCTTTACGCCACCTAAATACGCCAGAGGGACGGTGACCGCTGCGCGAATTTTCTTGGAGTACTCCCAGAAATACAGTTCTTTAAACGTGACCTTGGGTGCTGTCTTTGCCGTTGCGCCGATTGCCATACCGCTCAGCGACCAGCGGCCCAATACACGCTGCATGGCTTCAAGATTCATGTTGCTGCCAAACATAAACCAGCCAGACTCGACGTTCCGGCCACCTGAGAGCACGAGCATGTCAGCTCCCGCCTCCTCGAGAAGTTTTGCAGTCACAATGGCATCGTCCACCGTTGCACCGCTGCGTCTGCCATCGGCGACGTTGATTTTCGCGAGAACCGCCATCTTGTGACCAACCGCTGCTTTGACTTCACGCAACACCCGCACAGGAAAACGAGCGCGATTTTCAGCACTCCCCCCGTATTGATCCTTTCGCTGATTATCCATGGGAGAGAGAAACTGATTTAGCAAGTAGCCGTGACCCATGTGAATTTCGACGGCATCGAATCCGGCTTCCATGCATTTCACCGCTCCGGCGACGAAGTGATCCACCATCCGATCCATATCCCGCTCGTTCATCGCTCGACGAAGGACATTGCCTCGCAAGAGGCCAGCTGCATTAAAGCCCGACATGGAGCTCAGCAGACGCCGGGGTTGAAAGATACCGGTCACAAAGGAGCCCCCGTGGGTGATTTGCGCCGCAATCTTCCCGCCGGCCTCGTGCACTGCATCCGTAACGACCCGAAGCGCCGGTACAGCATCCTCACTCAGCCAGAGCTGATCGGGCAGTGTCCGGCCATCTTTGGTTACCGACAGGTAAGCCACGGTGGTGAGCCCCACACCGCCCCGGGCAAGTTCTGCATGGTGTTTGACCAACGCTTGGGTCGGCAGGCCGCCGAGAGACATGTTTTCGTTTGCCCCCGCTTTGATGAAGCGGTTAGGCAGGGTGATGGGCCCTAGCGTCATCGGCTGATAGGCTTTTGTGAGCTCAGCCGTTTGTTGTTCCAGCGTCATGGCACGTTCCGTGGCGACAAGAGAACCTCAAGTATACGAGCAATAGTCCGCTTCTCTATCGTCTCTTTGGATAGCGGTTAAGGTCAGGCCCACCGGCTGGTTTCATGGCCAACTCTGTTAGCCGCCACGACGAAGAATCCTTAAAACCCCTCGGCCTTGTGCGCAACCCGCCACACAAATCCCGGGAAAAACCGGCGCATTAACACGCCGACGCGAGTTTGCTTCCCGGGATAGGCAAACGGCGCTCCCGATGCAAGGCAGCGCTCAATTTCATCGATCACCTGATCTGGCTCCAGCGTCTCGCCCTTGCTGGGCAACTTGGGGACGACAGTTGCCTCGGCTTGCTTCCAGAGCGCGGTATTCACCGCCGGCGGACACACACAACAAAAACGCACCCCGGAGTCTCTGTTCTCGTGATAAAGAATTTCGCTATAAAACTGAACCGCGGCTTTACTCGAGGCATAGGCCCCCATCAACAGTCCCGGTATTAAGCCCGTCATCGACGAAAAGCTGATAAATTCCCCCCGCCCCCTTCTGAGCATGGGAGGCAAGGCCGCGGCGGCGACATTAACCAGGCCGTTGTAATTGACCGACATCACTTGATTAATTTGCTTGGGATCCTGCTCGAGTAAGCGACCAAAAGGCATGATGGCGGCGGCGTTAGCCACCCTATCTACGGGGCCGATTGACTGTTCAATCTCATCAAATACCGCCGCAACCTCGTCGGTTGCCGTCACATCCACCTGCCGAAAGCTGATGGAATTCTCTAGGCCGCGGGCGGTCTCGATCATGCCCTCTTTATTAAGGTCCAACAGCACGACCCGCGCACCCTCGTCTGCAAGACGACGCGCCCAGGCTCGCCCCATACCACTGCCGCCGCCAGTAATGACCGCTAAGCGTTGCTGTTGGTTAGTCATGCGCCCCCCTAGGTCAAGCTGCAGCCGTTGTCGAGGGTGTTTCCGGGGTGAACTCGATTGGCATTGCCTTGATCGTATTGATGAACGCGGAGCGCATATACGTGATGTCCCCTGACAATCTTGGATTTCTGAGCCGCGGCAATATCTCTTCGAGCATCACTCGCATCTCCAGTCTCGCCAGATTCATGCCGAGACAAAAATGTTCGCCTATACCGAAGGAACGCAATTCTCTATTCAGGGTCGGGAGACGTTTGTGTCGATGAATGTCAAAAACCATGGCGTCATCACCAAACACATCCTCATCGTGATTTACCGCGTGATAGTGCATCACTATTTTATCGCCCTTGTTAAATCGATACCCATTCCACTCAACATCTTCGGTCACTGTACGTCGCATGCTAATAAACGCCGTGTTGTAGCGAAGCATCTCCTCGACGGCGGTTGGAATGTCGTCGGGATGATCGACAAGGTGTTGCAACTGGTCAGGGTGTTCCATCAGCAGGCGCATTCCATGGGCCAGCGCCGTTCGCGTGCTCTCATTACCGCCAACCATGAGTAAGATAAAAACCCAGGCAAACATCTCGTCACTGACGGGCACGCCGTCAACCTCTCCTTCGAGGAGAGCCTGAATCACAGGCCCAGTAAAAGCTTGACGCTGTTTTTTCGCCAACTCCATCGCGTAGAGAATCACTTCGAACGCGACCGTGTTTGCCTCCTCCATTCCCGTGCTGATATCAGGATCATCTGCAAACGCCATGATATTGGTCCACTCGAAAAACTGTTTCCGGTCTTCCTGAGGGACACCCAACAACTCAAGAATCGCCATTAGAGGTAACTCGGCCGCGACCTCCTCAACAAATTCACAGGAACCCTTTGATGCCACTCTGTCGACAATGGACTTCGCCTGCTCTCTGAGCCAGGGCTCCATGGCTGCGACTGCCCGCGGGGTAAACGCATCTCTGACAACCCGCCGATGGGCCATATGCTGAGGTGGATCCATGGCGATAAAACTATTGGCGTTCATGACAGCGGTGGTCTCTCGCTCCATCTCAGATCGTGGCTCCATCGGGAATGGGCCCGCTATTTGCGAGGAGAAAATCTTGGGATTCTGGGACACGAAGTCCAGGGCATCGCGCTTTACGGCCACCCAGTAGGGCACGCCGGTGCCAGGATCGTCGAAGTGAACAAAGCTGCCCTGATGCCTTAGTGTCGCCAGCTGATCATATGGCATGCCGTTGCCATAGCTATCCAAATCCAGTGGGTGGGTGAATGGGCATGTGGTCATTGTAAATACTCTCCCTGAAATTCCTTTTTCAATTTCCGACTGTCGATTAGTGTCCTGCTTTCGTCGAAGCCGGGCTCTCTCACTGCATGTCAGGACGTTGACGGAAAGCCTGTTTTACTACAGTATCAGTTAAGAAAACAGCGTTTTCTTAATGGTCGCCCGCGTTTAGCTGCCAATGGTCTCTGTCATTACGCTGGCGCCGCCGAGGTGGTTTGGAACACCGATTGTTCCAAAGGTAAGGCGAGGAATAGACCGCACGGGTACGATAATTAGTGGCGCACCGGGGCATTGAAATTGTGGCCTGGTGCACCTATGCAACACCAGCACAACATACGAAGAGGTGCTCGATGGCACGACCGCTACTCGATTCTGACACCATCTATGAAGCTGCACTTGGGCTCATTGAGGAGGGGGAACCGGGCGCCCTGACAGCGCGTAATCTGGCAACAAAGCTGCGTTGCTCTACACGAACGCTGTACAAGCAAGTCGGAAAACAAGACCAGCTGATTGCGTCGCTGCTGGACTATTACTTTCGCAGCAAGACACCGAGGTTCTCTTTCGGAGACAGCTGGCAAAGCGTCGTCGCCCAATGGTCACGAGATCTGAGAGAAATTATCCTCGCACGCCCGAATCTTGCTGCCCATTTAACGCCTGAAAATCACGCACCCATTGCGGACTACACCAAACCATTGCTTTTGTTTCTGATGGAGGTTGGATTTGAGCCCACCGCAGCAGCCGACGTTTGCAAATCTCTGGCCCATGTCGTGATCAGCTTGGCTCACGCTGAATTCGCCACCCAAAAGTATCCAACACCCACGCCGACCGATACCGCCATGGCGTCGGAGGTCACCTCCCTCTTGTACTCAAGCCTGGCCGAAGATCAGGCTGGCGTTGATCCCTCCCAGCCGCCACCAAATTTTCTGCGCACCGTCGAGTGGCTCATCAAGGGAATAGAAGCGCACCAACCCGTCGGAATAGACCAGCCGGCTGGAATAGAAGGAAGCTGAATTATGTTGGTCGCAGCGGAAATAAGCGATAAAACCCGGGGAACAGTGATCCTAGTGACTCACCGCATATACGCCGGCTTCAAGGAACAAGCCACACCTACACCATTTTATTTATTACGGAGAACACAATCATGAGCGACCGTTTACTCGTGGTATCTACCGATTGCCATGCCGGACTACCCATCCACCAATACAAGCCTTACGTCGAAACCAAATATCACGATTTCATCGATATGGCGGTGGACATCCAAGTCGATATGATGAACAAGGCGGAGCAGCAATTCCTCATCAAAGAGATCAATGATGAGTGGCGTGCTCCCATCCAGCAGGAACTCACTGGCGCCTGGGATTATCAGGAACGCAAAAAAATGCTGGCGAAGGATGGCATCGCTGCGGAGATTGTCTTTCCCGATGGAATCACCGAGCAAAATACTCCGCCCTTCGGCGCGGGCCTGGGACTATCGCCCAAGGACGCTGTCCCTGAACTACAGTGGGCAGGCGCTATGGCACACAATCGATGGCTCGCCGAGTTGGTCGCGAATGATCCCAAGCGACATTTAGGCGTTGCCTCTATCCCCCTTTTATTCGGCGTTGACGAGGCAATCGAGGCGGTGCGCTGGTGCGCCGACAACGGTCTTAAGGGGGTCATGTTACCCACGCTATGGGGAGAACATGCTCCCTATCACGACAAAAAATACGACCCCTTCTGGGAGGTTTGCCAGGACCTTGGCATTTTCATCCACTTTCACTCGGGCCCCGCGCCTCTGAATGAATACTTTGGACCAGAGTTCCCCAACGAGGACCGCAGCGACGATTTACCCGGCGCTATGGGCTGTTATGTCTCCGAGGTGATGTTTTGGCTCTACCGGCCACTTACTTTCATGCTGTGGGGCGGCGTTTTTGAGCGCTTTCCCAAACTCAAGGCCATGGTTGTCGAGGGGGGAACCCTCTTCATGGTGCCGTCGTGGCTCACGCTACTCGATCACAACTACACCGACGTTCATTTCTCGGCCAAGCTAGGTGACTTCAGATCCCATCTCAGTATGGCACCGAGTGAATATTTTGCTCGCAACTGCGGTATCGGCGCCTCCTGCGTGCCGCGAAGAGACTTAGAGATGAAGGACGTGATTGGCGTCAACCAGATCATGTGGGGTAGCGACTACCCTCATCCAGAAGGCACCTGGCCCCACACGCAGCAGTACTACACCGAGACGTTCAAGGGCTTCCCCGAGAACGACGGCAAGCTCATTCTGGGCCTCAATGCGGTAGATTTCTATGGGCTCGATTCTGCTTACCTCAGAACCGTGGCCGATGATATCGGACCATCAACACGTATTTTTCAATAACAATTCGTCGCTAATGACGACTAGCCAACGGCTAGCTTAAAAAGGGAGATAATCATCATGGAACTGATCGCTGTCTGTGATTCAAAAACAAATACCGCACCCGACTTTCCGATGGGATGGTGGTCACTGGCCCGCAGCCACGAGTTGCAGGTGGGCGAGGTTAAAGCCGTATCCGCTCTGGATCGTGACCTCGTTCTTTACCGAACCCGCTCTGGCGCTGTTCGGGTCCACGATGCCTACTGCCCGCACCTAGGAGCGCACCTTGGGGTTAACGGCCGGGTGGTTGGCGAGTCGATTCAATGCCCCTTCCATGGATGGCAGTTTGGCGCCGATGGAGCCTGCCAGCATATCCCCTATTGCGAGGATATTCCCTCTCGGGCAAAAGTGACCAACTGGCCAACCAGCGAGGTGAATGGCGAGATCTACATGTGGTTCCACCCGACTGGTGAGGCCCCCATGTGGGAGGTGCCTGTCATCGATCAGCTAAACAACGACGGCTGGACGGCCCCCCGCCAGGTGGAATTCACCATTCCGGTTCACATTCAGGATATCGCCGAGAACTCCTGCGACCCGGAGCATTTTCAGTACGTGCACAAGCAAAATGAGACACCTCCGTCGTCGGTGACCGTTGAGGACGATGGCGCCGTGCACCTTCACGCGGACATGAACGCCAACGGCATACCGGGACACCTGCACGCCACCATGTTCCAGCCCGGCTTGGCGCGCGTTCAGACTAGTTACGGACCAGGCGCCGAGATGATCGTTTACAACTCCGCACAACCCATTACTCAGGACGAAACGCTACTGCGCTGGACCCTTACCGTCTGCAAGGACATTGAGGATCTTGCAGGGGATGCGGTCATGAATGGCATTATTGACGGTTTGCAGGATGATTATCCGATATGGAAGCACAAGGTACATCGCCGGCAACCTATTTTCTGCAAGGGCGATGAGACGCTGGTACTGTTCCGCAAATGGGTGCGACGGTTCTACCTTGAATCCAGCGCCCGAGGCCAGCAATGAGTGACTATTACCGGGGCAAAACAGCCGTCATCACCGGCGGGGCGAGCGGCGTGGGACGTTCTCTTGCTTTTGCCCTGGGGCGTGCCGGCGCGAAAATCGTCATCGGTGATGTGGATCCCAGTGCCATGACGGCGGTCGGGGAAGATCTATCTTCAGAGGGTATAGAGCATCAGGTTTGCCGATGCGACGTCACCGACATAACGAGCCTTCAAGGTCTTTTAGACGGCGCCCTGGCCGCTTTCGAGCAGGTTGATTTTGTCTTTGCCAATGCCGGCATCGGTGCCGGTGAGGCGGGTGCCATGTGGGACTTTTCTGACAAAGACTGGCAGTGGTGTTTTAACGTCAATGTCTGGGGAGCTGTCAATTCCATCCGCGTTTTTATGCCCTACCTTGTCGCGCGATCCGAGCCAACGCACATGGTTATAACCGGCTCGGGTAACGGCGCCTACATGGTGCTGCCCGACGTCCCAATCTACACAGCGTCTAAAGCCGCAGTGCAGACAATTACAGAGAATCTCCACTATCAGGTGCAGGGCGCGGGGTTACCCGTAAAAGTCAGCGCCTTGTTTCCGGGTCCGCATATCGTTGATACCGGTCTGTTTAACTCAGGCCGCGTGCGGCCAGAGGAGTTTGATAAGGGCGTTACAGGCAACGAGAGTGGCATCAATTCGGTTGACGACATGAAGCGCATGGCCGAGGAGTTTGGTTTTGAATTAAAGACCACCCACCCTGATGAGGTCGCGGACATGGCTTTAGCAAAATTGCAAAACGGCGACTTCTGGCTACACACCCTCACCGAGGATCATGAGGCCAAAATTCGGCGGCGCGCTGACATGATCATCAACAGCACAACCCCCGTCCCAGAGTCAGTAATTTAATCAACAACAATAAAGAGGAATCAACATGAGTGAGACAGCACAAGCCCCACAAGGAAACACCGGCGATATCATCAACTGGCCGATGCTTAAAGTACACTACCGCACCGACCCCGAGGCAATAGCCGCCCTGCTCCCACCCGGCATCACGGTCGGTAGCGAGCCCAACGTGAACATCACCGTGTACAACTTCCCGGTGCCCGACGTCCCCGAGTATGGCGTGGTGACTACCGTTAATGCGGACTTTAATGGCATGGAAGGCGAGTACACCCTTGGTTACGGGATTGATCAGGAATCGGCGATCTTCATCAGTCAGGAGATGAATGGGCAGCCGAAATATCCGGCCATCATCGACTATCATCGTATCGGCCCGATGGTAAGGGCACGGTGCACTCATCAGGGTTATACCTTTCTGGAATTTGAAGGCATGAGCGATGGCCCGGTCGACCCCATGGCGGAATTCGTGCAAAACGAGTGGTGGATCAAAAGCTCCCGCGCGGTGAGCATCGGCGGACCTGCAACCGGATATGACTTCCCCCCTCACGTGGTCCACGTCGCCAGCAAGTATGGCACCGCGTGGCAAGAGTCGGTTAGTGGCCAGTTGGTCTTGCGGGATAGCCCGTGGGATCCCCTCAGCACCAAACTGCCGATGCGGGAGCAACTCTCGGCTTACCTCTGGTGGCCAATTTTTCTCGACCGTACGGTGACCCTCTCTGACCCCCTCGATCCGGATGCCTTCCTGCCATTTGCAGACACCATTTCAGGGTCTCGATGGCCTGGGGAGAATGGCGCACCACCTCGGGGTTAACGAGCAATGTCTGATCAGGATCAGGGTGAGCATAGTCTCGCCGACAGAATCCGGCGCCTTGAGGATATTGAGGCGATCAAACAGCTCAAAGCGCGTTGGTGGTTTGCCTGTGACGTTCGCGACATTGAAGGCATGCGCTCCTGCTACGACGAAGCTAACTTCCTCATCGATTTTGGCTTCATCGGGCAGTTTACCGACATGGATCAATTCATTGAGGTCTTCAAAACCCTAGCCTGCCACCCCACTCACGTGGACATGCACCACGGTACCTCCCCCGAAATCACGCTCACCGGCCCGGATAGTGCTGTCGGTCGGTGGCGCATGCGGTTTCAACTGTTGGAAACCGAGAAGCAGCAAGTTCAATTGATGAGCGGCTACTACGAGGACGAGTATGTGCGTCTCGGCAATGAGTGGAAAATGCGGGTGTCGAAATACACCCTCATGTCCAATCTGTTCCTCAGCAGCAAAGACGGGTTGCTCGCGATCGATCAAATAGGGAGTGCCCCCGGACTCGTGACGGAGCAAGGCGACTGATCGATGACGGGTCAAAGCATCCCCTCTTGAATGACGAACAAACTTTTTAGCAAGCATTAGCTGATGCTGGGGCTGAAGTTTTCGCTGCTGGTGTGCCCGATGATGAGCAGACTCAGGCATAGCGGATCATTTCAAGGAAATAAAGACCGGCTTTCTCGATGGGAATTCTCTGGAGGTGGGTACCAGGGACCTCACGCATCCAACTACTCAGCTCATTGCACTCAAAGATGCGCCATCCGGGGTTCCAGCGCCTTAAACTTAGTTATAGACTGCTGTCAATAGCATAAATCCTCTCGGTTACCTCCATTTGAGACTCGTCAAAGAGGTTCTCCGGTTGCATCATGGAGCCGCTGTTATGCAAAAATAATCATAATCTAACGAAAATAAGAGGACGCGACTCATGGGGAACACTCGCTTTCAACGGCTTACTGCTATTACAGCCATACAGCCACTCGCTCTAGCTGTCTCAACTCTCGCACTCACTGCACCGGCCTCAGCGCAAGTTGCGCTGGAAGAAGTACTGGTAACGGCCGAGCGTCGAACTGAGTCGGTTCAGGAAGTGCCAATCGCCATCACCGCATTCACCGAGGATCAAATTGCGGATCTGGGAATCATCGACCTCAGCGACCTCACCCAGTACACACCAAACGTAAACTTTGGTGCGGTGGCAGGTGACCAAGGGCAATTTGCCGCCTTTATCCGCGGCGTGGGTACGGCAGAGCCATCGATTATCAATGACCCAAAAGTCGGCACATACGTTGATGGTATCTACATAAGCAAAGTTGCTGGCGGTCTATTTGACCTGGTTGCAACCGAGCGCGTTGAAGTACTTCGCGGTCCACAGGGCACCCTGTTTGGACGCAATACCACCGGGGGCGCGATCAGCGTCACCACGAAGCGGCCTACCGGCGAGCTCGCAATCAATGCGCAGGCCACCGTGGGTAATTACGGTACCCAGCGTTATCGCTTCATGGCGGACCTGCCCAAGGTCGCCAATATCTCAGCGCAGGTATCCGCCAGCTATAACGACACCGACGGCTGGGCAGATAACCACTATACCGGCCCCGCCTACATGGTCGATACGGTCCAAAGAGACTTGGGCTCTGAGGAAAATATGGCATATCGCCTGGCGCTTCGTTGGGAGCCTACTGATAATTTCACGATCGACTACGATTTTATGCACTCTGAGATCGACACGGTTCAGGTCCCCAGCCAGATCATTGCTGTCCACACCACCACAAACAACGGCTTTAACGTCTCGCCGGTGCCCTATACCTATCTGGGTGGCGAGCTCTACCAGCAGATGGCGGCCAACGCCAATCTCAACGATCGACAGGAGGACTACAACCTCGATGGCGTAGGCCTCAACCAGATTGATGTCGATACCCATACCGTCATCGCCCAGTGGGATATCAGCGAGAATGTCACCCTTAAATACCTGTTTAGCGACAGAGATATGGAGGGGTCGGACACGGGCACCGAGCTAGATGGTGGCGCCTACATGGCACGGGATCTGTTCTATGGCGACTTCGCTGGAGCACAGGGGCCCGTCGCAACATCACCCTTCTGGGCAGCGACCAATTTCGAGAGCGTCGAAGCACAGACGCATGAGCTCCAGATTATCGGTAGCGCGATGAACGATCGGCTGTTCTACACCGGCGGAGTTTTCTTCCTCGATGAAGAGACTTATCAGGACAACCCTCAGACACCTGCACTGCCCATCGAGTTCCTTCTCGGTAGTCCGGCAGCTGCAGCGTTGATTCCTCTCTATCAAGCCTTCGGCTACTGCCCGGGAGAGTTTGGTCGACCTTGTATAGGTGCCCAACGTCTACCCTTTGGCGTGGATGCGGGGGTACCGGGCGTCACCGACTTCAACTACGGCCAGGAACAGGAATCCATGGCGGTATACCTCCAGGGCACCTTCAGCGTAACCGACTCCTTGGACATTACCGCAGGGATTCGATACACCGAAGACGAGAAGACTGCTTTTCTGTACAACGAAAACAATGGTCCCGATACTGCCAGAGCAAACCAAGAGTGGGACAACCTCAGCTACCTCGCCAACGTGACCTACCACTTCAACGAAGACATCAACATGTACGCGAAGTACACCACAGGCTACAACGCGGGCGGCTTCAATGGACGAGCCGCGAGCGCAGCGAGCTTCCAGAACCCCTTCAACGAAGAAGAGGTCGCTGTGTGGGAGCTGGGCTTGAAGTCTGAGTGGCTAAACAACCGTCTTCGCTTGAACATGGCGGTATTTTCCAACGACTATACTGACGTCCAGGTTGCCCAATTTGAAGCAGGCGCCGGTGGCGCCTCAAGTAACGTGGTAAACGCCGGTGAAGGAACCCGTGAGGGTTTCGAGGTTGAGCTTCTCGCCCGGCCCACTGCAGGTCTGACCTTGAACGCCTCGTACGGTTATCTGGACGCGTCATTTGATGAATACCTGCAGCGTAACCCGGCGACGAACCAGCTCGAAGATATCTCCGGTATCACGCAGGTTGGCTACAGCCCGGAAAACACTTGGAATGCTGGCGCACAGTACGATTTCGGTGAGATGGCTATTGGTCAGCTTTCAATCCGCGCGGATGTATCGTACTTCGACGAGATTGTTTTCCACCCCTACCAAAACGACTATACCCCAGCGGATGATTGGACCATTGTCGGTGCACGGGCCAGCCTGAACGATATCCCACTCGGGTCTGGCAGCCTTCGTGTCTCAGTATGGGGCAAAAACCTGACCGACGAAGAGTACCGAGTATTCGGTATCGACTTTGGCGCGCTCGGCTTCTCGAATGGTCAATTTGGGACCCCGCGCACTTACGGTATCGACTTTGTCTATAACCTCGACTGATTTCGAGTGTCACACCTAAAAAGGGGGCTCAAGCCCCCTTTTTTAATGACCCCTTTACTGCCCTTTTCATTGCCTGCCCTGATGCCGCGCCGAAATCAGCCAAATAAATCCGGGTGTTGTCGGAGCACTCGCCTTGCTGAAGCCTCCCAGTAAAAAGGAAAACCATTGCCATCAATCATGCTGCCCACTGCCGAAGCGACTCTGTCCGGCAATGGAGTTCCTCCACCGAGGGATTCAACCTCAAAGGCGACGCGACTTCGCCACTCAAGGGTGGCCGCACGCAAATACGCCTGCTCAATAGAGCCTCCCACAACGAGAACGCCGTGATTAGCCAGTAGTGCCCACTTGTGGTCCCCAAGCAACTCGGCGCAACGGGCACCCTCACTTGTGTCATTGACCGGCGCGTTATATTCATCGAGCACGGGTAATAGGCCATCGACCTGGGCCGAGGTCTGATCATAGATTTCGGGAGCCCGTCCGGCATTTGCCCAGAGGGTTCCATAGCGAGAATGATTGTGGATGATGACGTTTACATCAGGACGGCGGCTGTATATCTCCGTATGCAGGTTTATGGCTGGTGTAATGTTCCAGCCACCAGATAGCACGCGACCCTGAGCATCAAGGGTGAGGATATCCTCTTGGCCCAGCTCGTCCCAGGCCAATTCCCAGGGATTCGCCAGCAGTGTGTCGTCCGCCTGACGCCAGGTGATATGCCCCGCGATATGGTCGTTGTAGCCCTCTCTGTAAAGTACCTGACACAACAGCGCCAGTGATGACCGAGCTGACAACGGTGGCAACAACGATCTTTTAGGTGGGATGGGCGCCAGGGCCGCCATTAGATCTTTATCCATAGCTCTCACCTCTTCAATGCGACGACTAATTGCAGTCGAATCACCGCTTTATAATGGTTGTTCTGTGTATCAGCCGTTCATCCCCGGGTCTAATTCCGGGCGCGCAGTGCATCATGCGCCAGTTATCCCACAGGATAATGTCGTCGCGCTTCCAGCTGTGGTGGTAGGCAAAACGCTCATCGGTCACTTGATCAACCAAAGATCGCAGCAGGAGGTCACCACCCCCTTCCTCGCGGCCCTTGATGTGACTTAAAAACATGGGGCACACATTCAACACTTTACGGCCACTGACCGGATGCGACACCACCAGCGGGTACACACTGTCGGGGAAATCTGGAAAGCCCACATCGGCGGGTTTGTCCGGCGCACCCGGCCCGGCGACATACTTCGATGTATCAAGATAGGGCATCCGGTAAAGATTCACCTCAAACCGATACACCACCTCTAAATCCTCAATGTCGCTCTTTACCGAGTCCGAGAGCGCATCATAGGCAGCTCCTCGGTCGGCAAATCCGGTCTGCCCGTTACTTTGCGGGAGCACAAGGGCCCTAAGCACAGCGCCCAGATTTGGCTTTCCTGAGTAGATCAGGTCTGTATGCCAACCCAACCGACCGATCCAATCTTCCCCATCCCAGGAAGACGTTGGATTGGTTTGCTCATCGTCACTGCTTAGCTCAATCAGCTCGGGATAATCCTTGTGCCGGATTCGCTCAAGCGGATGGATCTCGAGTTCGCCAAAAACACGGCTAAAACCAATCTGCTGCGAAACCGTCTTGCACTGCCCACGGAGCAGAATCAAACCATGTTCCAGCCAAAGCTCCCTGAGCTCATCTGCGACACAGGCGTCCGGAGGCTGCGTCAAATCAACACCTTCCAGGGCTATGCCCACATTATTGGGGAGTGAGCTTACCGTGATCATAATGTAGTCGCCCTTCTATCGGGCCGGCACAAACTGAGGCGCCTTGTATTCGTTTCCATCCACCGTCCTTATCACGTCAAAAGTCACCTGAAGCACCATGTCACAGACCAGCTCACGGCGAAATTCGGGGCTAATCCAGGTCACCAGCTGAACACCCGGCGCATCCACCGGCTCCACAATTGCAGGAATGTAGGGCACTGCGAAGTGTGGGTTAAGCGCCCGCTCCACCACGGTCCATGACAGAAGCCGTGCCTGGCCACCAAGGTCACGCCAACTGGTCTCTCGATTGCAAGTCGTGCATTTCGCCTTCGGGTACCAGATGTCCTTCCCGCAATGGGTACAGGTACAGATAGCGAGCCTGTTTTCAGCGGCAGCTTGCCAAAAGGGTCCCGCAAGCTCGTGATTCAGTAAATCGAGTTGTTCAAGCATCGCAACGCAACACCAGAGTAGAGGCCTCTTCTGCAGTAAATCCCGCATAGGCTGCCACTTCGGCTCCAAGCACTTGATTAGCTGCCTCTCCTCGCAGTTGTCTGACAAGTTCTACAACATGGGAAATACCCAGAACATAGGCATGGGACAACAGACCTCCGTGGGTATTACAAGGAATACCCCCCTCTAAGCGAGTCCGTTCGAAATGCAAGTTGCCCCCTGCCACGTACTCTCCCCCCGCGCCTTTCTCACAAAATGCCATATCCTCGATTTGCATCAGGGCTGTCCCCGAGAAACAGTCATAAACGCCGATGACGTCGATGTCCTTTGACGTGATATCCGCCATCGCATAGGCCCAAGGCGCCGAAAATGTCTGTGGAGTTGCGGTCAGCTGTTTTTGCTGGCTGATGTAAGGAGCGCCCTCGATGACCCCTCGTCCAACCCCCGCCACCACAACAGGTGGTCGGGCACAATCCCGGGCTCGCGGGGTCGAGGTCATGACGAAGGCGGCCGCCCCATCGGAAATCAAGCAGCAATCTGCCACACGGAAAGGATCAGCAATCATCGGCTGCTCGAGATAGGCCACCATAGGTAGCGCCCTTTCTCGAAGCGTAGCACCCGGGTGAGTCCTAGCATGCTGTCTAAAAGTGATTGGAATCGCAGCCAACTGCTCCTCGGTCGTGCCGAACTCATGCATGTGCCGACGCATAAACGTTGCAAAATAAAGAGGCTGAGGATACCAACCATAAGGCATCTCCAGTGCCGACTTCAGTGGCTCGGAGGCATGCCAATCACCGGGTGAGGCACTCCCGTTCTGCCGTGCTGTGGCCCAATCCACTGCAAAGACGTTCACTATTACCGACGCCTCTCGGGCTTTAATAGCCATGGCCGCGTCGTGGGCGCAGGTTGCGGCCCATATCATGGCGCCACCTTGATCACTAAACCAAATGTCCTGAGTCGTGCCAAAGTGATCGCGGTAATCCTGAGGCTCGAGCTGTTTGGCAATACCGAAACTCACCATCAGCCCATCTACCTCATGTGGTGCGATTCCCGCGTCCTTCAAAGCAGCCTCGATGGCCTCAAGCGCCATGGTCTTGTTGTCACGGTTCGAGGCACCGGTAAATGCCGTTTCGCCGACTCCAACAATAGAGACTTCGCCACTAATATCGGCAAGCTCTGCCGCCTGGCCCCAGTCATGAGTACCTGCTGCTTTGCTGAGATAGCTTAGGGATTTTCGAGTCATCGCTCTGCCTTAAACCCCTGCGCCGTAGCATCCCAGGTGGCCGGTGTGACACCTCGATCCCGCAACTTGTGTTTTTGTATTTTCTGGGTAGGTGTCAGCGGCAGCTGATCTACAACCTCAATGTAACGAGGCACGAAGTAATAAGGCGCATTGTCGTTGATGAACTTTGCGAGGGCTTCCTCATCGAGGTCCGCATCCCCGTCAAGAACGACAGCAAGCATAATCTCGTGCTCCGCTTCCAGTTCAGCCGAAGTAATACCAAAGGCCGCGGCCTGCGTGACCGCTGAGTGCCTCAAAGCCACGCTCTCTAGAGCGAGAGAACTTACCGATCGGCCCTTGTAGCGAATCAGGTCACTCTTCCGATCGACAAAGAAATAATGTGTGCCCTCTCGCCTCAGCAAATCGCCTGTGTGATACCAGCCGCCTTTGAAAGCCTTTTCGTTTGCGGAGTCGTTTCTAAAATAGCCGTTGAACAATACGTGGGGGGCCTTTTCCTTGACGCAGAGCTCACCTGCCACCCCCTCGCCCACCTCAACGCCCTCATCATCAAGAAGGCATATCTCAATATCATCTGCTGGAACACCAAGGCTATTCTCAGGCCAATCGGTCTGACCATCGTCAAGCCGCCTCAGGAGATACATGATCTCGCTCTGGCCAAATCCCTGGTGGATAGATTCGATACCAAAGCGTTCTTTAAAGGGACCTCTTACACTGTCCGGCATCGGCACCATGTTGGTACTTCGCAAGGGATTATCTTCATCACCTTCACTCTCTGGGGCCTCCCACAGAAACATATGCATAGCGCCGAGAGTCAGGGTATGGGTCACGCCATAGTCCCGCACCTGCTGCCAGAATCCACCCGCAGAAAATGCCCTGACAAGAACGCAGGTCGCTCCGGTTAACAGCGCGGGATAAATATTAGAGACCCACGCCGCTGAATTATGTAGTGGCAACACATTAAGCGTGGTGTCACCGTGCTTCATCCCTCCCATGTAAACAGCACTCAGCGCACTTCGAATCCAGGTGTTATGACTTTGCATCACGCCTTTGGCGTTTCCTGTGGTACCCGATGTCCACATCACCGACACCGTATCGCCATAGTACAAATCCGGCCTTGGAGGAGACCCATCACTCGATTTGGCGGCGGGTAGCGCGTGCGTGGACACCACCTTTGTATCAAGCGCACCGAGCTCGTCTAGTCGGCTCTCAAACTCAGGGCTGACCACCGTGATTTTTGGCGCGCTATTAACCAAGGTGCCGTGCAGCCAATCGCCTTTGTAATCAGTGTTTACCGGTATCCATATCGCACCTAGGGAATTCGCAGCCAGCGTCAACGCAACGTAATCGATGCAACTCACCATCAGGAGACAAATTCGATCTTCTTTACCCATGCCGCTCTGGTGCATCCAGAGTCCATAGCAATCCACCAGGTCCTGCATCTCCCGGTAAGTGATTGCGGATTCTTCTGTTTTTATAAAGCAGGTGTCAGGATAACGCTCTGCCTGGTAAGCGAGGACAAGACTCAGCAAGCGATTGTCGGGCAAATCAAGCTTCAAAGGCTGGTCTCCGCGTAAAATTGCGTCGCCCATTTTCGGTACTTGGATATTGGCCCATCCCCGTCACACAGGACCGGGTTGGGCTCGAAACGCTTGTACTCCCAGATCTTGGCATCGTCCAACAACTGGCGATTTACCTCTTTATTGAAAGCTTCGCCTATACGATCAATTTTTGGATCCCTGTCGGGATTTTTCCAGGACACGTGGAACAGCTGCTCGACGGTCTCATGATCCACCGGACAATTCGTCGTCAGCATGCAGACATCAATGAGCGTTTCGTAGCGCACCTCAGCCCACCCAAAACCGTAGTTGGTTGTTTTCAGGGTCCCTTTTACCGGCCCACCCGAACTGGGAAAAAGCTGGGTGCTCTCCATGAGGATTTTGAATGGCTCAAAGTCAAAACGGCCGTACTCCGCATCACCTGGATGCCCATGCACGGTGACAAAATGTGCTGAGTCTGCCGTGTTTTCGCCCATCTCCTGAAGACAGGTAGCGATAGTGTGGCTCGTCGAAATAGGCTTCGTATAGGCGTCGCTGGCAAACTCATCCAGATGAGGCAGTTCGTAGAGAGGAGGTTCATTTTCAGGGTGGTACCACCCCATAATGATGCCGTGACGTTCTGCGAGCGGATAAGTCCGCACGCAACCTCTTTCGTTGAGTCGCTTTGCATACGGTATCTCTACAACCCGACCATCAGTATTAAAAACCCAATGGTGGAAAGGGCATTTGATGCCCTTTTCCGTCACCTCACCGCCGTGACCAAAATGCGCACCCAAATGCGGGCAGTAGGCATCCTGCAGCACGTAGTCGCCTGTCAGCGATCGCCACAGGACAAGCTCCTGACCAAAGCGCGTAAGTACCTTCTGGTCTCCCGGCGCCAGATCAGCAGAGAACCCTATGTGAAACCATCCGAAAGGAATGGGGAACGGAAATCTTTGAGACTGACTCGTGCTGATCACTGGCACAACACACCTCGCACTTTTCTAGTTATTCATTGGTTAAAACGTCAACCCACGGCACCAAATTACTCTACCCGCCAATATAGGGAATCATGCATTTGAATGCCATTGGTTGGCGTTTCCTGCTCCCCCTTGTCAATGTCAGGCGGTACACTGGGGCAAGAACACGCCAGCAAAAGCCGCGCCGGAGATTCAGGTGGATCTAACCTTACAGTCCCTTACACAGCTCGCTGAAACAGAGGCTTCAGGGTTGCTAGACCTCACGTCCTTTGAATCCGAAATCCTGTCCCGACTGATAGAGGCGCTCAACAGCAGCGGGAGACTGAATTCGGCAGGAATTGGCTTTCATCACCAGCGGCTTGTGGAAATTCTCAAGAACCGAATTGCCATCGAACAATGGTTCAAAATCCATCCGGAGATTAACGAGGAGCACATAAGCGATCCGATTGTTGTGGTGGGCTTGCCCCGAACCGGAACCACCTTGCTGCATCGAACCATCGCCGCAGACAGCCGTCTGCTGGCCCCCTTGTGGTATGAAGTGAGAAATCCTGTTCCCCTGTCCGAAAGCTTCGTGGAGAGTGATACCAGAATCCCCAAAGCCGAAACGGAGGTAGCCGCTATTCTGAGGGCATCACCGGAATTAGCCGCAATACATCCCATGGATGCAACCGCTCCCGATGAGGAAATCATGCTACTGGAGCACTCTTTTATGAGTACGGTGCCCGAGTGCTACGCCTACCTGCCCGACTTTGGTAACTGGCTTTATGAACAGGATCAGACACCCGGCTATGAATATCTCTATCGTCTACTGCAGTTTCTGCAATGGCAGAAGCGTCAGCGGGGGTTAACGGGAACCCGCTGGTTGTTGAAAACCCCACATCACCTGCATTACCCCCGTGCGTTGGCAGCCGTGTTTCCTCGGGCAAAGGTGGTGCAGACCCACAGGCACCCGCTGGACGTCATTCCCTCCTACGGCAGTATGATGTGCGCGTTAGCCGCGCCGTTTACCGATCATCTGGACCGAGCAGCCATGACCGCACACTGGGCTCACAAATGGCAATGTGGCCTGAATGCAACCCTGGCGGCGCGCGCCGATGAAGGACTCTCCCTCGACTATCTGGATCTTGCCTTCGCTGATCTGCTGGCAGATCCAAAAAGCCAGATAGAGCACGTTTATGCGTTTATCAATGAAGACTTGACCGAACGGGCTCTGGAGGAAATGGCCTCATGGCAGGAGTTGAATACACGGGAGAGTCGCCCTGAGCACCATTACACCCTCGAAGAATTCGGTTTGTCAGAGAACCTCATCAACGAGCAATTCAGTACCTACATTGGCCATTATTTTTAGAATCACCGCTGATTGAGTCAGCGGCACGAATCAATCCATAGCTTCGACATACGCCTTTAGCGCAATCGCCGTGTCGTCGAAAGCCCGTTTCACCCAAGGACCAGCAAAACGCATAACGTGTATCCCGTAAGGACCCAGAAACGCGTCGGTCGAATGATACTTACACTGACGACCGCTCAGGGATTCGATAATTTGATCTCGGCGGGCCGGATAGGGCCACTCATCGACCCATGGCGCTTCCCAAGAGAGTAAGTGTGGGGCGTCAATGGCACAGAACAATTCGGTATTTTCAAAAAAACTTCCGGGTTCCAAATAATTCTTGAGTGTCATTTTGAGAGGCGCTCCAAGAGCGAGGGTTCCCTCGGCTGCCACACAAAACGGATTCCATTTTTCATAACCCTCAAAGTCCACCAACACCTCCCAGACCTTTTCAGCGGGGGCATCAATAACCACGCTTTGTGACACCACGACCGCACTGGGGTCGTATGCCGTCTTGTCTTCGTCTTTCACATCAACACTCCTTTACCGTCATGGCTAGGGGGCCATGTATTCACCGCCGTTTACGTCGACCGACGCGCCGTTGATAACACGAGAATAATCGGACAGGAATGCCAGAACCGCGCGTGCGCAATCTTCCTCCGGCGGAATAATACCGAGCGGAATGCGATCGGTTATGCTCTTAACAACGACGTCCCGATCCATTCCCGCAGCGACCTGAGAGTCAATGTAGGCATAGACAGGCGCTCCGCCGATCCATCCCATCCTGAGCGCATTGACTCGAATTCCGTGCTGGCCAAAGTCATTGGCCATGTGACGGGTCAGCGAATTGAGCGCCCCCTTCCCCGAGGCATACATTGCCTCACCCGCAAACGGTTTCACCGTGGACTGTGTAGACACGTTAACGATACTGCCGCCACCTGCCGCCTTCATGTGGGGCAGACAAGCTTGAGCCATCCGCAAGGCCCCCTGACATATGACATTGACCACCTCACCGATCTTGTCAGGGTCAGCGACATCAGCAGGCGCCCAATCACCGTGGATGTAAGCGCTATTTACCAGACCATCAATACGACCAAACCTGTCTGCGCCCGCTGTAATAAGAGCATTTACCTGGGCGGTATCTGCAACATCGGTTGACTGTGCGACTACCTGACCACCCGAGGCCTCGATCTCGCTAGCAACCTCGGTTAGAAATTCCTGATTGCGAGCTCCCAAAATGACTGCTGCGCCCTCCGCACAGGCCATCTTAGCCATGGTCTGACCAAGGCCCGGCCCAACACCACTAATGACGATCACTTTGTCTTTGAGCAGCATGTTTTTTCCTCTCTGCCTTTGTTATGTCGGAATATGGCCATAGCTTAGCGTAAATCTCCTTGAGCAATGACCAATACAAACCACACCGTAGTCTGACTGAGCTAGACGAATCAATAAATTCCCGCTTATGCTCTCGACATTCTGGACGCGCGGGTTACATCGGGGCAACACCTCGCCAAACGCTTAGCCAAGACGCATTACACAAGAAAACGTGTCACATAAAAACAAAGGACGCACTGATTATGACCAACACGGAAAAACGAGTCGCATTGATCACCGGCGCAGCAGGCGGGCTTGGGCAGGCCAGCGTGAAACGCTTCATCGCATCTGATCATATCGTCGTTGGCACAGACATTAAGTTTAAAGAAGGCCTCTTTACTCATGATCAAGTCATTTACCGCGAAGCCGACGTCACTTCAGAAACCGACTGGACTGAGGCCATGGACATGGTCAAGGCTGAATTCGGTCATTTGGATGCCCTGATCAACAACGCGGCCATACTGATGGCATACACCCTTGAGCAACACACCCTCGATGACTTCAGACGGATCATGGACGTCAATGTAAGCTCGGTTTTTCTCGGTACGCAAACGGCGTTACCCCTGTTGAAAGAGAGTTCACAGGGATCGATAGTTAACCTCTCCTCCTCCTCAGCGGTTGCGGGCTATCCCCACTTCGCTGCCTATGGTGCAACCAAAGCCGCTGTTCGGAACTTAACCATGAGCACCGCCGCACTGTGCCAAACCCAGGACTATGGCGTAAGGTGCAACTCGGTACATCCCGATGGAATACTTACCGACATGATCAGCAACATGAAGGGCGACTTCCCGGAAATGGAACCAGCCAAAGCCGAGAGAGCCTTTAAGTTTGCCTGTGAGCCCGAGGCCATTGCAGACGTGGTCCACTTTCTGACGACTGACGAAGCCCGTCATATAAACGGGGCGGAAATCAGGGTCGACAACGCGTCGACTGTTCAGATGCCATACCTATAATCGGAATACCAATAAACACCAAAAAGAGGCAAACGCGAACTGATCGCTTACTAGAAAGCTACATTCCCGAATCACGGATTTCTTAACCTTTCTGATAACACCATAAATCGAGGTTATCCCCATGAAGCTAACCCAGCAAAAAACCATTCTTTCGGTCGCGATTTGCGCCGCACTTTTTGCCGAATCTGCACTAGCTCAGTTGGAAGAGGTTGTCGTTACTGCCGAAAGGCGTGAGGCTCGTCTGCAAGACACGCCCTTATCCATACAGGCATTGAGCTCTGAAGAACTTCGAGACCGAGGCATTCGCAGCGCCATGGACCTAGTCGATCAGGTCGCAGGGGTGCAGGGATATACGCCTCCGGGCACGACATCCTATGTCGGAATCAACATCCGCGGTGTCGCCGATGGCTCACCCAATCTCGCAACCGATCCGAGTACCGCGCGATATATCGATGGCATCTACTTGGGTAAGGTGGTCGGTTCGGGCATGGATAGCAATGACCTCGAGAGAATAGAAATCCTCAAGGGACCCCAGGGTACGCTCTACGGCAGAAACTCAATAGCAGGTGCTATCAACTTCATATCAAAGGCACCTTCAGATGAATTCAAGCTCTCCGTCACCGGCTCAGCAGGGAACTACAAGATGGGCTCGGTCTCGGGTCGTGTAGATCTACCAGTTACCGAGAACTTCCGCACCGCATTCTCCATGTACAGTCGCAAGCGGGATCCCTTTTGGGAAAACACCAACCCGACTCAAGAAGGCATGAATAACATGGATCGGAGCGGCTTCCGGGGCGCGTTCCAGTGGGATGTAACCGACCGCCTGTCGGTCGACTACATCTACAGTCGGGACAAAGTTAATGACGAGCTTGATAACCATAGCGTTGTCAGCGGGCTGAACCCCACCTACACAGGGGTTGCGGGTTATGCGGCTGCAGGGGGCGATCTGACAAATGTCCCTATCGATAGCGGCGCTCGCATGCAAACTGTGGCTGGAATCGCTGGGTTTGTGCAACAGTTCATGCCACCCTTCGTTTTGGATATTCCGCAGGTACAGCAGTACCTCGGCTGGAGCGATGACTACATTGCCTGGGGCAACAACATCATTGCTAATATGGAAAACAATCCAGAAACCGGCTCTACCGATATTGACAGCTTCAACAATCTGCGGGCAGAAGCACACACCTTCAAAGCCCAGTTTGAGCTCACCGACGATATTGACATCAAGTACCTTTACGGCCGCAGGGAGGTCAGCGCCTTCACCAGCCAGGATTTGGATGGCATGGACAACTCTGTCGCCTCTGGGATCCAGCACGACCTGATCCTGCAAACCATTGGTGGATCTTTACTTACCGCCGTTGTTCCCGCTCAAATCGAGCTCGCGCCAGGATTTATCCTGCCGATACCTGACTATCAGATAGAAAATTTCTCTCTGGCGTTATTGATGGTAGACACCATCAACGCACGAGGGGGCGCACCCGTTTTCTCCACCTACGCACAGGATGACTACAAACAGGAGAGTCACGAACTCCAATTGGTCGGCACTACAGGCAACATTGACTGGGCTGCCGGTCTTTTTTACTGGGATGATGAAGGTAGCTTTCGGAACGTACAGAACCCCACCTTCCCACTAGCCAACGGCACCCAGAGTCGCGGCTTCGACAACGGCGGAGACGCGTTCTCCGTTTTTGGTGAAGCAACCTGGCGACCCTCCAACAGTAAGTGGGCCTTCACCGCGGGACTTCGGTACACCGAAGAGACCAAGGACATGACCTGGCTGTGGCGAGATGCAGCACTGGGTGGCGTGGGTGGTTATGTGGCAGCCGCGATTGCCGAGGCAGCGGCTCAGGCGCTTGAGGGCGTAACGATAAATATACCTCGAGATTTAACCAGTGGATACGTCTGGTCCCTCGAGGAATTAGATAACGTGCCAGAAACTGAGGGCGTTTACGGGCAAAGCGCCGAGCAGGACTTCGACGACGTAAGTGGCCGTTTGGTTGCCCAATACAACTTTAACGACAACATGAATGTTTACGCCAGCTATGCCACGGGCTATCGCTCGGGCGGATTTAACGGTGGCAGCTTTAACAAGACAACGGGACTTGGGGACGCGTTCGATGAGGAGACGATTTCAAATGCAGAAATTGGTTTCAAATCCTTGCTCGCAGACGGAAAAATCAGGCTGAACGCGGCTGCCTACTATTACAAATATGAGGATGTCCAAGTCAGCACGGTAAAAAGCGATGCCGACGGTCTCTCCACAGAGATCGATAATGCCGCCGAACTCAGTCGCGAGGGCTTTGAATTAGAGACCGCCTGGCTGATCACCGATCGCATTCAAATTTCAGGCAACTACTCCTATATCGGCGGTAGCTACGACTCTTTCCCTCCCTACCTCGGGCTAACCATCACTCCAACAGACGGTTTGGCACCTGAAAACTCCTTCTACGCCGCTCTTGACTGGGATCTTGTCCGAGCGGGCAAGCACAATGTGAATTTCCAGCTGTCGGGAAATTATCAGGACGAAACCGTGAGTATTGGTGCATCACAGTCGCTCTACACGGCGCAGGGTGCTCCTCAAATACCGGTTAACTTTCAACAGCCCTCAAACCAATCGCGGACCTTGGTCAACACCCGACTCACCTACTCCTATTCGGGAGACAACGGGACCAATTTCTCGATCTCGGCATGGGGCAAAAACATCACCGATGAGGACTACCGCACCTTTGGCTACAACCTGGGCGCCGATCTTGGCCTGCCAGTCCATCAGTGGGGTGATCCGGCGACCTACGGCGTGGATTTCCGGCTAGACCTGTAAAAATACAGTGCACAAAGACCCGCCAGTCGGCGGGTTTCTCGGTTTCTACCGGCTCAACCAAACACAAAGCAGAAGCGAAGCATTTATGTCAAAAAAAATAATGAATTATCCTGAAGGTTGGGCTCTTGTGGTGGGCGGCAGCGGTGGCATTGGCAGCCATATTGCGCTGGAGCTCGCACAAAATGGCGTCAATCTATGCCTGACTTACAACTCAAATGCAGAGCGCGCTGAAGACATTGCCGCGCAGGCGCGAGCTCATGGCGTTGAGGCTTGTGCCGTGCAGATGGCCCTGCAAGATGCAAGCGCCGTCGTCGAGATGATAGAGAGACAAGCCGAACAACTTGGCCGCCTGCATACGGTATTTATCGCTACAGGCTACGACATCCCTCAGGTAAAAATTACCGACCTCACGCCAGAACTCTGGCAGCGAGTTTTACGCTCTGACGCGGAGGGCGTGTTCAACCTGATTCATAGCACCTTACCCCATCTGCGAAGGGGTGGCGGTGGCAGTTATGTGCACATCAGTTCCGCGGGCCTACAAAAATACCCTCCACTCGATATTTTGTCTGTGGCCCCAAAGGCGGCAATCGAAGAGTTGATCAAGGGCGTCGCAAAGGAAGAGGGACCGAACCATATCCGTGCTAACAGCATCGCGATTGGCGTGATTGAGACAGGCATATTTTTGCGCCTGCAGCGGGAAGGCGTGTTCGACGAAAAATGGATTTCCAGCGTCAAGAACTCCCTGCCACTTAGGCGCTTTGGGCAACCGGAGGAAGTTGCCAAAATGGCGTATTTCCTCGGATCAGATTTGGCGGGCTACACCACCGGTCAATTGATCCCCGTTGATGGGGGGTATGGCCTCTAGCGAGCCGCCGGGGGCGAGATAGCCAGCGCTGATCTTAACTCCCGCGGCCTTAAAATGGACTATGGTCAAACCCCACATCCTCGTTTAACGTCTCGTTCCTCACCTCATTGGCAGTGGAAACCCAATCCATGTTAGCGACCGACGCTCCAAGATGTCCCTTACCCATGCCAGTCGGCTGGTTTCAGGTCCTATTTTCCGCAGAGCTTTCGCCTGGGGACGCCATACCTTTGCATTATTTCGGTCAGGAACTTGTCGCGTTCAGAACTGAAGACGGACAAGCCAAGGTAGTGGATGCCTTTTGTCCTCATATGGGCGCCCATTTGGGCTACGGCATTCGGGAACACACGGGTAAAGGGCCAAAAATTGTAGGTGACAGCATTGAGTGCCCTTTTCATGGCTGGCGATGGAATGGTGAGGGCCAGTGCACCCACATCCCCTACGCAAAAAATGAACCCCCACGAGTTAAAAAAGGCGAATCTATACTCGGCGCCTGGCAGGTCCGCGAGGTGAATCAACAAATTCTGGTGTGGTATCACCCTCACAATGAAGCACCAAGCTGGGAGCCCGAGAGCATTCCCGAGGCAAGCCCCGACAACACAGATTGGAGTGACTTCCAAATTCACACGTGGGATATCAACACCCACATGCAGGAAATGGGAGAGAACGCAGTCGATGCGGCTCACTTCCACTTCGTGCACGGCACCGATGATGTGCCTGAGGCAGCTTTTCAGGAGTTCGACGGGCATGAGCGTCGGGGTAAATTCATCACCAAACAACCGACACCCCGTGGTGTTGTCGATGGAGTCATCGACACAAAAAGCTTCGGAGCGGGACTCTCGATCGTACGGTTTTCGGGTATTTACGACACAATCCTTTTGGCGAGCGTCACTCCGGTGGAGCCTGAAAAAACCCGGGCGATGTATGCGTTTTTGCAACCTAAAGCAACAGAGGATTCTCTCGGGAAAACAGTGGGTAAAGCCATCATCGCCAACATCTGCCAGCAAATGGATGAAGACCAGATTATTTGGGATAGAAAGCAGTACTTTGAGAAGCCCCTACTCTGTGATGGTGACGGGCCTTTCGCCAAATACAGGCGCTGGTACAGCCAGTTCCTGATTGAGCCGTCTGCCTGAAGTAGGCTTGTAGTCGCTTAGGTACTAGAACCCGGCCAATCCAGCAAAGCGGTTCCGGTGCCAGTCCGAAGTGCCTAGCAGCTGGTTGGCAACACGGGAACGCTTCAAGAAGAGACCTACATCCATTTCGTCTGTTACCCCCATCCCCCCGTGTAGCTGTACTGCCTCACTACTGACCAGCGTAAAGCAGTCATTCGCCATCGCTTTGGCCAAGCTGGCCTTCGCAGCGATCTCCGACTCTCCATGATCAATAGCACTTAATGCTCCCAGCACAGCGCTCTCAGCGAGTTCCAACTCACCGTAGAGCTTCGCGCAGCGATGCTGTAGCGCCTGAAAGGTTGCGAGCTTCACCCCAAACTGCTCTCGCTCCGAGAGAAACTGAACGGTCCTCTCTAACAGCTCCCTTGCGCTACCCGTCATTTCGGCAGCCAATACGATCATCGCGCGATTCAAGGTCAACTCCCATCCACGCTCCAGTGAGTTTCCCTCAAGCCACTCTCCGTCCGATGTATCAAACTCCTCAAAACTAATATTCGCGTACTGCCGGCCGTCCATCATCCGGGTGGCCTCAATATGGACTCCCTCTGCTTCGGCCGGTACGGCAAATACACCCAACCGGCTATCGGTGCGCCTAACAGGGAGCAAAAGATAATCAGCTGCTTCGCCCTCGGGTACCAGCACTTTTCTTCCGGTTAACCGTCCTTCAGCGACTTCATTGACCGAATCATCGCCTCCCTGAAAAAACCGGCCACCGTCGATGGCCACCGTCCATACCTCTCCTCCCGACAGAAGCGCAGGCAAATGGCTCGCGACTTGCTCGGCCGATCCGCAGTTGAGCAACAGCTCTTGTGCAAGAACGATGTGCGACAACAGTGGCGTTGGGGATAAATGACGACCCGACGCTCCGGCTATTGCGCCCAAGCCGAGCCAACCAAAGCTCAATCCACCGTGCTCCTCGGGCACAACTATCCCTGCTAGGCCAAGTTCCACAAGATTGGCCCACACCTCCCTGTCAAAGCCGGTCTTTGACGGCTCCTCGCGTAGGCGGCGCAAAGCATCTATTGATGCGTGCTCGGAAAAAAAATTGGCCATAGCGTCATGAAATAGCTGCTGCTCTTCGTTTAATATCATGACTTGTCACCTGCACTCGGCATCCCAAGCGCTCGCTTGGCGATGATATTGAGTTGAATCTCGGAGGTGCCACCAGCGATGGTCAGCGCCTTGTCAAAGGCCCACTGCTTGACGATTTTCCGGTTGCTTTCGGAGATACTGGGATCGTCCATCGACAAACCCTCCACGCCGAGCAGCTCAAGCACGAGCTCGTCTTTGGCCTGTATTTCACTCGTCCCCAAATATTTCATCAGAAGAGGTAACCTGGCATCCGACTGGCCGGCTTTACCCTGAATAAAAATTCGCTCGGCAAGGCGTTCGATCGCCTGCTCGCGCATAAGATGCCGCGCGATCCGGTCTCGCAAGACCGATGAACCGAGGGCACCACCCTCCTCAGCTGCAACGCACTGACGAGCAAGGTCAACCAAGCTTAGGTTGGGTTTCTCAGCCATCTCCCCCACCGTAGCCATCATCTTGCGCTCATGCTTCAAAAGCTCTTTGGCCACAGCCCAACCACCGTGCAACTCGCCTATCAAATTTTTCTTGGGCACGCGCACGTTGTCAAAAAAGGTCTGGCAAAACTCGGATTCACCACTAATCAAGGGAATGGGGGACGTGCTAACGCCTTCTGATTCCATGTCGATCAGTAGAAAGCTAATACCCTGCTGCTTTGGCACCTGATCATTGGTACGAACCAGGCAGAAGATCCAGTCCGCTTCGTCTGCTTTGGTAGTCCAAATTTTTGTGCCGTTAACGACAAAACAGTCCCCATCATCCTCAGCCCGGGTCTTGAGACTTGCCAAATCTGACCCTGCCCCGGGCTCTGAATACCCTTGAGCCCAGCGAATCTCACCTCTGGCAATGGCTGTGAGATGCTCTCGTTTTTGCTCTTCTGTGCCGTAGACCAGCAACGCTGGCCCCAGCATCCACAATCCTTGGTCGTACAGGGGAGGCCTACACCCTAGCTGCTTCATTTCCTTTTTGAGCACTCGAGCCTCATCATCAGACAAGCCCCCTCCGCCATACTCGGCTGGCCAGTCCGGCGCGGTGTAACCACGATCTCGACAGGCCTCAAACCAAGCCCTTGCATCTTCGCTTGGAAATTGCCGCTGGCGGCCGCCCCAGATCTGCTCCGATTGAACGACTGCTTTTCTTTGGGAGGGCGGACAATTGGCCTCAAGCCAACTGCGAAGCTGCAGCCTGAATTGTTCTAAATCATGTGCTTCTGTCATGGTTTGATACTGTTGCAGACTAACGGGAGTGGGGGTCAGGCCTTGGATAGACATGGTTCACTCGACAGACCGGTGTGTCATCGTCCTTTTTGTCTAGAAATCCGCGCTGGCAATTTTGACCGGAATGCCTAACATCCTCTACCTTTGAGTCTGGGTATTCCAATTAACGGCGAGCGCGGGAGGCATACCCTCGGACGCAAACTACCACCAACCGGACGAGCAAAAATAAGATGGCAAAGGCAGCAGACTACGGACTTGGACCCAATACCTTCCCGCGTGGCTGGTTTGTCGTGGCGGAGAGTCGCGAACTTGACAACGGACCCATCGGTGTAACTTTCTTTGGCCGTGATTTTGCCCTCTACCGTGGCGAGAGTGGCAAACCTGTCATGCTGGACGCTTACTGCAAGCACATGGGGACACATCTAGCGAAGAACACCAGCGCAATGATTGTGATTGCAGGGGTGGGTGGTAACCACATTGAGGGCGACTCGATACGATGCCCCTATCACGGCTGGCGGTACAACGCTGAAGGTGATGTGGACGATATCCCCTACCACGACGGCCCCTGTCCAAAATCAGCGTCGATTCGTTCCTACCCGGTCGTGGACAACATGGGTTGCATCATGATGTGGTTCGATGAACAGGGCGAATCGCCAGACTACCCGCCTCCCTACCTGCCCCAATGGGATGAAGCAGGCTGGATCCATTGGGATCTCGACCATCTACCGGAACTTGATATTCATCCTCAGGAAGTACTCGACAACATGGCGGACAACCGACATTTGGGCCCCACCCACGGCGCGCCCTGTGAGTACTTTGAAAATGAAATCAAGGACCACATTTTGATTCAACGTCAGGGGGGACCAATGACCCTCTATGGTGGGGTCATGCTCTACACCACAACCTGGTATACCGGCCCGGGAATACTGCTCAGCAAACAGGTCTGGGGAGAAACGGTACAGTTTGAGCTGATTGCAAACACCCCGGTTGCTGACGGACGCATCAAGGCGTGGCACGGCTGTTTGATCAAATCTGCCAGTGGCGAAATAAACGATGAAGAAAAAGCGACCGCTAAAGCGATTCAGGCGGGAGCACTGGAAGCGTTCTCAAAAGACTTCGAGATCTGGCAGCATAAAGCGCCGGCCATCAAACCCATGGCCATGAAAACTGAGGGGCCATTCCTCAACAATCGGAAGTGGTATGGCCAGTTTTACGCCGAAAAATCAGCAGTAGCCTCCATCCAATCACCCCTCAATGGCAGCTACCACGTACCCGGTGTGGAAACCCCAGAAGATAGGAACCATGCAATCGACGACGGGCTCCCGTTCTAACCCTAACTCTACTGGCCTGACACGCCGTGAACTATTGCTCCGCATGTGGTAACAAGCTGCCCTCGGAAGCGGGCCAAGTCCATCACCGAACTTGTGATGGATGTGGTGTTACCCATTTTGATAAACCAACCATCCAGACCTCCTGCATTGCAACCCATGGAAGCAAGGTTCTTTGGATCAAGCGAGCCACAGAACCACGCAAGGGATGCTGGGCACTGCCATCAGGGTTTTTAGAACCTGGAGAAACCCCAACGGTAGCGGCTGCAAGAGAGCTTCATGAAGAAACCGGGGCGTCAGTGGATCCCAACAGCCTACAGCTGTTTCTCATCGGGGCTCTACCCGCAATGAATCAAATCTATTTGGTATACCGCGCACCGCTTCAACACCCTGTTTTCGGGCCAACGGCCGAGGCTACTGATGTCCGCCTGCTGGACTACCACGAAGTGAACTTTGATCAGTATGCCTATCCGGACGTAGTGGAAGGAATCCATCTCTTTTATCGGGATCATGCCCGTGGCGACTACGGCGTCTACATGGGTGACTATGATCAAGGAGCCCACACCCTGCGTCGCATCGATCTCACCAACGCGTCTTGAGGCGCCTGCCAACACGCTGACCCCCACAAAAATCGCCGTTCATGGGTGCCGGGTAAGTAGGCTTTTGACCAGCAGCACGCATCTGCGAAGGTTTTGTCACTTTTTTTTGACACAATAATATGTCATGTTAGGGGAAAGTGGGCCTAGGGGTCTTTAGTGCTGACACACGCAGAGAACAAACGCGACTCAGAAGCGCGAGCGATGCACCAATGGCAGGGGTCAGAGGGGTTCGCCTGCGCCACTGGATCACCACAGGGAAATCTCCCGTGCCTACCGCCCTCCTGACACTTGGCCGTTTGCCAAAGGCGCTAGCTCTGGCAAGAGCACTTAAAAAGCGTGGCTACCGTGTCGTTATTGCCGAACCTTTCAAGTGGCATGTTTCTCGCGCGTCAACTGCTGTTGATGCCGCTTACGAGCTTCCCCCCCCGAATGAAAATCCGGCGCTGTATAGAGACACCCTCCTCGCGCTGATCGAGCATGAATCCGTGGACCTTCTTGTGCCTGTGTCCGAAGAAGCGCATCACGTCCTGCCGATAGGACCGCTTCTTGGGGAGGACGTTGAACTCATAGGTCCCTCACACTCACTGTATGAAATCCTGTCCCACAAGCTTCATTTCATCGAATGCGCCGCCTCTGCGGGACTCCGCGTCCCCCGAACCTATGCAGTGCACACCGTGGAAGCCGACCAATTAGCGAGCGACATGCCGCACATCAAAAAGCCGAGCCGCGGCTGCTCCGGCATGGGTGTGAGCTGGTGCGAGCCAGGGACGCGCCATAACAAAGAGAGCAGCGAGTTTGTGATACAGGAGCGCATCGATGGGACCTGTATCAGCAGCCTGAGCTTTATCCGCCAGGGCTCCGTCGTGGGGACCAGCATTTACGAAGGCCAAGTGTTCGCGGGCACGGTCGCAGTTGGATTCGAGGGGTGCCCTCATGGGTCTCCCGCAGAAATCTCGGTCAGAAACTGGATCGAGCAATTTATCGCCACGCTCGACTACGAGGGATTCATCGCCTTTGACTTTATCGTTGATGACGACAACATTGCATGGCCGATTGAGTGCAATCCCAGACTTACGAGCGGCGTGCATTTTTTTGACAGCACCTCACTGGGCGATGCAATCGGAGGTAAGTTCCCCTTGCGCGCCGTTTACAGCAATACCATTGACCGGTGGCAGTGGGGATACAGCACACTGACCGAGGCGTATGCTGCCCTGTTCCGGGGGGACTGGCGGGAAGCGGTACGTATTTTAAAATGGTTAATGTCGAGCCGCGATGTGGTTTGGAGTTGGCGAGATCCTCTACCCTTTCTACTGATGACGCCCCTGTCATGGCCTATTCTCAAAAGCGCCCTATTCAAAGGCATGTCGCTGGGCGAAGCCTGCCAGCGAGATATTGCCCCCTTATGGGAGGCAGCTGACGGCGCTACGCTGAGGCATAGCGGCAATGAAGCATGAGCTGTTTTGCCGGGCGCGTGGTCAATCTCGCCGCCGGCCGGACCGACGCGTTGTCGCTCAATATAAAATCGTACCGGCGCACGAACTCGGCGATGATCAATACCGCCTCGGCCTGAGCGAAGCCAGCACCGATACAGGTATGAGGCCCCGCACCAAATGGGATGTACGCCTCCTCCCGATAATCCGCCCCTTCTCCTGCAACAAAGCGCTGAGGCATAAAAGCGCTGGGCTTCTCCCAGTAATCTCGGTGCCGGTGCAGCGTCCACGGAGCGATCATCACCAGAGTACCCCTCTTCACCTGGCGAGGCCCGACCTTGCAATCCTCCATTGCGACTCGCGGTATAAACGTGATCGGTGGATACAGCCGAAGGGTTTCACGAAAGAAAGCTTTTACCCAGGGCAGCTGTTTCACATGCTCAAACTCGACGGCCCCGTCTCCAACGATCACCCGGACTTCCTCACGCAGCCTTGCTACCCAGTCAGGCTGAACCGCCAAGAGATAGAACACCCAGGTCAACGCGCTCGCCGAGGTTTCGTGGCCGGCGAGAAAAAAAACGCCAAGCTGGTCAATCAATTCCTCCCGCGAAAAGGGCTTCCCGGTATTTGCATCTCGCGCCGCGATGACATCACTCGCTATGTCATTAAAATTCGCCGGCGTAGCAAGATGAGGATCAATCAGATCCCCCAAATGCGCCCTGATACGTCGACAGGCCGTCATCACTGTATCCGGCTGTTCTACCTCGGCCCAAGCCCTCTGAAAAATCAATCGGAAAATATCGACCTGAGCAACAGAGCGCTCAAACTCGGTAAAGTCATCGAACACCTCGCTGGCGACGCGAGACTCAAGGGGTGTAGAAAAGGTGGTTCGACAGATGATGTCTGCGGTGAGGTGGCTCATCGCAAGGTCAAGAGAAAAGGCCTCTTTAGATTCCGCAGCGGCGTCGAGGATGGCCAGATGATCGCCCACCGCTTCTTTCATGGCGGAGAAGGCGTGATTAACTCGCATGTGGCTAAAGGCTGGATCTATCATGGCGCGCTGCCGACGCCATTTGTCGCCATCGGTCACAAAAATGGACTCGCCGATCAACGGCTCGAGGGCATTGACCATCAAATCACTTTTTGGAAACGCACTGCCGTCATCCCGCAGAATCAGCCGAATCAGTTCGGGATCATTAAACAGCACCGTTCCCCGTCTCGAATAACCGAGATTACCCACATCAAAACGGTAAGCAGCACCCGGCAGAAGGTCCAGCAAGTTACCGTCCCCATAGCGCAGCACTCGAAGCAATGCCGCCAGTGCGGGCAATGGCCTTGGGTGAGGCGGGATGAAGGGTTTGCTGAGACTCAAGCGACTTTTCCTGATGACCAAAACGTCCAGTATGGGAGGCTGAATTGATCCTGTCGACCCATCTTGTTTTCGAGGTCTTGGTGGCCTGCCACATTGTGACCGGCACCGTCGGGCTTCTCAGTTTTTGGATCCCTATCATTGGACGTAAGGGTGGAAAAAGCCATCGACAAGCCGGAAAGCTTTTTACCAACGCACTGCTGCTCACGGGACTCAGCGCCATTGGCATCGCTATCACCACCCTGACGGACCCAGCCGGGACTCACCCCCATCTAGGCAATCACACCGTATTCAGGAATCCAGATATGATCGCAGGGGTCTTTGGCTGGATGATGCTTTACCTCGCCACGCTCACGGTAAATCTTGTGTGGCAGGGGAGACTCAGTTTAAAACACCGACGGGTTCATCGTAACAGCGGCACACCCTTCAACCTGTTCCTGCAGTTAGCCTTGATTCTCACGGCAGCCAACTGTGCGGCTGTCGGTTTTCAGCTGCAACAGCCCATGATGATGGCAATGTCTCTAGTTGGTTTTGCCACTGTGGGGACCAATCTTTGGTTTATTTACAAGCCATCCCCTAGAACACACGACTACATCAAAGAACACATAAAAAGTTTGGTTGGTGCGGGAATCTCTGTGTACACGGCGTTTTTCGCCTTCGGTGCGGTAAGACTGATGCCAGAACTCGCTTTGACGCCCACTCTTTGGGCAGTCCCCCTTGTTACTGGCCTCGGCTTGATTATCTATCATCAGGGGGTTGTGACACGCCAATTCAGGCCACGAGGGCCCGCACTTGAGCACTAACAAGCACGCGATTGTGATTGGGGCTGGCGCGGGCGGACTTGCTGCCGCCTCCGATCTTGCGCGCGCAGGCATTGATGTGACGGTACTCGAACGCGCGTCTAGGGCGGGCGGAAAAATGCGTCAAATAGAGGTTGCTGGTCATCGCATTGATGCGGGCCCCACGGTATTCACCATGCGGTGGGTGTTTGAGTCGTTATTTCGGGACGCGGGTTTCGAACTGGATGAAACCCTCCCGCTCCAGAAGGCAGATACGCTAGCACGCCATTGGTGGACAACAGGCGCACAACTTGACCTTCACGTTGACATTGAAGAAACAGCAAGGGGAATCGAAGCATTTGCAGGAAGTGCTGATGCCGAGGGTTACAAACGACTGTGCGCGGACTCAGCCGCGATCTTCGACACGCTACGTGACACCTTTATGGCTGCACCGAGACCCTCACCCATTTCACTGGCACGGCGAGTCGGATTAACCCGTATCCATGAACTGATAAAACTTCGCCCACACAAAACCCTGTGGAATTCACTCGAGGGCTATTTTCAAGATCCCAGACTGCGCCAACTGTTCGGACGCTACGCAACTTACGTGGGTTCCTCGCCCCTTCTCACACCGGCAACACTCATGCTGATAACCCATGCTGAACAAACTGGTGTATGGGTACTACCCTATGGTATGTCGTCACTTGCCTCAGCGGTGCAGGGCGTGGCAGAGCACAACGGCGCGTCCTTTCACTTTGATACCGAGGTGGCTGGAATAACAACACACCTCGGCCGCACCTCGGGGGTAAAACTAACAACAGGTGAACACTTGCCCGCTGATGCGGTGATCTTCAACGGCGATCAGAATGCGCTAGCCTGTGGCGTGTTGGGAGATGACGTTGCTGACGCAACGAGGAAGAGTCATCCGGACAGACGTGGACTGTCCGCTGTCACCTGGTGCCTGATGGCAGACACGCGGGATTTCCCACTAAACTATCACAATGTTTTCTTCGACCAAAATTACCCCGAGGAATTCAACGCGATTTTCAGTCGCCAGTGTTTACCGGTGCGACCCACCGTTTACATTTGTGCTCAAGACCGATTGGGCGACCAGCAACCCAACGGGCCCGAGCGGCTGTTAGTTCTTATCAACGCGCCCGCCAATGGCGACAGCAAAGACTGGCGTGAAGAGGATATTCGACTTGCTGCGTCTAATGCCGAGCATGTTCTATCAGCATGCGGACTCACTCTTGACCTCTCAGGGCGTGATGCCCATGCCTGCCACCCAAGTGAGTTCAATAAGCTGTTTCCCGGGAGTGGTGGCTCCTTATACGGTCGCGCGTCTCATGGTGCGCTCTCTAGTTTTACCCGTCCCGCGACTCGGACCAAACGGCCGGGGTTGTACTTGGCGGGCGGATCCGTCCATCCGGGGCCGGGCGTTCCCATGGCAACACTTTCGGGACGCCTTGCGGCTCACGTGGCGCTACAGGACATGGGTATCGGGTAATGCATCCTGCCCCCTAAGCGCCCTCTTCCCGCCAAAATTGATCGAGCAGGTCGCAAGTACGTTGAGTGTGCTCCCAATGGGGCAAGCCCAAAGAAGGCTCGATGCGCTCGGCCCGAATCGCCGGATTGAGGTTCAGCAATTCATCCAGCCGCTCGAAACCGATATTTGGATCTCGGTCATACAGTATCAACGTCGGAACCGAAAGTAATTGATACAGGGATTCAATGGCGTTTGGTGTGAACAACCCCATCGATAAGAAAGCAAAGGGCGCATACTTTGCGCCAGACTGCTGCGCGGTTGCGTAGGCATAATCCACCAAAGGTTTTGGCGCCGCACCACGGTGAAAGGCCTGACCAAGAAAGAAACGAATACTTGGTTTTGAAACAAGGGCGCGCCACAGTGGCGTGCCCAGTGCGGATCTGGCGAGAAAGCCGGTGACGCCCTGAGCAGCTTTACTCGTCCGAGGCTGTCGATGACCCATACCCGTGGGCGAGATTAGCGTGACGCTTGAAACAGCGGCTCCCTGTTCTACCACTGCGCGCACTAAAAACTCAGCGCTGAGTGACAGGGCCACAACATCAGCAGCCGCTACACTCGAAATGCTATCGAGAAATCTTGCGACGACCTCGGCATAAAACGCCGGGCTGTAAGCAAGATCCTCGCGAGGTGATTGCCCAAATCCCGGCAAGTCCAACGAATAGACGGGCCGGGAGCCTCGGTAGTGCTCAAACAACGGCTTCATTTCCATCGAACTGGGCGCAGCATTAATACTATGGAGCAGGACCAGGGGCTTCTCCGAAGATATCTCTGAGCCCGGATCGTCCGTATAACAACGAACCCGAGGGAACTCTGCCCCCAGGGCAAATTCCTCTAATTTGGCATCAATTGCCTTGGCCAATGCCATGCTAGACCTCCCTTTTTACCCCGTAATTATGTCTCAACCGGGGTACACATGTATTGTCTTTTCTGGTTTACACTTGGGCAACGTTAGCAGGGGGACCCACGCGTTATGGCTCTAGCCTACCCGTTTACTGCAATTGTGGCGCAGGATGCCATGAAACAGGCGTTGATGATCGCTGCCGTCGATCAGGAAGTTGGCGGCGTATTAGTGATGGGCGATCGGGGCACCGGCAAGTCCACGGCGATCAGAGCCCTAGCCGCGCTTCTACCCAAAATAGACACCGTCGCCGGGTGCCCATACAACTGCGATCCCTCGGTACCGAAGGCAGGCCTGTGCGAACCTTGTAAGGGGACTAAAAACCCAGATACCGTCACGTCCATACCTATTCCCGTTGTCGACTTACCCTTAGGGGCAACCGAGGACAGGGTCGTTGGCGCCCTTGATATAGAGCGGGCGCTCCACGCCGGCGAGAAAGCGTTCGAACCTGGCTTATTGGCTCGCGCCCACAGGG
>Ga0255757_10000362_pt1 | contig 44042 bp, 72 predicted proteins | sample 071ome_27_FD_179957 | JGI IMG/M metagenome (GOLD analysis project Ga0255757, IMG submission 179957) | Coastal salt marsh microbial communities from the Groves Creek Marsh, Skidaway Island, Georgia - 071409AT metaG (version 2) | ecosystem: Environmental > Aquatic > Marine > Intertidal zone >...
TATGTACTTGCACTAATAATACAACGGTATGTAGCTGATTGTGCGACAGATTGATAGAACCAACCTTCTAATGTTAGATCACCATTCAAACCTATGTTTGCAATAGATAGACGATCATCCGTCCCATCAAAATAAATAGACCCACCATTATCGGTTACTGAGTATTCGCTGTAATCATAAGGGCCGATTGGTTTTGTTGAGGTGTTGCCGTTTACTGTTGGAGATAGGGAGTTAGCACCACCGTCTGCTATGTAAGGTAAATGACACGATAGTAGTGTTGTCGAATATCCTGTGCCTGATACAGCCGTTAAAGGTTCTGTAGGAACATCAAAACCTGATGAAGAATAAAAAGCTGTGCCTTTTATAATACGGACATCACGAACATTGCCTGTGAAATACGCCGTACCTCCTCTATTTACGCCAATTTCGATTTTGTCATTAGTAAAATTAGTACTCACAGATGCAGTTCCTAAAGATACTCCATCTAAAAACCCTTGCAAAGTTCCAGATGATCTTTGATAAACTATGTGATGCCATTGTTGATCATTCAAGGAGGCGGGTAAAACTCTTGAAGCGTCAGTTGCATTAGTCATCCATCGAATAGTGCTTCCGTCACTATTAAAACAAATTTGCCAGCCAGGAGTAGTATCATGTCCCACTATTGTATCATTTAGAGATTGAGCTCCGTCTCTTCTAACCCAAAATTCTACCGTAAAATCATCTGTGCCTTCAGCTAAAGAGGCATCTGTATATCTTATATAATCCCCTGCCCCATCAAAATAAGTAGAATATCCGCCATGCCGATAGGGACTAAACGTACCAGCGAGTGCATCGCCAGTTACTGTGATCGTATGATTATTTATTGAAGAATCAGTAATATCGTTGTTATCACCAGTGTCAGTGGCAGTTGCTAATAAAGTAGTATATCTACTATTTGCAATTGTCACAATAAATTCTAGAGTTAAATTAGTAGTCGCACTAACCGCACCATTAACACCATCAGTTGCATTAATTGTTAAAGTAAATGTTCCGAAATTGGCATCATCAGTACTAGGTGTAATTGTGAATACATTATCTGCTTGACTTATTGTAGCGATGCTACCAAGTCCACTTGTAGAATAACTCCATGTCAGAGGGAATCCTTCTGGGTCTGTAGAAACCGCTGCGATTACAGTAGGTGTTCCATCTATAGCAAGCGAATAAGATCCACTTACTCCACTAATTGCTGATGGAGAATCGTTCTGGACAGTAGCAATCTTATACCAACCAGAACCAGCATACACATAGATGTTGTTGCTTGATTGTACAAACGCCTGATCTCCATCAGACCCTGTTGCTGCAATCAATGCATTCATATCTGCATAGACAGTTACGCCTCCACCACCAATTTCACTAGTAGTACCACCAGAATCAATTTGTGTGTCCAATGAACCACCTTCGGACATCAACTGTGATAATTTTCTTGCTCTAGATGCAGGCATTAGATAAGACCTTTTTCTCTTAGTTTCTCTCTATTTATGAGATGCAACTCTACCAATTCTTCTTTACTCTGTCCTTTATATGGAACTGCATGATGATTTTCTAACATCAGTGATGTAATGGTTTTTCTTGTAAAATTATTTTTAGAGTCTTTGTATTCAATTTCAAAATCTCCAAGAATTCTTCCAAACTTTCCTGTCTTATCTTTCTGTGTTTTGATCGTTTGAATAGAACCAATCGGAAGTAATTCTTTTAGGTATGCCTTTGCGGCAAGTCCAAACTGTTTTTCTACTTTATCTCTTGTTCTAGATTCTGGAGTGTCGATTCCCATGATTCGAACTCTTTCTCTGTGCATCCAAATTCCAAAGCCTAAGTCGATGTCTACATCCACTGTATCACCATCAACAATTCTTAAAATTTTACAATTATATTCATATGCCATTTTTTTTACCTTAATTAACTAATAACAAAGCTACCATCTGCAGTGAAAGTATAAATCCACTTTGCAGTATTACTATCATAAACTTCTGTACCAGTAGTAGATGCAAATTGTGCGGTTGAGTATATAATTACAATACCAGACCCGCCATCACCGCCAGTACCGCCTGGATATCCGCCACCGCCACCACCAGACCCTGTATTTGGTGTTGCAGAGGCACCAGTACCAGCACTCACACCAGAACCTAGTCCAGCGCCTGTTGCGGTATCCACAGAACCAACTGCAGTGCCATTTGAGTGTGTATACGCACCACCAGAACCACCACCAGCATATTTGTTACCAGAACCAACTGGCCACTCTATACCAAGTCCACCACCTCCAGATGCTGTATTTGAAATTGCGTTGCCGCCAGCGCCGCCGGCGCCGCCACCACCACCTCCAAGATATCCATTTCTACCATAGCCATATCCACCGTCATATCCAAAACCGCCATCTGTACTTGTGGGCTGGGTTGCAGAACCGCCTGCATGAGTAGTCGATGTTTCGGATGAGCCGCCGCCACCACCAGAACCACCATCCGAGCCAGCAGTTCCTGCGACATAGTAACCGCCTCCACCACCACCAAGAGCGGTTTTACCTAAGAATGTAGTGTTTCCTCCGTTTCCACCTTGAGTATCTGATGCACCACCAGTACCACCTTGTCCAATTACAATATTATATGTTGATCCATCAAATTGAAGTGTACTGGTAGATGTTATTACGCCGCCGGCGCCACCACCACCACCAAACTCTTCACCACCGCCACCCCCACCGGCTACCATTAAATATTCTATATCTGCTTGGAAGGTTAAATTAAAATCAACAAATCTAGTAGTAGTTTTTGCACCATCTGATGCAGATAATCTTGCACGAAATGTCCCGGCATCACTAATAGTAGTTGTTGGAGTAAATGTATAAACTCCGTTTGCATCTACTGTTGTGTCTGCAGAAAGTTGTGATGGCCTCGTATTTCCTGTAGTCTTATATGCAATATCATATGTAACATTGAACCCTTCTGGATCTTCTGCAACCATTGTAACTGTACTTGTGGTTCCATCACTATTAAGAGTGTGTGTTGTTGGTGGTTCTGTTAATAAAATTGGAGATTCATCTCCACTATCCACTCTACTCCATTCTGTTCCATCCCACACATATAATGCCTTTTTGTCTTGAGTAAATCCAAAATCACCTACAGTATTTCCAGTAGTAGGGAATGCAGCAAAGTTTGCATATTCTGTAACAGAGGAACCAGATGATGTTGTACTAGTGGCAACTGGAGTATAGAATATGATATCTACTTCATCGTTTGCCGCTAATGCAGTTTCAAATGTAATAGAAGTTCCATTTTCAGCTGTAAAGTCTGATGGATTTAACATTACTCCGTTAACTGACACAATAACAGGCGACCCTGCGTCATATACAACACTGTGTGTTGTTTGAGATGCGGTTGCGATAAATGTACTTCTATCCGCCTGTTGTACTGAGATATCTGCAGATTTCTTCAGTAACCAGTATCCTCTTGTAGAATTATATACATATATCTGTCCATTATGCGTATGTGTTTCGCCATTCGCTGGATTTGCTGGAAATGTTATTGCCATTTTAAACCTTTAATATGAGAATATCGTTTCTATTATTTATATAAATATAATTACAACTTTTTTTACAAACGGAGAATTTGATGTTTCTTTCTATATTGCTTCTTCTGGTTGCAATAGCAATATCAACGGTCGCAGCTTACTATTCTATTGTTGGTTTGGTTACAATATTTGCAGCTGCGGTATTGCCCACTGCAATCATGGCTTCTGTTCTAGAAGTCGCAAAAGTATTAACTGCGGCGTGGTTGGCCGAGAACTGGAAAAAAGTTAATTTTTTCTTAAAAAGTTACTTGACATTTGCCGTAATTGTGTTAATGTTAATAACCAGTTTAGGTATCTTTGGGTTTCTTTCGAAGGCGCACATTCAACAAACCTCTAATGCAAAAGAGAATGTTGCACAGATAGAAACTGTAATTACTAAGATTGAGAACAATGATACTATCATTGCAGATTCTCAGGCAGAAATTACAAAGATTGAAAACTCAGTCTCTGTAAGAAACGATGAAATAAATGCAGAGATTAAAAGAGAAGAAGATAGGGTCAGACAGGCGGTTGCTGATTATCAGTTGCTTGTCGATGAACAAAATGAAATTATAAACGGTGCAAGAAAGAACTTAGATTTATTAGAAAAATATCTTGCAGAAAATGATGTAGTTGCTATGCAATCTCTTGTAGGAACAAATCCAGATGGAAAGTATGGCCCTGCAACTGCAAAAAGAGTAGATGAATTTAGAACCCAAGAAGAAGAGCGTGTTGGTGCATTAATTGCCTCTGCAAGAAATAGAGTCAATGAACTAAGAGACAACCAAAGAGAAGAGAGAAATAAAAGTACAGAGTTAATTAATAGATTGAAGTCTCAGATTGGTGTTTTAGAATTATCCGCATCTCAACTTTCACAAATTGAAATCTTAAAAAATAAGATTAGAACTTCTACTGAAGAAACTCAAGTACTAAATGAAGAAAAAATTGAACTGGAAAAAAGTTATAGAGAGTTGGAGGCAGAAGTCGGGCCAATCCGTTATGTTGCAGAGGTCGTATATGATGATGTAAATGAAACAGTTTTAGAAGATGCTGTTAGATTTGTTATTTTGTGTCTAATTTTCGTATTTGACCCTCTTGCAGTTTTATTAGTTATTGCAAGTTCTCAAAGTATACGATATTATAGACGATTGAAAAGAGGCGAAAATATAACGCATCTTTCAGAAGAAGAATTTAAAGAACCAGAAGTCGATATGAAAATCGATTTTAAAAAAAAACCTACAGCCCACGATACAATTGAGAACTGGTCAAGAGAAAAACTTAAAGACCACAATAATTTAGAATAGGAGAATTCATGCTAAGTGTAGTAAAATTGGTGAGTTATACTCAACCCAATGATGACTTTGAAGGCGAGTTAGAAAATATAACCGACTTGATTGCTTATGCTGCAAGAGTATCAAACCCTGCAAATCAGTCAAATAAAAAAACTAATAGTAGATTGATTTCTTATCTCATTAAACACAAACATTGGAGTCCATTTGAGATGGTTGATGTCTGTTTGGAAATTGAAACTACCAGAGATATTGCTCACCAAATGGTAAGACATCGTAGTTTTTCATTTCAAGAATTTTCTCAGAGATATGCAAACCCCAAAGAAATGGGTGAAATGTTTGTAAAGAGAGAATGCAGACTTCAAGATCACGAAAACAGACAAAACTCTATTGAGATTGAAAATGATCCATCTCTAGTAGAAAATCAAGTGCATCAAGATTTGATTGCAGAATGGGGAAGACGCCAACAAGGTGTTATTGAAACTGCCAGAAGGGCATATGACTGGGCAATAGAAAATGGCATTGCAAAGGAACAGGCAAGAGCCCTACTTCCAGAAGGCCTTACAAAAACCAGACTGTATATGAAAGGCAGTATTCGTAGTTGGATTCACTATATTGAACTTAGAGGTGCAAACGGAACTCAAAAAGAACATATGGAAATTGCACATCAGTGTGCCAAAGTTATTTCTGAAGTGTTTCCGCTTGCAGAAAGTTATTTGCCAAAAAAATAGGGGATTAAATCCCCTATTTTCCTACTCTTTAATGGTGATACTAGTAACTGTATGCCTCGCCTTCACCTTCCCACTTAGGATCTTCGTGTGCAGGCATTTCTGGTTCGACTTCATCTACCATAGTTAGATCCAATTTAGATACATTGTCAAGTTCTTTTACCAATGTCCATCTTTCTGCGTTGGTATGAGGTTGAGAATTAGTAAGAACAATTGGTTCATTCACTTCATCATTATTTGGATTTAGAATTAGAATCATTCCACTAATACATTCGCCCGCAAGTTTCCTTAGAAACTCTCCTTCTGCGAGTTCTGTTTTGTAAATATAAACTTTGGCCATATCTGTTGGAAGATTCCCCCCTACAAAATTTGTCCATTCTTCTGCTGTTGCCATTTTTTTATCTCCTATTGTATTAAAATTTCGTAACTATCGTCTTGTGTTGGACCTGTTCCTGTGGTTGTTGATGCTCCAGTACCTTCTCCAAATGAACTTGATGCATGTGTAAAACCAGTTAATGGAATTGCAGAACTCACTTTTACAATAGTTGCTTGCAATTGGCCAGTAAACGCAATATCTTGCGTTAAAGTATTCATTGTAGGTTCTATTACTGCATAACCACTGAAATCCAAATTAGATTGAGAACTGGTTTTAATCTGATAACCAGTTAATTGTCCTGTATATTCTACTAAAGAAGAATCTAGAACGTTATTACTGTCTAGTGAATACGCTTCTGTAGAACCACTGAAATCCAAATTAGATTGAGAACTGGTTTTAATCTGATAACCAGTTAATTGTCCTGTATATTCTACTAAAGAAGAATCTAGAACATTGTTAGTATTTGCCTCTAATGCACCAAAGTTTTCATCTGCAGTATAATTTAATTGACTGCCAGTTTTTTCTAGTAAATATGTAACTTCTCCATTATTCTCTACCGTAGAAGAATCATACGATTCCATCTGAACATCAAATGTAGCTCCTGTAACTGCTGTAATTACAGGAGCGTCTGGATATGTAATATTAGGTACGGTATCTGTTAAAGTTGCCATTTATACAGCCTTTTATTTTGGCATCCACATTACAACCTGTCCACCCTCATTGAGTGGAATACACCAGTGATCTGTATCAGTACCACCTGTTTGGAAATATCCATCAGCATCAACAGGAATTGTTGCGGCATCCAAGAATGCAAGGAAGTTGTCTGCAAAACCCATAGACATCTTCATACCAGCAATTTTACCCATTACTGAGAATTTAATATTTGTCCCGGCATAACCTTGTGAATTGTTTGCGGTATATCTAGTATAAGATGAGTTTGTGTAGTTACCTGTTTGCCAGTTCATTGCCGATGAAGTGTTATTACCAGCCATTTTTCCTGTAGACCCCACACTAACAGATGGTTCGTAGATTACAAATCCATCATCTTGACTGTCGAGAGATTTTCCTCCAAATTCCGACAACCAAGCTTTTGCACCCTCCCAAGTGTAATCCAGTCCATTAAAGAAATGTGAATTGAAAGATTTACCTACACTATTCAATGCAGTTGCAGAACTCGCATTGCCGGCAGTTGTACCGTAAGAACTCAGACAATATGCCATTGGGCCTTGGTGTCCTACCCATCCTAACCATCCCATATGCAATCTAGTTGGACATTGAGTATTCCAAGAACCAGTATATGAGTTGTTCCACGCCTCTGGTGTTCCTTCAATACCTCTACCAGCACTTCTACCAGTCGAACCATTTGTATGTGTTGGATATTCAGTTAGAACAAACTGTGGTCTTGAATATCCTCTTTGATTGATTTGGTATGCAAAGTTGCCTTGGGCGGTTGACATATTTCCTTCATCCATTGCCTTTGCGCCACCATAGGTGTTGCTATTCCAACCATCGACTCTATAATAACTATAGGAATAACCATTTGTCAACTGACAGATTAGTGGTGAGTTTCCTCTGTTTGCACCAGCATGGTCGCAAAGTTCTCTTCCGTTAAATGAGATTCCATTATGGATATACTGTCCTGCATTTGGCATGTTTTCACCAAATGATTTGTTGTACTCTCCAAAGAAGAAAACATTTGTACCGTCATTAACCTGTGCAGCGTTTGTAAATACAAATGTTGTTGCGTAAGGACTATTAAATAACCAAATTGTTCCCGCTGCAGCATATCCAATCATTGTATCTACATATGGGCCTCCAGCATCATTTTTCCACCAAGAACTTTCAGTTCCATGAGGAAGTCTGATTGGGTTCGAATATCCTGTTGCAGATGCCGCATCTGTCCAATCTGCTGCATAATTGAATTGTAATCTGTAGTTTGCACCACTGTTTGCTGTTCCACCTTGTGAGATTGTAATACCAAGATATTGATAGTTTCCAGAAGTTGCATTGTCTGCAGTTGGTCTTCTAATAACTCTAGTACAGTTATCATCTGTTCCTAGAACGAGTCCTGCTCCTGCTGTGTCAAATCTTGACCATCCCATTGTAATAAGTGTTTCTGTAATATCAACAAGAAATGTTTTTGCATCTGTTGCAGCTGTAGATGCTCCGTATGATAGATATTTACAATTGGTACTCAGAGTACCACCATTGATAGTGACTGCCATGGTTTTCTCCTATGTTAATTCGGTTGTTTGATTCTATATTTATTTATATTTATAATAGTCTCACCAAAATTGATTATAACCCTTCAGAAATGGCCTGTTTGGTGTATAAAAGTCTGCATTGATGCAAACTCTTGTATTATCTCCTGTATGTTCTGCTGGAACATGATATAACCAAGATGGAAAAAGATAGAGTTTATTTTCTTCTACTTTTATGCTTATTTCTTCTTCGGCAAATTTAAATTTTATTTCTCCACCATCTTCTGGTACATTTATATAGAATGTTGAAGAAACGGAAGGCCCTTTCTTTTGATGATGGTGCCAGAAATTATAACTTTTCTTTTCTGTTTGTACATATACATATACTTCTGGTTCCCATTGAAAATCTATTACTTTATTTCGTTTTACGGAGTCTATGCCGTATCCTTCAAAACAGCATAAAACCTGTCTTATAGTTTGGTGATATAATGGAGTGATTTTTTCTAAAAAAGTGGGGTTATTATAAGGAGTGTTAAACCCCATATTATCTATAATTTGTTGATCTATTACAGAATTATATCTTTGAACAATTTCTTCTTCAAAGTTTTGTTTAATCATGTTCGAATATGGGAAATTTATTTCTATAACATTTATATAGCCACTGCCAGAATAATGATGGTGTCCTCTCAACGGAAAACTTTTATTCGCATTACCAATAAACACGCCATCATCTAAAGATGTGATATCAAATTTTTCAATTTTCATTATTTTATCCTTTATACATAATCAACTTTTACAGTTAAATTTTCTCCCGAACCACTATCTACATCTAAGGTTAATGTATCTGTAGTTAAAATTGAATTTGTTGTGAAGTTTGCTGTAACTGTATTTTGTCCAGTAGGAATTGTAAATTGTTGTAATTCACTTCCGTTTTTATTAATTGAGAAAATTACGGCAGCATTTACCGATTGTTCTATTGTTGCAGTTAATGTTTGTAATGAAACAGTTCTATCTGGACTGAATGTTTTTGTTCCAGTCAACGGTGCAACAAAGTTTCCTGCTCGTAACATATAAAATGTAGTATTTGCATTAGAATTTACCCAAGAGGTTCCATCCCATACATAAAGTGCTTTGGTTGCAGTAACAAATCCAAGATCGCCTTGTGTATTTCCAGTTGAAGGTAAATCTGATAGAAGTGCATATGTTGTGACTCCTGCACCACCAGAACCAGTGGCACTACCATCTGCAACTGCAGTAATCCATTCAGAACCATCCCAAATATACAACTTACTTGTATCTTGTGCAAATGCAATGTCACCATTGGTATTTCCAACAAGAGGTAGATATGATTCTAATGAATAAATTTCTACAGATGCAACTAGAGATGTTCCATCTGGTGCAACTAATGTTGCAGTACCAGCAACCTCTTTAATCTTGTTTTTAAATGCTGGAGTGTTTTCTACATATGTCGATAAGTCCTGTGGTACAAACTTAGAAGTTGTTGCATCATAAACTAAACACATTTGTGATGTGAGAGTTGGAATAGGACGAATTTCCATTTTTTGAACGTGTTGTTCTTGTGAGTGTTGTCCATAAATGATGTAATTTCCGTTTTCGTTTTGTTCAACTTCCAAGTCTTTTACACGAATGGTTCCTCTCATGACTGAGTGATTCCCACATTGATAATATAAAACATCTGGTGCATTTGAAGGAACTGTAAATGTGATTGTGCCATTATCCGTTCTAGAATTTGTAACACCACTTGTCCATTCTCCGACATAATCTCCTGCAACAAATCCAGTACCATTGTCAGTAGTAAAGTAGAATGGATGTCCTACAGCATTAATATTCACAGTATATGTGCCACCACGATAAAATGGGCCAATCTCTGTATTATTACCACTTGCAGTTCCACTAAACACATATGCACCAGTTACTGCTGTTACTGTATAAGAAATCGATGGTGCAGTCAGTGTTGGTAATGTAATAGATGATGGAACAGAAACAGCAAGTCTTTGAACACTAGTTGTGTTGCCGCTATTAATGTCTGGATGAGAATGGTCGACTGTCGAATAAGTTGCCCAAGAAACTAAATTATCATCTCCAGCACCTTCAATCCATTTTAACTTAAACGCATGTGTCTGTGTCATGTCTCCATACTGAGTATTTGCAAAGTTATTGATTTGATATGTACCTTGCATGTATAGTGGGACACTTGTTTGAGTCTGGTTGGTAATTGCTGTTCTTGCATATGGTAGTGCAGATTGTGTCCAAGTCCACTGCCATGCAGTTCCATGTCCTGCAGTTGGGTCTGCAACTTGAATTTCTAAGGTTTCTGGTTGTACATCTGTGTCAACATTTGATAGATCATCTATAGTTGACGGAATTGTATCTGAACCAACTTTAGTGCCTGTAGGTAAATTGATATTTCCTTCAGCATCAATCGAAATTTCAGTACCACCAATGTTTAGTGTGTTACCACTGATGTAAAGGTCACGAAATCTATTTGATGGACTACCTAAATCATATGCCTCGTTGCTATCTGGAATCAGATCACCAGTAACAGAAGTAATATTTGTTATTGTGACATTTGTTGGATTTCTCAACTGTTTGAGTGCAGAAGAAATTCTAATCAATTCATCGGTAGTTGCAGTTGAAATAAGTGTATTCGCTCTGGTGTTGACTGCATTTTCAATATCGGCGTCTTCAGATAAGCCTATACCTTTTGCAGAACGAGTTAGATCCAACAAACCACTTGCGGTTGCATTTGGAATTGCACTTAGTAATTCTGTCTTGAGTGATGCAATTGATGTGTTTAAGTTACTATCTGCCATTTATCCAATCCTATGGTTAATAATTAGACCAGTTTTGTGGGTCTACTGGAGTCGTACTCCCCCCACCACCAGTGGACGCTGCAATTGGTGCGAAACTTACTGCAGAAGTACTGACTGGAATAACAATATTTGCAGCTGTTACAAAAGTTGGTTCTGCAGCAAGTTTAAACGATACTACAGAAGTACTGACTGGAATAACAATATTTGTAGCTGTTACAAAAGTTGGTTCTGCAGCAAGTTTAAACGATACTACTGACGAAGATATTAATGCCATTAGACACCTACATTATTAATTGGGAAGGCCCAACATGTTGGATAGTATGCGTTATTAGTTGCTGTGCTCATTATTGCAGAAGGTCTGTGTCCTCTGAAAATAACATATTCTGTCAAATCTGCAGTTTGTAATGTATCTCCAATGTATCCAACCGTATCAGCGGTTCTATAAGTATTCAACATTATCGAATGATATCTTGTATCAACATCTGGATTCGTATCATTGTATACATATCCTTCCCAATTCATTGGATACCATTGACATGGAATGAGTGATGGTTGCAGGCCAGTAGAAGTTGGTGTCTCTGGAACTCTTGCAGCAGGAGAAGGAACCATTGTACAGTAATTCTCTTGACCGTTGTAGTTACCATTCATGTTCCATGGTGAAGTATATGCGGCACTGATCTGTGTATTGAAAAAAGTATTGTCTGGTTTCCATGCCTGGAATCTACCAATCGTAAATGCGTTAGATTGCCAATTTGTTTCCGCATGATAGTTGTCATCTGGATTTTCTGAACCAGTTTCCATCCAACAGCCAGGATAATAAAGACTATTTTGACCAAGAGCGTCTACATCGTAATCATTCTTGGCAAAATCTGACCAAACAGTTAACTTATATTTTCGGTTTGTTGGGTCTGCAGTTGTGTTATCTATTGATTGAAACGCTAGTGTTGTATCATTTACAATGAGATGATATTCTCTGCCAGCGACATGAGTGACATTAAGTTGACTATTTCCACCTTGTGTGTTACTTGACCCTAGTATAGTCTCAGCTCCATCTTTTGAATATGCAGTAAATCCACCTTGTCCAGCAGAACCTAATATTCTTAATTGACATTCTACATCAAAAGTTGTACCGTCCCACTGAACATGTTTTTTGGTGACTGCAAAATAGTCATCCTGTCCTTGAGTTGTGAATGCGGTTGAATAATCTGTACCAATTACAGGTGTATGATAAGTACCGGCACTTGCGCCCGTTCCAGTAATAGATGAACCCAAACCAGCACCAACACACTGTCCAATGGTTGTGATTTGCCCTGTAATGAGTCTCATCAAATCCCATGCAGTGTCTTGTGCAGTACCATCGATGATATATTTGATATACATTTGTTATCTCCTAAATTTCTAACTATTTATATGTTATTTCTACTGTTAAATTTTCTCCAGCAACCGTAGACCCAACTGAAACAATATCAATAGTTAAGAAATCGTCTTCTGACATAGAAGAGATTGTTGGAGATGTATCAGATATCAGTGTAGTTCCATCTGCAACAGTCAATTGTTGGTTTGTTGTAACATTTCCAGTTGTTGTTCTGTTTACTTGTATGACTATTCCGGCACCTGTTGGTGCGGTATCTACTCTTGCTTTAATTTTACTAATTGTAATATTTTTTGGTGCGTACCATCTTTTAGTACCAGTATATGCACTTAATGTTCCTGTGTGAGTTAAGGCAACAACATTGGTAATATTCGCTATTGAATTAGTAACTGTTGTTGCAAAGTTTGCGTCATCTCCAAGTGCAGCTGCGAGTTCATTAAGAGTATCAAGTGTTGCTGGCGCAGAATCTACAAGGTTTGCTACAGAAGTGTCAATATCTGTTTGCGTAACTCCTGCTGGGATTTGTCTTGTCCACACTCCGTCAGTAGAATTAAACTCATATGTTTTACCACCCAAAGTTACTGTCTGTCCATTAGTTGGCGATGATGGAAAAGTTAATGGCATTTTATTATCCTATTTTCTTTATCGTTAATATTGCTTGTCCAATCCAATAGTCTCCACTTTGATCGCTTTCTAAAATATATCTAACCCAATTATTTGCAGGCGTAGCATCTTCAAATGTAACTATTATACTATCGGGTACAACTAATCCATTAATGTTAAAAGAGCCAGTGCCTGGGCTTAACCAACCAGCAGAACTAAAGGCACCAGTACTTGATTCCCATCCATGATATCTTTGGCCTGCTGTAGTATTTCTTTCATATACTTCCGGCTGTACTGATATTTCGTATGTACCATTCTGAACAAATCCTGAGAATTTATCTCCACTAAATGTAATGCCAGTTAGTGTAGGATCTCTGTCTGAGCTATCTGGTGATAATCCGGCTGTATTAGCAGCATTTGCAAATGTTACTTCATACCAAGTGCCTACATTTTGTCCTAGATATGAACTACTTGAAACAGTTGAACCAGGCTGACTTGCACTTAGATAAAATTTTGTAAATGGAATCGTTGAAGAAGAACTTGAAGAACCACCAGAATTACTAGTAGAGCCAGCAGCCTGAACCCATTGAGAAGTAACTCCATCGTCATAGTAAATATACAAATCCAAAGTATCTGACTTAAACCACAAGTCTCCATCGGATGGTGAAGTAGGAGCTACATCGGAAATATCGACTGATGCGCCATTCAACGCAATTCTTGCATCCGTTCTTGCGTCTGTATAATAAAGATTTGAGGTTCCTTCTACAATATCATCTGAAGTTGTTGATGGAGATACTGCCCCTGCAGTTGTATTTCTGAGTTGTTTTATAGCATTCGATAACTTTACCATATCATTCGTAGTTGCATTTGATGATAAAGTATTTGCTCTAGAGTTGATTGCAGTTTCTATTGAGGTGTCTTCTGTAAGTCCAATAGATTTTGCCGCTCTTGATAGAGACACCAATTCGTCAACAGTTGCTGTTGGAGTATCATTCAGTATTTTTGTACGAATTGCACTTATCGATGTCGATAGATTTGCGTCTGCCATCCTAATTAACCTTTGTAATTATGTTTCTTCTATTTATATGTTTTTTAAACAGTACTTATACTGCCAGTTGCTGATGCTTGGGCACTTAGATAAATCAATCCATTGTTAGGACAAACCGCATATGAATTAAAGTTTCCTTGATCGCAAGTAACTTGTACTTGGAAATCATAAACTCCAAAAGTATCGGTATAATTAGGAATTCTTCCGAAAGTATCCATTCGGGCTTCAACTACAGTACTTCCATTTGCAAATTCATTTGGATCTGCTTGCGCCATCCATCCAAATGTAAGTTGGCCAGACCCAGTGTTTGGTACTGGATAGAAGTTATCAGACTGGTATGGCCCTTGTACATCTAAAACTGGAGTTGGGCCAAATGCATAATTAGATACATTCACATCACCACTCGCCGATTGCCTTTGCACACGATATTTTGCCTGTACGGAAGTAATACCTGTTAATCCTGTATAGTTGATATATATGTCAACAGGTGTGGCCATTGCACCACTATCTCCCGATGCCTTTGTAACAATTATTCTTTCGTTTGTTGGATCGTGTCTAAATCCTATATAACACCATGCCTCAACGAACCCAATAGTATTATTAAATTGACGGTTAGTACCCCAATCAGAAAGGTCAAATCTATTATCAAAACTAACTGGATCTGGAGGCGTCAATGAAGTATCATTAATAATGAATGTATCGGATGCGACTTGAGTGGGTATTGTGGGCTCTGTGGATGTGCCGATGCGGATGACCGCATTCTCATCTCCTTCTGTTAACGAGTCAGCAGTAGGTACAACGGTAAATGAACCTGAGTTGTTTGTGATACTAAAAGAACCAGATGATTGCATAAATTGTGTTGATGGACTTACGGCCCAATATAATGTTGTTCCATTTGGAACATCAGTTGTGGTTACATTTATCGTACCAGAAGAACCTTCATTAATAGAATCTGGCGCTGTTACTGTATAAGTTGCTGGTGAAGTAGAAGTATCATTAATAGCAAATGCATCAGTCGCCACAATTGTACCTGTTACACTTCCAGTTCTAATTTCAACTGTTCCTTGTTCAGTACCTTCAGTAGTTGCATCTTCGGTTGCGGAAATATCAAAACTTCCTGTATCATTGTTAATCGTAAATGAACCATTTTCTGGGGAAAGGTCTGTTGAAGGACTCACAGTAAACCACAAAGTTGTATTGTTTGGAACAAGTGTTGTATTGACTACAAATGTTCTGGTGTCTCCTTCATTGATAGAGGCAGGACTTGAAATTGAGTAAGTAGGAACATCTACATCAGAAATTGAAACTGTATTTGCAGTCTCTGATAATGCTCTAGTTATAGTATTCGCACCATCAGTAAAGGTAACATTTCCACTTATAGTTGCAATTAATGTTTCGGTTCCTTCATTCAATCCATCATCTTCGAATGTAATACTGAAAAGTGCCGTATTGGAATTGATAGTAATGGTACTTGGAACTGGATCACCTATTTGTACCGCCGCTGGGTAATCTGCACTTGAAGAGGTTCCCACAAGAGAAAGATTAAATACTGTGCCGTCTGGTACATTAGATGTGGTTACTGTGAATGTTACAGTCTGTCCTTCTGATATACTTGTAGAGTCTGGAGAAAAACTATCTATAGTTGGTTCTGGAGCAGGATCAGTTGGCGGTGGCGGCGGTGGCGCCGGTGCTGGGCCTTCTATTATTGCCTTTCTTAACCACGCAACTTTACTTGAGTTATATACCCAAGTTCTACTTCCTATAGTATGTTCATCATCATTAGAAGGTGCAGAAGGAAAGTTTGCCATTTAATTTTCCTTAATAAATATAATACCATGTAACAGGATCTGATGCACTAATCCCACCGATTGTAAATGAACCGTTGGCATCAGCTGTTAGTGTTTGCGATCTGCCAGTAATATTAGATGACCATGCAACAACTGTGCGTCCTGCAGCCGCTGCAACTGTTACTGTTGAGTTGTTTCCATTCGCAGGAGTAGTCGCAGAACCAATTCCTGTTATCCCCCCACTACTCAAAAGTCCAGATGCATCACTTAGTTGATTGATATCTGAAATATTTACTTGTGTCCATGTATTTGAATTATTTCTTACATAGAATTCACCACCACCAGTATCCATCCAGAAATCTCCAGTAGAGGGATCTGATGGTGCAGTTGTTCCAACTGTCGAGATAACTGCATCATCAGCGTCTAGTTTAAGTGCAAGTGCGTCTACAATTGTATCGTAAACTGATGCGTCATCATTGATTGCAGCTGCAAGTTCATTTAATGTATCTAGTGCTTCTGGTGCGCCATCCACTAGTGCTGCAATTGCACTGGATACATGAGAATGTGTTGCGATTGGATCGTTGTTAATAGTTACAGAATCTGCACTTGGTACAAAAAATTCAACCTTACTTCCTTCGGAACTTGCATTGATTAATAACTCTCCACCAAATTCACTGATACTCGCACCCTCATTAAAAATCAACTCGTTTTGTACAGTTAAATTATTAGAGATGGTTGCATCATTTGCAATAGTTAAATTGTTTGTTCCTATAATGTCACCATTCTCATCTACTCTAAAGATCGCATCATCTTTACTGAGAGATGTATCAGTATTATAGTTATTGAATAATGCAAAATAATTATTTGCTTCATTATTGTTAGTATCTAAAAACATACAAATGGATTGAACTGAACTAAATGCAAGATTGTTAGTTCTATCTGATGGAGTATCATAATCCATGAAAATTTTATTTTCATATGTTTCTGATAGTGCATGATTTAGAGTTACATTTCTCCAAACTTTTTGTAGATTTTCTGTTTCGTAGTACTGAAGAATGTCATCTGTTTGAGCACCGAATGTGTCAAAATCTTCTAATTGATTTGATGTGATTTTCACGAAATTTGCTCCTACTGTCATTTTTAGGGGTACTGCAACTGCAGTTACTCCATATGTTTCTTTTAAATGTAGAACTTCAGCGTTTGCTGCGTTCATATTTTCTGCGACTTTGATAAAACTCCAATCGAGTTGGTTGCCTCCAAATGCAGTCTCTAATCTTCGCATCATTATATCAATTGGAAAGACAACGGCAACTTGCGCTTCAAAATTTTCTAATTCTTCTTTGGCAGTTGCCATGACATCGTAATAACGATAGTCAGAACTTTCTGCTATAGTAACATCTCTAGTTCTGGATATTGTAGTATCAGGATTATCAATATCCATTCTATATACATTATAACCTTGATATTGAGAAACTAATTGTTTTCTTGTATATGTAGAATTCGAAGTAGTTGTGTGGGTAGTTGCACTTGGTGTGTTTTGACTAGTTATAATACTATTATTTTCAATTATTCCCCAACTTCCTACAGTACCATCAGTCAACCCCCCAAATGGCCTTGATGTAGTAATAATAGTTTGATTGTTCCAATCATCAAAAATGCTGTATGTCATATTTGCAGGGCGTGAACCATTTCCCGACATCCAAAACTGATGGAGTATTTGATCTGTTGCGCCTGTAATTGCAGTTGGAGTTGTTGTGTAATTCCATAAAGTATCCCCAACTCTTCCATCTACGACAATTCCTGTAAATTGGGCGGTTCCTGCATAATTAATTAATGATTTTATTTTTCTTCCTGCTAAAACTGAAGGCGAAAGAATGGTGTCGCCGACTGCTAGTCCTTCGTCAATCATATCATCAAATTCAGAGTTTGACATCATTAAGACATAATCTGGAGACCATAAACTTACATTTCCATCTGCATCATATGCCCATGATGAGTCAGTTGCAGAATAACTCCCAACACCAAAAGAACTATATTGAGTTGTGATTCCAGAAGTAATATTTTGGATTCCAGTAAATCCACTTGTAGTACTTCCCTGTTCTGCACTTGCAGTCGCTTCTACCCATCCAGAATTCAATGTACCAGTTGCAGGACTACCTGTTAGTACATTTTGAAAGTCTTCTCCATACACAGTAACATTCTCTGTAATAGTATTCGTTGTAAATACATTATATGATGAAGAGTCGATGACATCACCCGCCTCGTAGGAGTTTCCATTTAATAGACTTAGTGTTGGTGCTCTAGAACCAAAATCATAATTTCTTAATATTACAACTCCATCCACTATTAAAGACCAAGTGCCTTTTAAAGAACTTGCATTGACTGTTAATGACGGAACTTGTGTATTAATTGCGCCGTCAATATCCGAACTTTCTAAATGATGAATCCAGACTGTTTGGAAATTACTTGGATTTACATAATTTGTATAGTTTGTTGCCATTTTGCGCCCAATGTTAAAATTTTTCTACTATTTATATTGACAGAAATGATGAATGGTGTTAGTATAGTCAAAAATGGAGTTACCAATGACATACGAACAATTAATGAACAGACGTATAGAAAACGTGGCTAGAATAGTTGAAAAATTTGAAAATAATAAATCTAGTTGGGGATACCAATACTGGTCTCAAGTACTTGAGTATTTAATAAGGAATCTCCCAAAGACAATTCATTGAGGTAAAAAATGAACAAACCTAGACTTACAGATCCAGAGATTGAAATGCTAGTAATTTTAATCGAAGAGTGTTCAGAGTTACAGAAAGTTGCTTCTAAAATGATTAGATTTGGAAGGGACTCTGAAAAAACAGAACAACTGGCAGAAGAAATAGGCGACATTCAATGTATGATTGACCTTCTGCACGAATTTGACTTAGTGTCTTTCAACGAGATTGATGAAAGAGCTCAAATAAAGAAAGAAAAACTTAGAGAATATTCAAATATCTTCTTGACATAGACAAAAAAATGATATATTATGGTTATTGAAAATTTGGAGATTACTTTATGGTTGAATTACCTTTATATTGGATTTTAGTATTTTTAATGTCAGGCCCCACTGGTGAAGTAACAATCTTCGACCAAGAACTATTCGAAACCAAACAGAGATGTGAGGAAGCAAAATCTTTTATTGTTTCCAATCTTGGGGAGCCTTTGAACTATGAAGTATTGTGTTTTAAAACTGATAGACCTTTTGGAGATTAATAATGGCAAATCATGTACACTGGAGCATCAACTTTGATTCTATCAACGATGCAGCAAAAGAAAAATTAAAAGAAATTCTAGAACGTGTTAGAAAGGATACTCCTCACCAATGGTTAGGAGATATTTTTGTAGACCCTAATGGTTCTACAACATACGAAGAAACCGAACAGTATAGTTGGACTACTGAGCACATAGGGCCGAAGTGGAGTTATATCGAAGATATGGATGCAGATGAAGGGTACTTGAACGGAGAATCTGCATGGAGTGCGCCGGATGGTGCGTTAGACTATCTATTGGAAGAATTGAGTGAACTCGACCCAGAACTAATTACTATCTTTACATACGAAGATGAGGCCCCCAATTTTGCAGGCGCCTATGTATATGATGGAGATGAGTTATACGATGGATGGGAAGATGAATATGAAGAGATTGTTGATGCTGTGATTGCAGAATACCCTAAAGAGTTGCATGGAAAATACAATTTTGATGACTTGGAATGGGAAGATGACGAATCTTCAGATTTTTTCCAAGACGTTATGTGGGAATCATTGAGTGATCGTCAATGGGAAGATGCGGCAAATTTTGTCGCAAGTCTGAAAGAATGGCGCAATGAACATGCAATTGGTGAAACTGCATGAGAATCGACAGTGAAGTAAAACTGGATTACAACAATGTCCTCATTCGTCCTAAAAGAAGTACATTAACTTCTAGAAAAGAAGTTGACCTTACACGAAGGTTTACATACAGAAACTATACTGCAGATTTCCCAGATAATATTCGTGACATACATTACGAAGGTGTGCCGATTATGGCTGCAAATATGGATGGGGTGGGTACTTTTGATATGGCGGACAAACTCGCCGAGGGCGGACTTTTTACATGTCTCGTTAAAACATATACTGCCGGCGAGCTCGTTACCTATTTCGATAATAATATTCCAGAAAGAACTGAACATGTTGCGATGTCTATTGGAATTACACAGGCAGACGAAGATAAATTTCGAATGGTTTATGAACAGGTTGGTTCTCTTTTAAAATATGTCTGTATTGATGTTGCAAATGGTTATACAGAAAGATTTGTAGAGGTTGTAAAATCATTTCGTCAAAACTATCCAGAAATTGTAATCATTGCAGGAAATGTTGTAACTGCAGATCAAACACAGGAGTTAATCTTAAATGGAGCTGATATTGTCAAAGTTGGCATTGGCCCTGGCAGTGTTTGCACTACTCGTATTAAAACTGGAGTCGGTTATCCTCAACTCTCCGCTGTTATCGAATGTGCTGATGCTGCTCATGGCCTTGGCGGGCATATTATTGCTGATGGTGGGTGTACGACAGCTGGTGATGTTGTAAAGGCATTTGCTGCTGGTGCAGACTTCGTAATGCTTGGTGGTATGCTTGCTGGGCATGTTGAGGGTGGTGGAGAGGTTATAAATAAGTACTACGAGACAAACGAAGTTGTATATGAAGTAGGCCATCATTTAGGTAATCATAAACGCAAAGTAGAAGTGAAAAAATTTGTGAAGTTTTATGGAATGAGCTCAGATGCAGCAAACACAAAACACTTTGGTGGATTGAAAGACTATCGTGCAAGTGAGGGTAGAGAAGTACTCGTTCCATACAGGGGTACTGTTGCGTCTACTGTTCAAGATATTCTTGGTGGACTGCGTTCGGCGTGTACTTATGTCGGTGCAGACAAGCTAAAAAGACTAAGTAAATGTACAACCTTTATTTTGTGTAATGACACACACAATAGAGTATATGAGGCAAAAAATGTATGAGTACAAAGTAACTGCTCATGACTTGGCAAAGGCGTCAAGTTATGCATATTTAACAAAGAATGAAGCAGACCCAAAGTTCTATAAAATGGGTTATCCGAATGTAAAATATTATGACAATTCTGGTGCCCAAGCATATGTAGTTTGGAACGAAGATAATGTCATTGTTGCATTTAGAGGAACCCAACCCGATCAGTTTAATGATATAAAGGCAGACCTTAAGGCATGGCCGAAGAAATCTCTTCTTGCAGGAAGAGTTCATTTAGGATTTGAAAAAGAAGTTTCCAAATTATGGGAATTGGTAAAACAACAAGTTTTAGATGTGAGATTTAATCAGACACTTCAAAAAAATAGAAAGTTGTTTGTGACTGGACATTCATTAGGTGGTGCTATGGCAACAATCGTTGCAGGAAGGTTGCCGTCAGTAACATGTTTATGTACTTTTGGTTCTCCAAGAGTCGGAAATCGTGAATATTGCAAATCTAATATTACAAATCATATTAGATTCGTAAACAATAATGATATAGTACCAAGTGTACCGCCTGCAATCTTTACTTATAAACATCATGGTGAGTTGCGTTATATTAATTTTTATGGTAATATTCGTAAATTGACACCATGGCAGAGATTTAAAGATCAAATGAGAGGGAGATGGGCCGCATTAAAGAAAAGACAATTCTTTGATGGTGCTTATGACCATGGTATGAAATATTATATGAGATATACGGAAGGACTAAAAGAGTCTATAGGAGACAAAAAGTGACTGCAGAAATAATTGCAGATGTACGAAGATTGAGGGATCTTAATCGTAAAAAATTAGACGGTAAAACTCTTGTAAAGGCAATTCCAGATCACATTAGAACACATTTGTTAGGCGAGATATCTGGATATAACAAAATATTAAAGATATTGGAGAATAAAAATGTGGGAAATGATCGAGAGGATGGCAACCGATAGGTTGTGGATTTATACGGGCATCGCAGGAAGTCTTTTTGGTGCTGCATTTTTAATGTGGTTCAAAGATACTCGTATGGGACTATGGGGATACGCCAAGTTCGATATTTTTATGGCGTATCTTGCAGAGAGGTGGGGTATTTCTTGGTTGCAAGAACCACCCGATGCATGGCGGAAAAGATATCCCAAAATGACCAGTAAGATTGACGAACTGGAAGAAAGACTTAAAAAACTAGAAAATAGGTGAGTTCTATGAGTGATGTGGATGTTGCACCAGACATTAAAGAAAAGTTTGAAAAAAGTCAAATGTCTAAGGCGGGCAAAATCGCCATGGAACTTTCTCAAGAAAGAAAGAGACTTAGGGAAGAACTTGCCCAACTGCAAAGTGAGGTAGATGATCTTACTCCAACAACACCAGTCGGTACATTTGACTGGTATGTTAAATGGATGTCTACCATCTTTGCAGTTTTTGGTATTTTTTCTCTGAGTGCTGGTTTTGAAATGGTAGGACAAATCTTATATGTAGTTGCAAGTATAGGATGGGTTGTAGTGGGAATGCAATGGGGCGACAGGGCAATTATGATAGGTAGTTCTATATCTGGTACTTCTGTTGCTTTAAATCTTGTTGAATTAATTACTAGGACATAAATTTGTATGAAAGGATTGTATATTGTAGTACTTGCACTTTTTTTGAGTGCATGTAGTAGTGGGGAATCATATCCCCTAGCCGGGACACCAGTTGCAGATTATTGGTGTCAAAACTACTCTAAGTTTCAAGAATACCACGATGGTAAGGGCGGAACTTATGTAGTAGAAGAAAAGTTATCAGAAGATTGTGGTTATGAGGAACCAGTTGTCGTTTTTAAAATGACTTTGCCAACTGGTGATAGATTCAACCCCGTTGTGGTTGAAGTTTCATATGAACAGTTTGGTGAACCAGTAGAAGATATTATATTAGATTGGTGGTATGAAACTACAAAAGAAACAATAGGGTGGGTTGAAACTCCCGATGATTATACACTTTTAATTTATGGTGATGGAAGAATTGGTGAAGGTACGATTATTTTAAATGATGAAAAATTCTTTTACACTATAGAAGATGAACCAAGATGTGCCCATGAAGGTAGTGTAGATTGTCTTGGATATGCGGTGTCGAGAAATTCACCAGAAGAAGGATTTATTTTTTATGGTGAAGATGATGAATCTATTGTTAATTTTGAATTAACTATCTTTGAATTCGAACCTCATATTGAGGGTGATGACATGGAACCAGGCCTTATTTCAAATATAGACCCGAATGACGACCCTTCTAGATTGTGGGCGAAGTGGAATACAAGAGTTGAAAAATTTAACAAACTGTATGAAGATTCTGGCGTCTTTGCTAGATTTGTAATCAAAGAAATTTGGATATCCCATTATCATGGATTATATAATTTAGAAAAAATTGCAACAGAAGTTAATGCAGACATTGTATTGGGTGCAGGAACCACATATCCAAATACTTGCGGTGTTGCATATCCCAACACTAGATTTTATGAGGGGTATCCTATTGTTTCAATGGCAGCGTGTACATGGAAAACCGATTTACACGAAATCGGACATTCGATAGGACTTGCCCACGGCCCAGAAAATCAAGGATTTCCAAACTCTGGTTATATATTTCCACAGTTTGGTCATGGGTGGAATGATGTGTGTGGAGAACATGATGATATAATGTCTTATGGATATTGGGACAATTTTCATAGTAATTCGTTACTTACTTGTGGACAAATTCTTGGCGATGTATCTAGAAATATACCAGAAGATATTGCAGGGAATCGACAAATTACGGATACTGCATATGCAATTAACAGAGTGAGATATGATGTATCTCTTATTAATGATGACAATAAATATAGGAATGACGCAGCTGCGACTGTTAGAAAAATAGAAAGATTGGATAGACCAATCATCATAGATTAGGAGTTTGAAATGGGTGGAGACTTACAATTAGCACTTGATGTGATATCAATACTTGCAGTGATAGGTGTTTCTATAGGAATATTTCTTAGTATCGTATTTGGTTTTATTAAGTTTGGTTTCCAGCATTCTTTATGGATTGTTCTTGCATCTTTGGTAATATGGTATATAACTTGATGCAAATCTGACAAATGTTACAAAGGGTGGTATCATTACTGCCCTTTTTTTGGCCTAGAATGAATCAAAATCATAAATACAGGTGAGAGGATTCTTTTATGGACTTTTTATCTTTAGTAGCCGATGTCGGGTTTCCGATTGCCTCTGCTCTTGCCGGAGGTTTTTTCGTTTTCTTAACATTAAAATTTATTCTTGCTGGGGTTTTGGATAATATCAAAACACAAAGAGGGTTTGTGCAATCTTTAGATAATAGAGTGAAGACCATGAATAATGAACTCTTGCGAATTGATATACTAATGTGTAGATCATTTAACATTCCATTATTGCCTGCAGATCTTAATAGAATTGCAAGAGCGGATGGACAAACAGATGCGAGGAAAGATTAATGCTTTGGAAAGACTTACTATTAATGAAATTTAAAAACGGATTTAGAATTACATCGGCAAAAGATCCAGACGATAAATTTTTTGTTATTGATGATGTTGAGTTACAGATTGGTGATTTATATCAAGTTGGGCCTAATGGTTATTTTGAAAAAATCGGTAATACTGAGGAAGGCCTTGTACAATGATGTGGTTGGATTATGTCATCGACCAAGCCGGAAAAAACTTTAAGGTTCGTGGCGAATGGGAAGGTGAAGTTATGGGGGTGGATGTAGATGGAAGTCCAAAACCTAACTACCTATACAAACCTGGCGATCTTTTCCGTGTGAACGAAGATGGATGGTTATGTTATGTTTCTGGAAATGATGGTGTAAATAGAGAGTAAAATGGAACTAGAATTAGGAACATTAATAGGACAATATGGGTTTCCTATCATAGCTGCATTTGGGCTAGGATATTTCATATACTATATATGGCATTGGGTAACAGAAGAGGTAGATCCTGTTATCGAAGAATCGCATATGACTCTGATAGCACTAATCGATAGGGTTAGAATGTTAGACAATGATTTGATTAGATTGAATACAAAGTTAAATATGATTTTACAACAGAAGGGAGTTGTTATCCCATCTGATGAAGAAGTAGAAGAAGTTATAAAAAAACGAAAAGAAAATTCCTAAAGGAAAACTTATGAAAAAAATACTTATGACAATAGGTTTAACATTTTTGAGCGGTAATTTATATGCTTCAGAATTAACTTGGGGATTTAAGAATCCCGCCTTCCATTATGGAAATGGTTATTCGACACATGTATTAAGTGTTGAACAATTACAACACAACAGAAAAGAAGATTTAAGAAAAGAGGCAGAAGCAGAAGCGGCAAGAATTCAGAGAGAACTTGAAAATACAACTCTTGCTAAGTTTTTAAGAAACATTGAATCTCGAATTTATGCAACATTATCTAAACAGATGGTAGACGCAATGTTTGCTGATTGTGGGGATGCTTGTTCGAATACTGGAACAGCAACCATTGAAGGTTCTACTATAACTTGGGTAAAAGATACAGTTGCTGGTACTATAACACTAACTGTCATAGAAGAGGATGGAAGTGTCACTGAAATTACAATTCCAACAGGGGAGTTTGGTTTTTGATAAAATTAGTACCATTAATAATTTCTCTTTTATTTTTATCTGGATGTGCAACCCAAAAAAGTCTTGAAACTTTGTGGGATGTTAATACTTCTCCAGAACTGCAAGAGAGTCCTATTAAGGAACGTCTTGCGGCGGTTCCACCAATTGATGGGCCAAAAATTACGATTGCTGTTTATCAGTTTTTAGATAAGACTGGACAAAGAAAATCTGCATCTAATATTGCAAGTTTAAGTTCTGCAGTAACTCAAGGATCAGAGGTTTGGGTTATAAAGGCACTTCAAGATGTAGGTAATGGTACATGGTTTGAAGTTGTAGAACGTGTTGGTATGGACAATTTAATAAAAGAAAGACAATTGATTAGACAAACAAGAGATGTCTATGACAAAGATCGGCCAGGAGGCCCAGAACCACTAAGTCCTATGATTTTTGCAGGACTTATCCTTGAGGGGGGAGTGGTTGGTTATGATTCAAATACGGCGACAGGCGGTGTCGGCGCTAGATACTTAGGAGTTGGCGCACAAACAGAATATAGAATAGATACTGTTACTGTGGTTATGCGACTAGTAAGTGTTAGTACAGGTAAGGTGTTGATGAGTATCGCAACGGATAAAACCATTGCAAGTTATCGAAGTGGAGCAGATATATTTAAATTTTTAGATCTTGGTACAAAACTCGTAGAAACTGAAACCGGCTTTTCATCGAATGAACCTGTTAATTATGCTGTCAGAGCAGCAATAGAACAGGGCGTGATCGAGTTAGTTTATGGTGGAGTAAGAAAACAACTCTGGAAAATGGAATTAAATCAAGAGGACTAATATGTTTAAAAAAATACTAATAATTTTTGCACTTCTGTACACTATTCCAGTATACGCTAATGAAATCTACATTACACAATCTGGTGATGATCTGGACTTAGATATTGTACAAGATGGACAAGACAATAAAATTGGTGATTCGACTACTGATATGACATTGCAAGGCGATACAATGACATTTGATATTACCCAAACGGGCAATTTCAATGAAATTGACGCTGTAATTAAAGGTAATACTTATACAGGAACATGGGTATTTACTGGAGATACAAATACAGTGGACTTGACTTGTGATACTACTTCGGGTGTAAACTGTGAAACTGTTACTTTAGATATTACGACAACTGGGGATAATAACCAATTTCAGATGTATATCGGCGAGAACAATGACGCAGAAAATTTAGTTGCAGATTTCACAATTACTGGTGACGGTAATGTAATCGATTTAGTACAGGACGGAACAGAGGCAGATATCACTGTTACAGTTGATTCTTCTTCAAGTCTTGCATCTGGTACAATCACACATGCAACTACAGGACTTTCTACAAGTGCGCCAGGAAACTACATTGATATAGATCAAACTGGAAATGGAGATATTAACGGACACAGTATTACATTAGACATTACTGGTGGTGGTGGAAATTTTAAAATTTCCCAATCAGGAATTTATGATAACTTAATTGACGCCACTTTTTCTGGTGATAACGCAGACGTTAATATAACACAACGAGACTGATGTTTAGATACATCTTCTTATTACTCTTAGTGTTATGTTTTCCACATAACCTATATGGTGCTGCAGGGACTATAACTGACCTGAGTGGAAGTGGAGTATTGGAAAGAGATACTGATGTTATTATTGGTGATTACGGCATAGGTGTTGAGTCTATGGATGTCGCAGTTACTGAAAGTGGTAAGATGCGAATAGATTTCATTGATAATACTAGAGTAGATTTGACAGAACATACCAGACTATTAATAGATGAATTTGTTTATGACCCTAATAGTGGAACTGGTTCTCTTGGATTGAGGGCTACATTAGGCACTATTCGTTACGCAAGTGGTAAAATCGCCACAAACAGTAGACAAAGAGTTAACATCAGAACTCCAAGTGCAAAGATTAGTGTAAGGGGTACTGATTTTATTATGGTTGTTGATGAAATTGGAGGCAGTATGATTACATTACTGCCAAGTTGTGATATAGATGGTTATTGTGTCACTGGTGAAATTTTGGTTGAAACTGATACAGGGTTTGTTATAATGACTCAGGCCTTTCAATCTACCATCGTAAAAAGTATGTGGTCGAAACCATTACCGCCAATTACACTAGATATATCTGAAGGCGATATTAATAATTTATTAATGTTAAGAAAAAAGTCACCTTATGAGGAAGAAGAACAAGAAATTATGAGGAAGGCCAGAAAAATGTTTGATTTTCTGGATATAGATTTTCTTGAATTTGATGATTTAGATCAAGATGCATTAACTGATGATATTAAAAATATATGGGTAACTGAATTGCACGATTCTAATTATTATCTACAAGAACTATTACACGACATGTTAGATCAGTTAAATTTGGCACTTGCAGAAATATTTAGAGATGAATTAGATAAACAGAATGAAGAATTTTTCGCAGAAAGAGTGTATGGTTATGACGAAACAACAAGAATCACCATAGAAGATATTAATCCTATGTGGAGAATTATAAGAGAAGATGCTGGTGTTACTCAAAGACTAGATTTGAAATTGCATCAAGAAAACGGATACACAATAAACGTGGAGCAGGGAGATGAAGCAGTATACGATTACCGCCTTGGTGTTGGTACTAACACTATCGATATCACCCAAAGTCAGTAGTAACGAAATCTATATTACTCAAAGTGGAGACAATCTCACTTTGGAGATTCAACAGCGCAGTGAAAATAACTATATTAATCTAAGTTCTACAGGGCCAAATAATGACATTACTATACGGCAAGGTATCCACGATGATAACACATATGATGGTGACGAAACTGGTGGGCATGAGGCATATTGGACTGTAACTGGTGATGGAAATACAGTTGCAAGTTATCAAACAGATACCAATAGAGGTGGTGGCGGTGGTGCAGCACACCACTTAGCAAATATAGTAAATGGTGATAGTAATACAGTAGAACATATACAAATGGGTAAGGCTGGACACGATGGTTTTGTAGAGATACAGGGCGACAGTAACACAGTAGACCTATATCAAAGAGGGAATGGTGGACAGAAATGGGCAGATATTGTACTTACTGGAGATGGACATACAGTTGATGTAGACCAAAGAGGTAGTCAAGGCGCAACAGCCGCAATAGATCTAACTAACTCTGGTGGTGCATATACCTTAAACTTGACTCAAAATGTAACTTCATCTCCAGGCTCTTATAGTGTTACAGGATATTGTACAAATTCGGCGGGATGCTCGGTAACTATAAACGGAAACAATTGAGGTTGTTTTTTTTATAAATATGTTTCGTGATTATATCAATCACATGTACCATTTCATACTTGGAGGCTATAATGACTACAGCAGTTGCGTTCGAGCGGGCTGCGAAGATCATTGATACAAAGTTTGAAGAAGTGAAACAGAATGAACAAGTGTGTAAATTCTGCGAATTACTACAAATGATGAGTTTAATGACTTTGCCTTTCGCTATTCCTTACTTCATAATTTATTGGAGTTACAACTAAAAACAAGACCCGCTTAATGCGGGTTTTTGTTTATAAATAGTCACGAAATGAGGTACTAATGGAGACTTTAGCGGGATATTTATTTTTCGTAACTTTAATAATTGTAAACACATCACTGCATGTGTTTATTTGGAAGTCATTGGATGGGGAATTACCAGAATGAAAAAACTCTTACTGTCTCCCATATGGAGTATTATTATACTTCTTTTATGTACTTACGGATACTATACAAATCCAAATTTATTAGAAAGTTTAAGACTTAGATACTTCGATAGTCTTATAGTCAATCAACCAATCCAAGAAAATAATATCTACACAGTCAATATTGATGATGCAACTATCAATCAATATGGACAATGGCCATTTCCAAGAAACATATATGCAGATATAATTAAAGACCTGTACGACAGAGGTGCAGGATTAGTTGTGTTTAATGTACTCATGAGTGAAAATGATAGATTTGAACAGGACGAAGTTCTGTCAAGAACAATGATGGAAAATCCAGTCATTCTGAGTATTATAGGATCTGAGGAGAATAAAAATGAACCGATCAACCCTGGCGCTGGAATTATTAATTCTGAGTTTATGCATCTCATTCCAAGTGTATCTGGCATCACATCTAATATTGAATTACTTGAAACTTATGCACTTGGTTCAGGGATAGTTGATACTTATCCAGAAATTGATGGTGTTACACGAAGAGCCCCACTAGTTTTTGAGTCTGGTGGTGTCTTATATCCTAGTTTGACGATGGAAGTATTGAGAGTACTTGCCGGCGACAAATCCTTCCAAATTAAGTTATCACCATTAGGGGTAGATAAACTTAGAATACCACAATATGGGCCTATCCAAACAAATGAATTGGGAGAAGTTTGGATTGATTGGTCACAGGGGTATAGAAGTGCAAGTGTTATGGATTTGCCAGATAGTTTTGATGGTGCGGTTGTATTTGTTGGAGTTAGTGCATCTGGAGTCACACAACCAATTTCTACTGCAAAAGGTGGAGTGTGGCCACACGAAATACAAGCGGCGATGTTGGGAACTGTTTTCAATGAATCTAACATAGTAAGACATCCAGACGCAAAGGCGTGGGGTGAAATTACTGCATTAGTGATTGCAGGACTTCTTATTATATTATTATCAAGGTGGACATATATTGGTTTAGGATTTTATGTTGTATCTATGGTAGGTTTTGTTGGTGGATCGATATATGCATTTAGAACAGAGAATCTACTTATCGATGGTGCTACTATTTCTGCAATTTTATTATTAGTTGGACTTAGTAGATATGTTGTAAAGTTTTTGGATGAGTTCTTACAGAAACAGGCTATCAAGAAACAATTTGAAGGTTATGCATCACCGGCAGTGGTTAAAATTTTACAAGAAAATCCAGACCTTGTAAAGAAAGGTACAAAAAGAGAGATTAGTATTTGTTTTTCTGATTTGAGAGGATTCACTCCATTAGGAGAATCTTTTGGTGATGATGTGCAGGGACTGACGGAAATAATGAACGGATACATGGATGCTATTACAGAACCAGTCTTAAAAAATAACGGAATGATAATTAAATATATTGGTGATGCATCTATGCATATTCATAACGCACCAGTTGATGATGAATCACATGCACATACATCTGTAAGAACAGGATTAGAAATGTTGAAGGCGGTTGAGAAATTTAATGATAGACTTGTTGCAGATGGAAGACCACCAGTTGGTATGGGTGCTGGTATTAATACTGGTGTTGGTTATATTGGAGAGATGGGTTCGACTAAAAGATATAGTTATGATGTTCTTGGTGATTCGGTTTCTACTACTGCACGATTAGAGGGACAGTGTAAGGCATATGGTGTACTGTTGATCATCGGCCCAGAAACATATAGAAGAACTAAAGAAGATTTCTTTTATTTAAAATTGGACGACCTTGCGGTAAAAGGAAAAAGTATTGGTTTGCCGATCTACACAGTTTTAGATGGTGAAAATGCCGATTGGTCAAAGTATAAATTAGTACATAGAAATATGTTAAAGTTTTATAGAAAGAAACAGTTCGATAAGGCAATAGAACTGTGCGAGTTATTGAAAGGACAATTTGATGGCAAAATGGATGGATATTACGATATGTGGATGGAACGTTGTAATTTCATGTCAACGCAAGATCTCCCAGAAGATTGGGACGGAATTTTTAGAGCAACAACAAAATGAACGAGAAGAAAGAACAAGACAACTCAAACTCAAAATTGCAGAACTTAGAAGTGGGTTCACTGAGACAGAATACATTCATTCCTTACGGCGGGAACAGTCTACTAAAGTGGAAAAGAGGAACGAGAAAAAGGACACCAGTAGTGAAATGGACTCGTTGCGAGAAAAACTAAGAAAGAAGAACAAATGACAAGAGTACTATCAATTACCGAAAGTGCAAAAATGTACCTATTGGATGTTTTATCTAAAAACAATGAAACTCATATAATGTTTGGACTGCAAGGCGGTGGATGCGCTGGGTTTGAATACTTTTGGAAACTTGGTAGTGAAGAGCCCATAAAAGACTCAGATGAAATTATAGAATTGTCAGACCGAAAGGTTCTCGCAATAGATAGTCACAGTTTAATGTATATATTAGGTAGTACTATTGACTATCAAGAAAGTCTTACTGGTAGTATGTTAGTAGTAGACAACCCACAGGCAAAGAGCTCTTGCGGTTGCGGTGTTAGTGTAAATATTTAACATTTTTTTAAAAAAAATTATAAGTTCTTGTTTTTCAAGGACTTTTTTTTGAACTTTTTTCTCCAAAAAGCTTGACATTTGGTTCGAAAACCCTTATATTATATATGTAAGGTTGATAAAGGAATGATGATGTACAAAGTGATATACAAAATCTACGGAAAGTACTCCCATGTCTATTCATTTGAATCGTATGAACAGGCAAAAAAGTTCTTTCACAAGATCCGCAAATCTCCCAAAGTAACATATGCAGAATTGGATGTAGCATAATGAATGTGATGTTCCAAGAGTTGGAAATTGGTGCCCCTATCATTACTGATTATGGGTACTGGACAGTGAATGGTGAAGTAACATCTCTTCATACTGATGAGAGTGGTGACGAACTAGTTACCGTCATGTATGAAGATGGTGCAGTTAAAGTTTATCGTAAAGAGGAAATACAATAATGCAAGTTGCAGTAATACATACCGCCTTTGAAGATGTGCCACAAACAGTGGCGTTTGTTGAGGTTGGTGAACGAACAGGTGATGACGCTCTAGAATATGCGTATCGCTGGACTAACAACGTAATGGGTTCTTGGAGTATCAAAGAACAGTTTCTTGGAGGAGAAAAAAATGGAGATTACAATGATGATGTTACTGTCATGGCTCCTCTACATTGGAGTGAACGACACCAGACTCACATGGGATTGCGTTCAACCAGTGTTGGTGACCAGATGTTGATGGGTACTACAAAGTACCGTGTTGCTGCAGTTGGATTTGAGGAAATCTAACTGTGGAAATTTTAGAGACAATTTTCTCTATTTTCTTAGTGATTGTCATGGGATTCTTTGCATACATGAGTGCTCATGTTGTTGAAGAGAAAAAAAGAGGGAAAAGAATCCCTCTTCCATGGGAAAAAGATTTTCGAAAAAAAGATCAAAAAAAATCATAAGTCATTGATTTTAAACGATTCTTTTTTGAAGAAAAAGCTTGACATTTGGTTCGAAAACCCTTATATTATACATGTAAGGTTGATAAAAAAGGATTCGTTATGACAGTTACTCCAGAACTCAAATCTTTCATGGAAGCAGTTTGGACTGCTTCATCAATCTCAGGTAACACGGTTGTTGACCGCCGTGTTAAATTCGGTTCACAACCCGATATTCAATTTACTGTTGAACTCCCTAGTGGGGAGATCGATTTCGTATCTGCTTTCGACATGTTCGAAAATAATGTGGAGTTTGTATAATGTTAAGTCAATTACCTTTTGAACGTCAAATGCAATATTGGGACGGTGTAAAGGATGCAAATGACTTCACTGCTCGTTGGAGTATTTACGACCATATCAATAGTTGTAATGAAGAGATGCCTCTCAAAGCCAAGACTCGTTATGTTCTTTATGAAGGACTGGAAGTTAAGGTTGAAGGAAATACTTGGTTAGATTTATATCGTGCTGCGAATGAGGCAGTTGAAAAATCTGGTGATACCCATCATATCTTCATTGAAAATTTTGATATGACAGATGATGGAAATTTAGAACTTTTTTGTGGGAGTTAATACATGACTTTTGGTATGTTTGAAGAAGTTGAGGTTTTAGAAAATGCAATCATTGCATTTAAAGAAGGTGCAAGTGACGAAAAACGCATGGCGCTTACTACTCTGGAAAACCTTCTTAATCAAAAATTGGTAGAGGTAGAAGCATATGATGCTTGGGTTGAAGAACAGTCCCTGATCTATCTTGATGGTATCGGAGAAGGAATGGTACGATGAGTATTATCGAAAAAACACTAGAAGAAATGGTATACGATGATATCCAAGAATGGATTACTAAGAAGTATAGCCATTTTAATAAAGATCTTTTCGAAGATTACGTCATTGAATATTGGGAAGATTATTTTTCGTCAAATAGTGAAAAAATGCTTGACAACTTCGACCCAATTCGTTATGATAATAATGAAGACCCGATTGATTACTAGGAGAAAGTTATGACAGAACTTCAACAATACATCGAAACCGAAAATGCCAAGTGGGTTGCAGAGTGCCAGGCTAATGGTGCAGAGTGGTATACTACCACTGTTACCGATCCTGCACATTGGGCGGAGATGGGCGTGTTTACTGTTGAAGATTATAAGCGGTATCAAGTAGTTAGTTATATTTCCGATGCACATAAAGATGCATATGGTTTTCGGCCTCGTGGCTACGATTGGGACACCATGACCATGGACGAACTGAATCAGTGGGCCGATGAGTTATCTGAAGAAGTTGCTCGTGAGATTGAGCGTGAAGAAGCTCGTAATGCCGAGGCTGTTGCCGAGTTTAAGTCTCTAGTACAGAGTACAATTGAGATGGGTGCCGGTGATGAAGAAACTGCACTTCGTTGGTTAACTCAAAGTGAAGAGTTTTATCATTCGCAAGATGTGGAACATTGGGTATACAACCAAGGTATTCTGTTTACAGACTATGGTCGTGAACTGGTAAACCGCCTTCTCGATGTGGTTTCATATAAGGAATATGATGCCGCATAAATATTAGATGGGTATTCCCCCTACAGAGAGGTATCAAGATGTTCAAAAGAGCAGTATTAGCGTTACCCCTGCTCTTTATGACAGCAGGGATTGCAAACGGACAAGAGATTCAACCAACACCGAGGCCAACACCAACACCATTAGTAACCATGCATGGTTGTGATACTGAATCAAATTATCTATTCGAATTGGTTCAAAACAAATATGGAGAACTCCCACTAGGTAGTTCAATATCAACTATAAGACTATTAAATGGACAGTGGATTAAAGTTGAGACTTTTTGGTTAATGAATCCAGAGAAAGGTTCATATAGTGTTATTGCGGTATTTCCAAATGGATATGGTTGTCTCATACTAAATGGTAATAATTTTGTGCCATATAAAAATGTAAAGAAGGGAGACCCTAGTTAATGGTTGACAATATCAGGCGTGAATCTTATTGGGATTATATGGGCCGGCGTCTTAGAGAAGAACAGGCGAAAGAAGGAGAGTTGATGTCAGTACAATTAGAAGAAGACGATGAAGGAAATCTTGTACTGCCCCTACCTACTGAATTACTAAATCAGATGGGTTGGGATATTGGTGATGATTTAATATGGGAAGAGGCACATCATGGCGCTTACACAATTCGGAAGAAAGATTAAAAATACTGCAGTTATTGCATTAAATGGACTTATAGTTGTTAGTATGCTCTCAGTCGCATCCGCAGCGACACACATGGACGAAAAACGAGAGATGACTGTTGATGATATTGCGTCCATTGAGTGTCTTGCACTTAATATATATTGGGAAACACGGGCAGTTTCACTCGCTGATGCAATGGCTGTCAGTGATGTTGTCCAAAACAGAGTAAATCATAAACATTTTCCAGACACAATTTGTGATGTTATTTATCAAGGTGAAAAAAAACCATCTTGGAAAGATCCAAATAAAATGGTAATGGTTCGAAATCGTTGTCAGTTCTCTTGGTATTGTGATGGAAAATCTGATATTCCAAGTGATGTCACTGCATGGGATCGCTCTAGAAAATTTGCAAGAGATTTTTATCTTGGTTCATATCGTGGATTGACTGAGGGTGCGACTCACTATCACGCTACCTATGTGAAACCATATTGGTCAACTAAAAAAGATCGTATTGGACGTATTGGTTCTCATATATTTTATCGGGCAAAATGGTAATAAATATGAATGAGGAGACTAGTATGGAATTTAGAGTCGATAACATACCAAAAAAATATCATGGTATAATGGACGAATTGTGGAGTTGTACAACACAGACTGAATTGAGAATATATTTGACTTCATGTTCGCCGGAAAAAAGACAGATTGCAGAAACTCTAATGGAGTTAGTTAGGATAGAAATATTAGACAACCATTTTGAAAAAAATAGAGATCAGTTAATAGATCCCAATGAATTTAATGATATGATGAATCGGATTACGACTAAGAATAAGAATTAAAGACAAAGGGATGTAGAGAAAATCTTGCATCCCTTTTTTTATGCACATTGTGCAGTTTATACAGGGAGAAAAAAATGAAAACACGAAAAATATCTACCTATTACGCTGATAATCAAAAAGGATATGCAGAGGTGCATGTCGATTTTGTACAAAATATCAATCTTATTAAATATTTCGATAATGAAGGAATGTTATTTTTTACAGAAGATTTTCCGCAAAAATCTATAAACTATGTAGAGGATGCTGCAGAAAATTGGGCACTTGGAATTAAAAAACTTGGAGAAGAATTAAATGTATAAACTAAAAGATAGAGCTGGTGTTGCACGAAGGGCAAAAAAACATGGCCTGCATAATACTAAACGTAGAAAACATCGACTTGCGTTGAAAGTTGCAGAAAAAAATCAAAAATTGCAAGAACGGCGTATTAGAAAAATGATCGCTCGTGCAATGAGAACTCAAGGAATGCAAGTTGCACCACAACCATCCGCCGGTGTTGAGACACAAGTGGAAAAGGAAGTATTTGTCAATCCAGAAACCCTTGACGAAACTGTAGTGGAAGACGCTGAAGTTGTCGTTGATGAGAATGCACAAGATCCAGAAAAGTATCCAGAAAATGGTATGTAATGAAACAACAATCTGTAAAGGATCTGTTAAACATCTATTAAGGATTTCAGTTCTTAGAAAATACTCCAGTTTTTGTTGGTAAACTTCCAACTGCGATACACCAAGAATTGCTGGAGTGGACTGAACATTGTAGAAAGTTTAAAGATCATGAGTTAAGTATATTATTAGAACATGTTAATGCTGGACTAAACAGCTATCAAATTAGTGTTCCTAAACATTTACAGGAGTCTTCTTTTACACAGGCATATTTGATTACACTTGGAAAGTTGTATATTGCAAAAACATTTCCACCATTGCTAAAAAAGAGTATGGAAGAAAGGTTAGAAATTTTACGCCATAGAGTTTCTTTTTATGGAACTCAAGATCATTATGACTGGGGTGTTTGGATTAATTATGCAAATGCTGGTGATGTAAATCCGATGCATACTCATGTTGGCCAACTATCTGGTGTTCTATATGTAAAAAATACTGAATCTTCTCCAACAAATTTTAATAATGAGGTTCAGTATAGTGGAAAAGACGGTTATGTTGCAATCTTCCCTGCCGATTATGAACATGGGGTTGCAGAACATAGTGGTGATGAGAGAATAACAATGTCGTTTAATTTAAGGGCTATATTACAATAATGTTAAATGCAACTCAAATTGAGGATATGGTAGAATTGTTGTCCACCCTAGATAATCGAACAAAGATATATCTAGGGTGTGACAGTGTTCGTTTTCTTACTAAAAAAGGAAAGAAAAAGGCCAGATACGCTGCAGTGTGTATTGTCCATATGAATGGAAATAGTGGATGTCGGATATTCTCTAATATATCATATGAAGATGATTATGATTTAAAGAAAGACAGACCTAAACTAAGAATGTTGAACGAAGTAAGAAAGGTGTGCGAATTATATACACAAGTAATACCTTTTATCGATGAGTTTGATATTGAAATACATTTGGACATTAATACAAATCCCCAACACGGCTCTAATTGCGCTGCATCAGAGGCGGCGGGTTATGTTCTTGGTATGACTGGTATTGAACCAAAGTTAAAACCAAATAGTTGGGCTGCATCTTTTGGTGCAGATGGTGTAGTAAATGGTAAGAGTAGAACAGAAACGCCTGAATGGGTGTATGAAAGAATTTTATAAAAACATATTGACAGTACATGATGTTTAGTGTATTATGAACATAATATTTGAATTGGAGACTTAAGTGTTCGGTAGGAAAAGAATTATCTATGACAGAGATGGTACTACACCATACATGCATCGCTGGCATTTATTGTTTAGAGATAAGGTAGACAATTTTTCAAAGGGACGGAAGGTTCCTTTTAATGCTTACCTACACAAAATAGTTTTATCCGATGAACCAGTTTTTCATGACCATCCATGGGATTATTTTACCATCATCCTAAAAGGTGGTTATTGGGAACATACTCCAGAAGGTAAGTTTTGGAGAGGGCCTGGACACATGAGATTTTCAAGGGCAGGAAGTCTGCACTATTTGGAAGTTCCTCAAGGTGGTTCGGCATGGACACTGTTCTTTCGATTTGGTAAGAAGAAAGAATGGGGATTTATTAAAGATGGTGAATGGGTTCACTATCAAACTTACCTAAAAGAGAGAATGCAAACCCAATCTAGATTAAATACTTAAAGGAAACTAAAATGAGTTATGAAAAAAATCAAATTATCACTGTAGTGACACCTGTTGGTGAGTTTATTGGACGATTAGTTGAAGATGATGCTACTGGGATCACTCTTAGTAATCCCAGAATGATTGTGTTTGGCGAAAATCAAAACATGGGGTTCGCACATGGTATTGCTGCAACTGGTATTTCAGACCCTAAAGAAATGAAAATTCGTCATGCCGTATTCATTACAGAGGCGAATGAAGATGTACAAAAGGCATGGACAGAACAGACTAGTGGATTAATTGTATAATGTCCAATGAGGAAGCAGAATTAGAATATAAAAAATTTCTATTGATGTTTCCTCATCATCCAAGTCCTGTACACTATCCAAAAAGTTTTGCATACTATGTAAAACTGTACAAATTTCTAAAAGGTAAAGAAAATGTCAAATGATGATAGATATGTTGTTATGATTAATCCTTCTGATAGAGAGGATACTTGGATGTATATAACCGAAGATACTGGCAGATGTGACTTTAACATGGTGCCTGTAATATTTGACTCATATGATGATGCTGAATCATATGTTGTCAGTCTTAGACTTGCTGGTGGAACAGTAAAGTCTAAAATAATTCAGTATATTAATGAATAAACTTCTTGACAAAGAGGAATTATTTGTGATATACTGTCTGTAGTTAACATGTGAAGTGTTAACATTTCGTAAACTTAAAATGGAGAATGTAAAACATGGCTAATGCAAATGTTGTGACAAAACAAGATCGAGTCCTTGAGGCTCTTCGTAATAATGATAAAGGTTTGACTGCTGCTCAGATTGAAAACCAGTTCAAGGTTGGAAATGCTCGTGCGACAGTATCTAGCCTTCGTATGAAGGGTTTTGCAATTTTTGCAAACCAGCACACTGATACTAAGGGACGCACTAAGACTTTCTATCGTCTTGGTACTCCGCCTCGTTCAGTTGTTGCTGCTGGTTATAGGGCATTGGCTGCACAAGCTGCATAACAATAAAAAACTAGGGGGGTGCAATGCCCCCCAATTTCTTTATAATGTGGAAGTGAAAAGGATAGTATATAATGTCTGTACCATTTGAACCTAAGAAACCAGTTTCAAAAGGAATGAAAGTTATAGGATTTCGAGAATTTCCTTTGGATAAGTTGGTCGGAAATAAGCAAAAAAATGATGTAAGATTTGCTCAAACTGATGAGGGTGCAGTTGGAAAGCTTATGAAAATCATCTCAAATGGAAAGTACGAACCGCAATACCATGTTCCGCCTACAGTAGAAATGGTGGATGAAGAATTTGGTGAATTGGTTACTGGTTTTCATCGTTACGCTGCTCATGTTGGTAAAAATAAATCAACTATGTGGGTTGCGATTGTTGAATTTGAAGATTTTCGTGGTATGTCCGCCGCTTATTGGAAGTCGCAATGGAAGTTGATTGAAAATAAAGAAGAGGAAAATGTAAAGACTCCAAGGACACAAGAAGATATTGTTGGTAAAATTGTCAACATGATAAAAGTTGAGAAGGTTATGACTTCTTCTGAAGAGGATATTGTTCAAGCTCTTACAGATGCACAATTGTCCAATGGAAAGATTGCTCTTTACACTTCACTAGTTTTTAAAAAGTTGGGTCAAGTGACTAGGGTTGTTGATGCGATTAGTGAACAAGAACTGACATCTTTTGCAAAGGATTATGATGTCAATACTTTCACCGCAACCTTTACAGATGTCAAGAATAAGGATTATGATAAGAGAGCAATATTCAACTATTTTGAATCTGTTATGACTGGAAATCCCAAAACATGTGTAGCAAGAATTAATGGCTCTAATCAAGAAAAAGTACTTTTAATTAGAAGTAAAAAAGAGACAGTGATAAAAAATGAAATTCAGCGTTTGATTGATGTTGTAAAGTATGCTGAAAATAATAATATTGACCTTGCTGGGAATTTTTCTTTGAAGTATGTTCCTCAACTACACAATGAACATGAGGTGATTTGATGGAAAAATGGGAAAAGGCAGCTAGAAGGGCCCACACACAGTTATGTAAAGACGCCCTAGAATGGGATAATATGGATGACGATGAAAAACATATTGCAGTTTGTCAGTTCTATGACTTAGTATTTCGTCATGAAAAGGGTAACAATGAAGCGAAGACTGGTTTGATTTCTGCTGAGGCAATGGAATTAAAAAAACCAACTTATGACCATTGGGTATCGCCAAGAATTGTTGCTTGGGCAATATTAAATGATAACCAGTGGGTGTTAGAAGACCTAGATTATTTTATTGAGATTTTTAAATTGACACAATCTCAAATTGCAATCACATCACAACAGAATAACGAAGTAAAGTTTGTTAATTCAAATGGTGATATGTATATAAGAGAATTGACAAAAGACAAGTACTTGAAGTATAAGTTTTGGGATAAAAATAAAGAAGGTGGAGCTCATTGGGTAGACCAAGATAATCCTTTTCCACTAGTAGATAAACTCCCAGAATGGTTTACAGAGTATGAAAAGAAACTTTATATTAAAGGTTGAGTCTTACATATCCACTCATTATATTTGACCTGACCGCCTGTGACCGCCCTGCGGTTACGCCCGTAAATTTTTCTATTTTCTCTAAGAAAGTGCTTGACAAGTTCTTGCACTTTCTCTATAATAAGAGAGTAGTAACAAAGAAAGATCGAAAAATGCAAGGAATGATTTCAGAACTCCAAGGATATATTGCTGCGTGTGAAAGTAACATTCAGACATACAAAGAAATGGGTGATGAACGTGCGGTGGATGCTGCACAAGGAATGATTGAGAAGTTTGAAATCTACCTTCAACAGTTAGAGAGTGCAATGGAACATGAAGATATTTGATTTAGAACAAGATATAATGAGTTGTTGGAATGTATGTGAGGATATTGATGTCGTTACATCCAACTTCATAGATGCCCCTGAGTGGGAAGGAATGGATTCAAAGGTATCAGATGCACTAATGAATCGTTACTTTGGTATTAAAGAATTGTATGATGTGAAGTTTCAGAAGTTATGGACAACTTTCGAAGCAGTCTGCAAAGAACACCATGAGTTACGGAAACGTGCGGAGTATGCAGAGAAAGATTCTGAGATTGATTGGGATCGTGCCCCTAGTAAACTCAATTCAGTTTCTGATGGAAGTTTGCCGTATGGATATCCTGCATTTCATGAAGATGAAAAAATAGAGTATGAGTAGATGCAAGTCGTAGATGTTTTTGGAGAATCGATAGAAATTGTATCTAAAGTATGTAGAGATTGTAAGATAGAAAAACATATTGAAGAATTTGAAGTAAATCGAAGGTTCTTTGATGCATCATCCGACACAAAGTTTCGTGAAGTCAGACGCCCATCATGTAGAGAGTGTAGGTCAAAGAAAGTTTCTATTAACAGAATTGATGCAAAGAAATATAGTAGACCAGTGTCTTTGGATTGCCCTATATGTCATGATACTGTAGATGGTTCATATGCAAGACTTGATCATTGTCATAAAACTGGAAAAGTAAGAGGTTGGACTTGTGATAATTGTAATACTGCAATTGGTAAACTGAAAGAGTCCGTAGAAGTATTGCAACGTGCAATAAAATGGTTAGGAGAAGATTGATGAAGTGGTTAATTCTATTTGTCATGATGAATACAAATCCATTTGTAGTAAAGAGTCTGCAATTCGATACACAGAACGAATGCAAGAGTTTCATTAATAACCCTGCAAATAGTGATCGTCTTGCAATAGAGGTGATTTCGATTGCTGGATTTAATGATGAGATTGTCAATGTTGCATGTCTGCCTGCAAATAGAATTACGAAAGAGTTGCTGAATGAAGTTAAGACAAGTTACACTCGTTGAATTGAGAAAGATTCTTACAGAGAATCAACTAGAATTCTTTATTAAGAAAGAAAAAGATAATATTGTAAAAGTTAATTTTATCGTTAAGGAAGAGACTGAATGAAATTTCTAAAAGAGATTACAGAGTGGGAATATCCTAATCATATCTATGCTTTTGAGAATGGACAATGTGTAGGATATATTAAACAAGGTACAAAAGAATTACTGAGATTTAATAAACCCTCTAAGCAGTTCAGTAAGTCACGAAGAAAGTTCGTAGAAGTTACAATTTAACACAACTAAAATAAGAGTAATTTCGTAGTATGCTCTATATTTCACAAGGAGAAATGCTATGAAAAAACTATACCTATTTTTACCACTAATAATGGTATCATGTACAACCTCATTAGAATCTAATAGAGAATTACCAGAGTTTGACTGGATGCCGAATTCATTACAATGGGAACATAATATAAGAAATTGTAGGAGTCAGCCACAGTGCAATCCTGCAGATTTATTTAATCGAACAGGGTATGTAAATACAATAGGATAAGGAGATGTATCGAATCATTACAAAGTTAGAATTACTGAGTTTTCTGATAGTCGTTTTTAGTCTTTCATGGACATATATGCAGTTAACCTGAAAGAGTTATAAATAGAACTCAGAGGGGGAAACCATGGAAAAATTGTCAACATTTTTAGAATACTGCAGTAGAGAAGAATGTTTAGCATTTGGAATCCTTTTAGGACTGTTATCACACTGTTTGATTATGAATTGCCTTCCAAGATTACTAGGATTATTATAGAAATTTACTCTAAAAATCCCACGGTTTCCCACAAAGACCCACAAAAAACCATTGAATCTGTTGCAGAAACCATAGAAATACGAAGGCTACAAGTTTTTACCCCCTTGGTCTAAATCTGCGGAGCAAATTTCTGAACGCCGCAAAGGGTTTCGAAACAAATCATAGATAATATCGATGAAATCTGAGAGAATCATCGAAAAAATTCATGAAAAAACCTTCGAAAATGCTTGACAGAATTCTCAGAAAATGCGAAAATATGCATATTGTTTGGTTAGAGAACTTTCTATATGGCTGTTGTTTCACTAGGACGCATTAAAGACTCTGCAAAAGTATACCAATATGTAAAAGATCTAGAAAAAGATCTAGGTATTAATCGATATTATTCCCGCCTTATTCAAATCCGTTTTCGAAAAGATTTAGATGATTGTCTTGGACTCTGCTGGGGTACTGAGAAACTTGTCTATATCGATATCTGGAAGTCTGGAGATATGAACCAGATGATGACTACTCTCGCCCATGAGATGGTTCACGCAAAACAAATAATTAAGAAAGAATTAGTTGACGGATATATGTACAAAGGCCGTAATTATTATGACTGTAATTACGAGACACAGCCTTGGGAGATATCTGCTTATGCTCAGGAAGAAAAATTATTTAAAAAAAATTGGAAATAATTTAAAAAAGTGCTTGACTTCTTCTTGACAAACTGTTATATTAACTATGCTGATGATGATTCAGATAAATTTAAATATTCTATGGAGATTGTGAATGACTCATGAAGTTTGGATAGATGCAGAAGCTATGAGAGGTGTTCCTGATACTTTCTCTGATGTTCTCTCAGAGAAGATTGAAGAATTCTTAGGGCCACTGAATAAGAGATCATGTCCTTGTGATACTTGTCCTTTAGCTGCTACATGTATGGTAAATGAAACTGAGTGTTCAGCCTTTCGTAATTGGGCTAGTAAGGGAGACTTCTTAGACGGACAAGTAGGTAAACATGTTCGTGCTATGAGTTAGGAGAGAAGACTATGAATACTGTTTTTGATATGCAAAGACAATCCATTCTGTCAGAAGCCTTTGATGAACTGACAGCTGGTATGGAAAATTGGAAAGATCCTATAGAGAATGTTAGAATATTCTCAAAGGATTTCGACATTATGAATGAAGCCTGTATTCATTTTACAGGTAGTGAATTGAGAATAATGAGTAGTGAAGATGAGCATATGACTGTGAGTGCTGATGGCTATTACTTGACCATTGGTGCATGATATTTTACCTAAGTAGTATTAGGAACTGACTGAAATATCTCCTTAGATAATGGTGACTTGCCCTTAGGGAGTCTGCAAGGATTCTCTAAGGGTTTTTTTATGTCACTCTGAAAAATACTTAGAGTGTAACTTTAAATTTATGGGACTCCTACAAAATTTTGCGGAGATGATAT
>Ga0255757_10000377_pt1 | contig 43431 bp, 46 predicted proteins | sample 071ome_27_FD_179957 | JGI IMG/M metagenome (GOLD analysis project Ga0255757, IMG submission 179957) | Coastal salt marsh microbial communities from the Groves Creek Marsh, Skidaway Island, Georgia - 071409AT metaG (version 2) | ecosystem: Environmental > Aquatic > Marine > Intertidal zone >...
TGCAACTACCCCAGCAGTGATGGCAATGATGCTTATCGCGAGATCCGCAGGCATAGGTCGATTGTGCACAATGTCAGCCGGTGGGAAGTAAAAGCCAGGGTGGAGGCGTTCTGTCCGTCTCTGGCAAGGTCGCTCAGATTTAGGGAAGCGTTGCCGACAATAGAATTGAGGAAGTGGGATCGATCTGTTTAGGCCGATACCCGTGAGATGTGCAGGGAGGAGAATGCCAGTGCTGAGCCCAGTGCCCGACGGTGTCACTGTCGTTGCCTCTTTCGAAAAGGCCGAACGCTTACGTGAACGCAAAAAACCCGATCCGCTGCTGATTCTGGAGCCGCTTCAGGAGTATCTCGACGAGCACGGCTTCGGGGAAGGGGATCTGTTGTGGGGGCGTTTGGGGCTTCAGTCGACGTCGGGCACCTTCCATTTGCAACGCGATGAGGGCTTTCAAGTCGTTCTCAAGCGCCGCCTGGGGGGACCCCAGCCGAGCGAAGTAATGGATCTGCAGACGGAGGTCGAATTACTGAAGATGTTGAGGGGGCACGGGCTACATTCGCCCGAGATTCTCCACGAGTGCAACGACCCGTCCATCATTGGCGCTCCCTTCTACCTTAGTGCTTTCCTGCCAGGTGAAGCCGCCGTCAAGACGGTACCCAAGGGGCTCGATTCCGTCGAGGAGAAGGTGGGGATGTCTCGTCGTGCTATAGACGATTTGGCGCGCATTCAAGTCGAGATAACCCCGGACGAGGTGAAGCGCTTCGACCGTGGGGGTGGTGAACTCAGAAAGATGGTGCTGGAATCAAAGCGGATGGCTAGGCAGCTAAAGATGCGCCGCATTCCGGGATTCGAGATTCTCGGGGAATATCTCCTTGAGAATTCTCCGGAGCCTCGTCCTTCAGTAATTTGCCACGGTCGTTACGCGATGCAAAACCTGCTGTTCGGGCCTCGCCCCCCGGCGTCCATTACGGGCATTTTTGGGTGGGAGCGAGCGACAGTTAGTGACCCCCTCATGGACTTGGGGTACTTCACGGCCACCTATGCGGCGAAGGATTTACCGGAAACCCCTCTTGATACCGCGGTGGTGACCCGGGAAGAGGATGGTTTTTTGTCTCGCAATGAACTCAGCAACGTCTTTCGGATTGCCACGCATTTGGAGACCAACGATCTTCCTTGGTTCCAAACCTTGAGCCTGTGGAGAGAAGCGGTTCGTCTCGAGGAAATGTATGAACGTCTGATGAACAAGGAGGCGGTGCCGAACAAGGCTTTCGCGCTGTCGCTTCGCGATGGAGTACCGCAAATCCTCGCCAACGCCGCTCACTTTTCTCAGGTCGAAGGTGTTGAGGCGATAATAAATTGACGTTCCAGTCATCTTTCCACTCAGATGCGAGGTGATTGAGCCGATAGGGCGTGTGAAGAAGATTCGTTGGCCTTAGGAGTTCACGTGAGCGTCAATGAGGTTCTCGCGCGCGTCGGGGAAATCAGAGCTCGAATGGAACTTGCCCCCATGCGCGCGCTGGCGCCTATGCCTGCAGCCGTTCCCACAGCGCGAACGGGGCAGGTGCCCGACGGTAGCTTTCAAGCGACCCTGGAAAATGTTCAGAATCAGGCTCTAGCCGGCACCGTGCCTGTGGCGCCGACAAATCCCTTAAGTTTCTATCCGGGTGCCGGGTACCTCGCACACGACGCTGACTTGGGAACGAAAATGGCTGCTCAAGCCGTCCAATACGTCGGGACGCCCTACGTGGCGGGAGGAAACAGTCCTGCAACAGGGTGGGATTGCGCGGCGATGACCGAGTGGGTCGCGGAGCAGCATGGGGTCAACATCCCTCCGGTGTCGTGGGAGCAAATTAAGGTGGGGGAACAGATCGGTTCTCTCAGCGAGGCGCGTGTCGGAGATTTGGTTTTCTTTCACGAACCATCGGGTCACAGGCATGATCCGTCACCACTGAAAGTGAATCACGTAGGCCTGTATTTAGGTGATGGAAAAATGGTGGAGGCCGCCAATCCCAGCGCCGGGACCCGGATTAGCGATGTTGACGTGAACAAGCTGGTTGGCATTCGGCGTCTTTCGGGACCGGTGGTCGCATAACTCTTCCCACCCGTGACTTGGTGTGGTGAGGGTCGAGAATCAAATTTTGTTCTCACTTTCCCTCAGGTTCTATCCCCGCTTGCCGACGAAGCAGTTGAGCAGGAGGCTCTCAAGATTTGCCATGGATTTGGCCCGGATGCCTAAACGGTAGGTGGGGTTCCCATGGATTTGGGTCTTGTCAATCCAGCGGTACGCGTTGCCCTTGATGGTTTGATGGCTCGCCAAGAAGCCATCGCCCACAACGTGGCCAATTTGACGACACCGAATTTCACCGCGACAAATGTTGAGTTCGAAAGCGAGCTGAAGTCCGCTCTCGAGACCCCCCACGCCGCAGGGGTAGCCTCCACGGCCGACTTCCTCACAACCGAAGCGTCAGGTGCACCCCGTCAGCAAAATGGCAATAACGTAAGTCTTGAGGAGCAGACACTGCTGGGATCCGAGACTAATCTCCGGCTTGAACTGGCTCTTCGGGCTGCCGAAGGGCGATTCAACGCTGTGAAGAACGTCATCGGAGGTCAGTAGTCATGCTGTCGATTTTCGGCGTAGCGAGTACAGGGGTTAACTTCTACCGCAGTTCGCTTGACGCGATCGCTCATAACGTGGCCAATCTCAACACAGTGCGCGCGCGAGATGAGTTCGCAGTGCAACGACAAGTTGTCGTGGGGTCCGCAAACGAGAGTCCTGCGCCCGGCATCGTGGGCGCTGGTGGGGTAGTTGGCTCTGGCGTGTCTTTCCGTGTAGCCCATGGTTCCAGCACGGAGGGGCGCTTGGTTTATGACCCTGAGCACGTGCTCGCTGATGAGACCGGCTACGTGCGTCACCCGGATATTGATTTGTCTCAAGAAATGACGGACATGATCATTGCGCAACGCGGTTACCAGGCCAACTTGGCGGTCGTTCAGCGAGCCACGGAGGCTTACCAGGCCGCCCTCAGGTTGGGTAGGTAAGTCACATGTCCTTCAGCATCCCGGGCGTGTCAATCTCCGCACCGCTCCCTCCGATACCGCCTGCTCCCGCGGCTATGGCGCCGACTGTCGACCCTGTCGGGTCCCCTTCAGTTTCGCCCAGCGGTGCCCCAGGGGTTTCTGCACCGGATACCGGGCTGAACTTCGGTGAAAGTTTGTCCAGTGCGATGGAGCGCCTGGGTGCGCTGCATGAGAACGCCGACGCGCTTGCCACCAAGGTGGCCACCGGCGAGTTGAAAAATCCCCATGAGTACCTGATGGCTGCCCAGGAAGCCTCGATCACGACACAGGCGGCTGTGGCTGTGCGAAACAAAGCTCTTGAGGCCTTCAATGAGATTATGAGGATGCCGTTGTGATCGAAACTTTGACCATTTTCGGTCGCCGATCCTTGGCGGCTCTTCGCGGCTTTACACCGGGACAGATCACTGCGATCGTTATTGGGTTCTTGGCGCTCATAGCTGCGGCGGTGCTCTTGTTTCGTTTATCCGCAGCACCAATGACCCCGTTGTATTCAAATCTCACCAGCGAAGATGCTGTTGCGATTTCGCAAGAGTTGGACGCACAAGGCACCAGTTACGAAATGAGTGCCGGAGGAACGCAGATTCTTGTAGCCCCCGAAGACGTCTCGCAGGCACGTCTGGCGGTGAGTGCAGCGGGGCTTCCTGCTGATTCAAATAGTGGCTATTCCCTCCTGGACGAGCAAGGAATGACCACGTCGGAATTCATGCAGAATGTGACTTTCCAGCGAGCTCTTGAGGGTGAGCTAGCTTCGACGATTGAGGGCATTGACGGCGTTCGGTCAGCGAACGTTCTCCTGGCGATTCCCGAAGACTCCGTGTTCACCCAATCCTCGGACAAGCCGTCAGCGTCAGTGTTGGTTGTCATGGGTGGCGGTCAGATGCTCAACGGTGAGCAGGTACAAGCTGTCACGAATCTCGTGGCCTCCTCGGTCCCCGGACTGATGGCAGATGATGTAACGGTCACTGACTCCAGCGGTGTCTTGCTGTCGGGTGGGGGTGCTACGGGCGCGGCGTCTGTTGAACAAGGCAGAAGGCTTGAAGCAAGCCTGATTGATTCCGCACAGACGATGCTCGACAAAGTTCTAGGTCCCGGTTTATCAACAGTCAGTGTCAATGCCGACTTGGATTTTGATCAAAGGTCGACGAAGACGCAGCAATACCAATACCCGGAGGAATTGCCAGCGCTCAACGGTCAAACAACGACGGAGACGTACACGTCAACGGATAACAGCGCCAGCGACGGCCCTGTTGTTGGAGATCCGCCGCAGGTCATCGGTGAAGGCACAACAGCCGACGCCCAGTCTGACTATGAGAAGACCACTTCGACTCAAACGAACCCGATTGATAGCACAATTACCGAACGAGTGGGAGCTCCTGGAGATATCCGTCGCTTGACTGTTGCGGTACTGGTAGACACCGCGGTTCCCGCAGAAACTTATGGCGAGGTTGAAGCACTTGTTGCCAATGCCGTCGGGCTTGATGTCGGACGTGGAGATGCGATTCAGGTTTCCCAGGTGGCTTTCGACACATCTGCGGCCGAAGCGGCGGCAGAAGCCGCAGCGGCGGCAGAGGCTGCGGAGCAGAGTGCGATGCTCTGGAACATCGGTCGCCAAGCGGGAATTGCCCTTTTGGTTGTCGCCATCATGGTTCTTGGAGCTTTGTCGCTTCGCAGGCAACGTAGAACCTTGTTGGACATGGAAGCGTTGGAATCCCGCGGCCCCAGCGAGACAGTTCTGCTGGAGCGCTTAGATGAAGCTGGTCAACCTGTCTACGCATCGGTTGGGGCTGGGGCATCCGCGGGAGAAGAGGATGAAGAGGAGTTGCCCACGTATATTCAAAGTCCTGGCTCAGCCACGTATGACAGTCTGAAGGATTTCGCCACGAAGGAGCCTGAGCAGGTGGCGCGTGTCCTGAAGACGTGGATGTCGAGTTAGGTACCTACTTCATGGCACCGATAAGACCAGAAGAGATCACTGCCCGCTACAAGGCGGCGGTGATCGTGGCTCAACTCGGCCCTGAGGTTGCCAAGCCAGTCTTCGCAGAAATGCAGTCTGAAGAGATCCAAGAGCTCGCCAGTGAGGTGGCTCGACTGAAGGAAGTGGATCCAGCGCTGGCTCTGGAGATTATCCGAGAGTTCGTGACTTTTGCTGCCAGTACTCGGCTTGCTGGAAGTGGTGGTCTCGATGTTGCGCGTGATCTCCTCGAGCAGGTATTCGACGTGAACGAAGCCGCCGACATGTTCGAGCAGCTGGAAAGCTCCATCGCTGAAGCTCCTTTCAATTTTATGCGCAAAATGGACCCGTCGCAGATCATTTCGTTCATCAAAGATGAGCATCCGCAGATAATCGCCGTTGTCTTGGCGTACCTTCCCTCAGATCTTGCCTCGAATGTGCTGGCGTCCATGCAAGAAGAGATTCAGGGAACGGTGGCGGAACGAATCGGCATGATGGGGCGGGTCAATCCGGATGCAGTCCGGCTGGTGGAAGGCATTTTGCAGCGCAAAATGTCAAACGTCCTCGTGGCAACTGAATCGTCGTACATTGGCGGCATTGATCCCTTGATCAGCATCATTCAGCGGTCCGATCGCCAAACAGAAAAGATTTTGCTGGAAGCGATTGAGGAACGTGACCCCAAGCTCGCCGAGACCATTCGAGCAAACCTGTTCCTGTTTGAGGACATTGCCAAGATTGATGACCGCTCGTTGCAGGTGGTTTTGCGAGAGATCAGCCCGCAAGACCTGGCGATGTCTTTGAAGGGGGTCAGCGAGGAAGTTCACGAAAAGGTCTTGGGCAACCTTTCTCGCCGTGCGGCGCAAATGTTGGAAGAAGAATTGGAGTTGATGGGCAGGGTGCGCCGCAGCAGTGTGGAGGAGGCCCAAGGAAAGATTGTTGCAGTCATTCGGCGACTTGAGGATAAGGGCGAGATCGAAATCGATGTGGGTGGTGTTGATGATTTCGTCGCTTAGAGTTACTCGTGTTAGTCCAGATCGAGCGCAATCACTGTCGCTTGCTCGACTTGACTACGCGTTGAGCGATGGTCCCCTTGCTCAGGGAACTGTCATGGATCCTCGAATCGTGAATCCACAACTCGAGGAAATTGTGAGTGAGGCAGCGCGACGAGCAGAGACCGCGGCTCGCGAACGTGGCTATGCCGCCGGTTACCAACAGGCGCGCGATGAAATAACTGCGACAGTTCGTGATGAGCTCGGTCGAGAGAACGAGGTTTTGCGTGCTGAACACGAAGCGTTGATAGCCAATCAAGCTGACGTCCGCAATCAACTAATTGAGGCTGTGCAACTTATGCAGGCACTTGCCCAGGAGATGGATGCCTCGTTCGTGCCAACCTATGAATCTGTGGGTCAAGATCTTGCGGACGTCGTTGTGGCGCTGGTGGAGGACCTTCTCGGGCAGCGTCTCGCGGAAGACCGTGCACACGTACTGGGAGCGATCACGCGAGCGGTTGCAGAAATCCCTGAGAGTGGCGAGATCACCGTGCGTATCCATCCGGACGACGCTGCTTTGCTCGAAAGATTCGAAGTTGATTTGGCGGACTCGCTAAGTAGACCCGTACACATCGAACAGGACTCCTCAATTGATCGCCATGGAGCAGTCGTACTGAGTGGCAACACCAACGTAGATGGGCAAATCCGAACACGTTTGGCGCGACTGCGAGAGGCGCTGGGTCAATGAAGCTCAACGACGTGCTTGAGCGGGGACAGGAGGCAATGCGCCCTCCTGTTTCGGGCCAGGTTGTCGGCGTTAGCGGCCTGACAGTGTGGGTCGAGGGCGCGCGCTCAGCCATCGGCGACGTCGTGGAAATCTCCACAAAGGGCAAACGACTACCCGCACAGGTGGTTGGAGTGTCGGAAGACCGCCTCGCGTGCATGCCGTTGGGTGAGATGACGGGTATTGCGCCGGGGGTTTTAGCGGAGGCCACTAACGCCCCGCTGCGGGTCCCCATAGGGCAGGGATTACTGGGGCGAGTGATTGACGCCCTAGGTACTCCCATTGATGAAGCAGGACCGTTGCCAGCGATGCCGCTCACCGCTACCGATAATCGACCCCCTGATCCCTTGAAACGCAAGCGCATAGATGAACAACTGCATCTCGGCATCCGGGCTATCGACACCCTCGTGCCGATCGGCAAGGGGCAGCGGGTTGGGATTTTTGCCGGATCAGGCGTGGGCAAATCCACGCTCATGTCCATGATGGCAAGAAATACCTCGGCAGACGTAGTCGTGGTCGGGCTCGTGGGCGAGCGTGGACGAGAAGTACGCGAATTTATCGAGAACGATCTTGGTGAGGAAGGCCTCGCCAAGTCGGTAGTGGTGGTCGCGACATCTGACATGCCGCCGATGGTCCGACTGCAGGCGACATTTACGGCTACCCGTATCGCGGAACATTTTCGAGACAGGGGATCAAACGTCCTATTGTTTTTGGACAGCATCACCCGAACGATGACAGCGCAGCGAGAAGTAGGGCTGTCTGCGGGTGAGCCGCCGGCATCGCGGGCGTACCCACCGTCGGCCTTCGCCATGCTTCCTCGTCTTCTCGAACGAGCCGGAGCTTCAGAGCATGGTTCGATCACGGGTATCTACACCGTTTTGGTGGAAGGTGACGATCTCCAAGATCCCGTGGCCGACAGTGCCCGATCTATCCTTGATGGTCACCTCGTCTTGGATAGAAATCTTGCGACGTCTAATCATTATCCGGCGATTGACGTGCTGAATTCCGTATCGCGCGTAGCACCAGCAATTTCATCGCCGGATCTAGACCTGCAGGTAGCGACGGTCAAACGACTTCTCGCCGCGTACCGAGACGCTCAAGTACTGATTGAGGTGGGTGCCTACGTTCCGGGCACCAACTCAGATGTGGACACAGCGGTGCGCTTGTTGCCGCAACTCAATGAGTTCTTGCGACAGTCGACTAGCGAAACGCCGTCACTTGAAGAATCTCAACGGCAACTCGCTGATCTGGTTGGTGCGGCATGAGGCGGAAGAGCGTTGATGTGCTGTTAAAGGTGAGGAGTGCCCGCGAGAGCAGGGCCCTTGCAGATCTCGGTGCCGCTCGACAGGAGGTGAACGGACTGGAATCTAAGCTGGAGGAAGCGACCTCCAACCTTGCCCACCTGGTGATGTCTGGAGCCAGGAATGTCGATCACGCGAAGAATTTAGCGACCCAGCGATCCAGCTCGGTGGCGCGTTTGCGTCAAATCAACGACAGCTTGCTGTTGGCACAGTTTCGTGAGGCTGAAGCGCGCGACAAATGGATCACAGCAAACAGAGACAAAGACATCAGTCAGCGTCTCGTCAAGCGTCAGGAGCAGGAATTCGCTGATGCGGCCACTCGAGAAGGTCGAAAAGAAACAGAAGATCTATCGCGAGGTCGCCTCACCATCAGGGGCAGCGCGATGAACAAAGGGGAGTCCTCATGACAACCGTTTCACCCGTTTCCTTCTTTCCTCCAACAGGTGCATCTAATGTGGACGGCGCTTTGCCAGGAGATGGGAATGATGACTTCGCAGTCGCCTTAAGCCAAACAACGCGGAAGCTGACGGGTGACGAAGGAAGAAGCGAGGCGTCCACCGACAAGGCGCCAAGCGGCGATTCAATCGGCGGCAGCGAAAACGCGGACGATGCTGATGCATTCGTATCGGAATCGGCAACTGTGACGATGGTCGAAGGCGGAGTTGGCGGCACTGGAGGGAGAGAGCAGTTGTCGGCGTCTGACGCAGGGGTGGATGCCCTCGACGTTCAGGGAGTGACAAAGGGCCTTAGTGCACGTATCGAGGAGTCTGCCTCGGCCTACCCAACGGGAGGCGCTATCGCTGGATCTCCCGCAGAGGTCGGGCCGACAGGTGTCTCAGCGGAGGCGCCTTTAGCGGGTGAGATCAGCGCGGCTCCGGTCATAGTCGCCAACGCGCAGTCCACATCAGAGCAGGTCGGCCGTGCGAATTCCCGTGCAGCCATTTCGGAGCAGGTGACTGCAGGTACGCACTCCCAACCAGCCAGTCAAGCATCGACTGAAGTCAAAAGCGCTGTACAGAGTGCTGCCCAGAATCCGGCTCAGGGTGCTGCCCAGAATCCGGCTCAGGGTGCTGCCCAGAATCCGACTCAAGGAGTTCTGGACGTTGTGGCTGAGCCGGCGGTGACTCAGCGACCCTCCGATACAACTCGGCCGATCGGACAGCCCTCGGAGACATCCCCTGGACGGCAATTGACGGCACATCCCGGGGAAGAGGGTGCAGCGCCTTCATCACCCGCAACTGCGCAACGGACGATGGCGGAAGTACCAGCATCCGCAACCACCGCCCCTCGTGAAACTTCTGGTGCTGCTAGTAGACAGGGATTGGGACGTGAAGTCCCCTCACCAAGTGTTGTGGGAAATCCGGTTGATCGGTCTACTTCCGTATCGGGGGCGCCATTGCAGAACTCTGCTCAGGCGGCGTCGGAGGCCTCCGAGGCAGTGGCGACTTCACGGTTGCAACCAATGGCTGTTCAGTCGGACGCCTCGATGGAGGCTCGCTCAGCGGGAACGTCCGCTAATTCGATGTGGGCTGGACCGCAAGGAGCATCCAATGTCACCGCTCCCTCATCCACCCCTGCTGCTCAAGCACCGATGGCAAGTGCCGATGCCCGAGCCGCAGAGACGCCTGTTGCTCATCAATTGTCCGCACACTTGAGTAATTTTCGTGGCCGACCGGACGGCTCATATGAGACCACCATGAGTTTGCGTCCCGCGGAGCTGGGTCAAGTCACGGTAAAGATTCAGGTCAACAACGGCATGGTCTCTCTGCAGGCGACAGGCATGACCGCTGTTGCAGTAGAAGCGCTCCGAGAGGCTATGCCTGATCTTCGTGAGGATCTTTTGCGCTCGGGACTTGACCTTGTGGACAGTCACGTCGATCGAGACCCGTCATCGTTTGGTGATGATGATTCAACATCGTCCCTGGACGATAGTGCGCGCGAGAAGCGTGAATCAACCGGATCCCTGAGTACCACTGTTGCGAGCGACATGGCAGCGACAGAGATCTTGGAAATCGACGATTCTGGCGAGGGAGTCCGCGTTGATATTCGCGTCTAGTTCGAGACAAGAGCGGACATACACAGAAGGGAGTTCTCTCAATGACTGTTAACCCGGCCGATGCCGTGCCAACGCCTTTAAGCGGCATGACCACTCGGGAAGCTCCTCAGTCGACCGATGCCAATAGTGAACTGGGCCAAGACGCATTCTTGAAACTGCTCGTGGCTCAACTGAAGTATCAGGATCCGCTAAATCCGGCTGACGGCGCAGAATTTCTCGCCCAGACGGCGCAATTCACCATGGTGGAGAAGTTGGCGGACCTTGAGGTGCAAGGCCAGAGCACGGTGACAAGTCAGCAGCAAATGCAAGCGGCGCAACTTGTTGGTAGGCAAGTTACGTACGTCGACTCAACAGGTAACCTCGTTGAAGGTGTAGTCGAATCCGCCGAATACACACCCGACGGCCAATCGTTGACCATCGGCGGACAGGCGGTGGAACTAGACAACATCACCAAGGTTGTTGGCAACAATCGAGTGGACGGCGCCTCGGAGGCGGTAAGTGCCCTGGGTCCGTCTCTCGCCTCGTCGTTGACACCAGCCTTGGTGGAGGCGATCCAGGAAGCCTCCGCGGGGACAGCAGATAGTGATGCTGAGATCGACAGTGCCGCCGAGGTGTCTGGTGATGGTGATCGAGAGGGTGAGCCCACGTCGACCGACGCCCTGACGGACGAGAACGACAGCGTGACAGAGACTTCCAATGTGGGCTCGAATCCGGATGAGCCTACCGAGGAAGAGGGGTGAGATAGACATCTTTCTCGCCCTGCTCACGGAAACGCGTGAGTTAGCTGAGCAGAAAAATTGCATAAGTGACGCGACAGGGATGCCTGCGTTTACGCAAATACCGCCATGGATGGCGTGACCAACACAAGAGTCAAGCTGTAAGTCTTGACTGAACGCCAATTGGAGGTACATAGTGCTTCGCTCAATCTTCTCCGGTATTACCGGATTACGTGCTCATCAACAGATGATGGACGTGGTTGGCAACAACATTGCCAACGTCAATACGGCTGGGTACAAGGCCCAAAATGCGGTCTTCGAGACAGTCATTTCGCAAGCCGTTAAATCACCCGCTGCCCCGGTCGCGGCCGGTGTCGCCGTCGAGAATCAAGGCGGCCAGAACGGGCTCCAGATCGGACTCGGCGTTGCTCTCGGTGGAGTGTCGACGAACTTTAATCAGGGGTCTGCCCAATTGACAGGAGTGTCGACCGACTTCATGATTCAAGGAGACGGGTTCTTCGTTGCTAACAACGGCACCGAGAATCTCTTCACTCGAGCTGGCGCATTCACGACTGACGCTGAAGGCCAGTTGGTGACGCCGGATGGCAGCATTATTCAAGGGTGGATGGCCGATGCGACCGGAACTATTGACACGAACGGCGTCATTGGAGATATTACGCTTCCTGTGTCGACGTACCTGGCCCCAGTTGTCAGTGATGCGCTGACTGTGTCAGGCAACATCCCATCGACTCTCGCTGTTGCCGGCACCGTGACCAGTGCGATCACCGTTTACGACGCGATTGGTGTTACGGCGACGGCAACGGCCACGATCACCAAGACCGGTGCAAACGCCTACGAAATGTCGATCAATGGAGGCGCTGGTGTGGCCGTCGCGTTTGACGCGGCAACGGGAGCACTGACAACGGCGAGCCCGATCACCGTCACCGGTGGCGACACTCCTGCTGGCAACATTGCCAACGGTCAGGCCTACGTAGTCGATATCACGGGACTGACTGAGTACGCGTCGCCGAGCTCGTTCGCCGTCACTAATCAGGATGGTCAGGGAGTGGGCGCGTTGTCTACCTTCACCACGACAGCAGATGGACAGCTCATTGGTGTGTACAGCAACGGTGTGAAGCAGGCGATCGGGCAATTGGCGATCGCAAACTTCAACAACCCGAATGCTCTGGAGAAGGTAGGCGACACCACATACCGGAACACGGTGAACTCTGGTGTCGCGCTGATCGGGGAGGCGATGGCTGATGGCCGGGGATCAATCCAGGGTGGAACTTTGGAAATGTCCAACGTTGACCTTGCGGGAGAGTTCACTAACCTCATCGTGGCGCAAAGGGGTTTCGCAGCGAACTCCCGGACTTTGACGGCAACCGATGAGATGCTTCAGGAGTTGATGAACATCAAGCGCTAATTCGCTCGGCGGCCCGGGGCGACCCACTAGTGTGGGCGCCTCGGGCAAGCGCTTCTGGAGCGTATCTGTTCTAAATGTACCTTTTGCGTAGTTCCGTTTCTGATATTGCTTAAGTTTGTGCCCGGTGTGACGATAAGTCCCATGCAGGGACGGCTTCTGAATGTGCAGACGAGAGGGGAAGGGTTCGGGTCATGATTCTGTTGACGAGGATAAATGGCGAAGCGTTCGCCCTGAATCCTGACTTGATTGAACGCGTCGAAGAGACTCCCGATACCCACATAACGCTCGTCGATGGCAAGCACCTCATGGTGACAGAGTCGCTCAAGGATGTCATTGATGCGATACGACGGGACCGCGCTGCGGTCCTCGCCCTTGCGAGCGAGGTTGCTGATGAGGTTATCGCGGCCGACGATCCGGAGGACCCAAACGTCGTTCCGCTGACCACGCGGCGGTAATTCATGGATCCCATTACCCTCATCGGGATTGTCGTCGCCTTCGTCATCGTTATGGTGGTTCTCACCCTCGAGGGTGGGTCCGCGGCATCCATTCTCCTGATCCCCCCGATGCTTCTCGTCTTCGGTGGAACGCTCTTTATCGGTGCGGCAGGCATGTCCTTCGGACTGCTCATTGCCTCAATCAAGGCGGCGGGCAAAGCTCTGGTTACTGGCCCACCCAAGTACAACAACCTGATGGAAACGCTCGTTGACTGTGCCAACATCGCCCGACGCGACGGGCTGTTATCGCTGGAGGCCACGGTCAATGACCTTCAGAACCCCCTGTTGCGGAGAGGACTTGAGCTCGCGATTGATGGAACTGATCCTCAAGACCTCTCCCGCATTCTTGAGGCGGAATTGCACAGCGAAACCGTCTACGGCAATCGGCACGCTAAGTTCTTTACTGACATGGGTGGATACGCTCCTACCATCGGTATTATCGGGACGATCCTCGGTCTGGTGACCGTGCTGGGCAACCTTGACAACCCCGATGAACTGGGCGGATTGATCGCCGCGGCCTTCGTGGCCGCCATGTGGGGCGTTTTGTCTGCCAACGTCTTTTGGCTGCCGCTCGCGAACAAAATCAAGCTACTTAACGAGTTACACACCACCCAGGGTGAAGTCATTATCGAAGGAATTTTGGCGATTCAAGCGGGGGCAAATCCCCGCATGGTGGAGCGTCGCCTCAGAGCTTTACTCCCCACAGACGTGATGCGAGACATCGAAAAGGCTGCCTAACCCATGGCACGCCGGCATATCGAAGAAGAGCCAGAAAACCACGAACGCTGGCTCATCTCGTACGCCGACATGGTGACGCTGCTGTTCGCTCTCTTCGTGCTTCTGTTTGCCATCAGTCAGGTCAACCAAAAGAAATTTGACGAGGTATCAAGGTCGCTGGCGGTGGCCTTCGGTCAGGTGGTTAATCTTTCTGACGGCAACATGAGTGTGCTGCCGGCGGCTGGGGATAACCCCACCTTGAACCAGACACCCCCGCGCGACGCTCCTGCTGTCGTCGTTCCCAACATCATGCCCAAGTTGCGTGACCAGGTGGCTACGCAAATGACCCCCCGGAGTGACGCAGAGGCCATGCAAGCGCAAATGGCCGCTCAGGCAGCGCAGGCCGCAGCCACGGCAGACCAGCAGGCCCTCGATCAGACCCAGAACTCGCTGGCGACCGCCGTGAGTGCCTCGAGCCTTTCTGGCAAGGTGGTCTTGAGCCGGGAAGAGCGAGGCCTCGTTGTTACTCTTCTCGTGGATGATGTCATTTTCCCACCTCACAGTGCGAACCTTCAGCCCGGTGGAGCGGAGATTATTGAGGAACTCCTGCCCTCGTTGACGGGTGCCGGCAACAAGTTCATCATTGAAGGGCACACCAATACCGCCCCCGTTAGGCCAATCAACTTTCCCAGTGAATGGGAGCTATCGAGCGCCCGAGCGGGAGCGGTCGCTCGGTTCCTCAACGAGCGGGGTGGCATCCCAGAAGAGCAGATGCATGTTGCCGGTTATGGGGACACGGCACCGCTCGTCCCCGAAACCAACCCGGACCATCTGCGGCTCAACCGACGGGTCGCTATCGTGGTGGCCAGTAGTTTGACCGACGAGCAGAAATCGCTTCTGGCGGGCGCCCGGAGCGAGGACAGTGCTCTCGGCGCAGAGGAGAACTGATCGTTATGGAAAGCTGGTCAATTTTTCTCAAGATTGGTAACGGTAGGACGATACGAACTTTTGAGGTGACGTATGGCGACTGACCAGGCTGCAGCAGAGTCGAAGGGCAAGGCGAAGAAGGGCTTGTCTCGCTCGACCTTGCTCATCGTTGTGCTACTTGTCGTCATCGTTGCTGGTGGCATCTATTTCTTTCTTGGCCGCGGAGACTCAACGAGTGGTGTGGCTGCAGAAAAGGAGGAAGTGCACTTGGGGGTCGTGGTCACGCTTGAGCCAATCTTCATTAACCTGAAGGATGATCGATTTTTGAAGTTGGGTATGGCCTTGCAGACGACCCACGAGGGCGGCGGTGGCGGCCACGGCGGTCACGGTGGCGGTGGACCAGATGTTGACGGGGCCATGGCGCTGGATGCGGCAATTGAGGTTTTCAGCGACCAAGATATGCAAACGCTAAGCACGATCAATGGGCGAAGCGAGTTGAAGGAAGAGCTCGTCAGCCGAATAGTCGAAGGTTATGGCCCGGAAATTACCACCATTTATTTTACGGAGTTTGTTATGCAATAAGGCTTTCCCGCGGTCGCCACGGATGAGACGCGACCTAATTGGATCGGGCTGCTCGTGAAGGGCTCGAGGGTCAGATGGATCTGACCTAACATTTTCAGCGTGAAAGCCTCAAGTAGCGGCATTGTGTGCCGATGGTCCCTGCGTGGAGAGCAGCCAGGGTCAATCATCGTCGCGAGCCGTGACGGTTGAGACTTATGACTTTCGTAACCCCTCGAAGTTTACCCGGGAGCACGGACGAGTCCTGGACCAACATCTCGAGATCTTCGCCGACCAGTCAGCGACGCTTCTCACGTCGCGGGTGCGGATTCCAACCAGTCAGGAGTTGGAGAGTCTGCAGCAGGCCACCTATAGCACGGCCATCTCTGCCTTCCCTGAAGACACGGTTCTTCTAGTTGCCTCGCTCGCACCACTCGACGTAGCCGGGCTAGTGCACATTCCCCGTGAACTGGCTATGTTGATCATCGACTTCCAGCTCGGCGGTCCCGGTGAGGATGAGCAGCCTGAGCGCGGCTTGACCGAGATTGAAGCGGCCCTCATTGATGAGGCAGGCGAACAAATTATTGGTGCTTTGAAATACAGCTTCGAAGGCGTAATTGAGTGGGAGCCGTCCCTCGCTTCCCACGTTTCATCACCGGAACTTGCTCACGCTGCAGCACCTGGTGATCAAGTCCTCGTCGCCACATTCACTCTTGACTTTCGCGAACAGCAATTCCGGATCGCGCTCGTCTTGCCGCTGGCTCCTATCCTCCCTTTCCTAGACCAAGCGCTCGCAGCCCGCAGGGCCGCGCGGAGCACACAAGACCAAGCGCGTTTCAAGAGTGCGATTGAAGGGCGCCTTCGCCGGGCACCGGTGACTGTCAATGTTCGCCTTCGCCCAACGGTTGGTCGCCTAGAAGACTTTATGGGCATCAAGGTAGGGGATGTTTTTGATCTTGCTCATCCCGTAAACGCACCATGGCAAATAGCAAGTTCGGGCGTCACTTTCGCCCATGGAATTCCAGGAAGTGAAGCAGGCCACGTGGCTATCCGCGTAGTCGAAAGCGGCAAGGAGTAGAGATGGCTGACGGATACGACGAGTCGCAGATAGAGCGCATTCGTGAACAGGTACGAATGTCAATGGGAGCTATGTGCGACGCCTTGTCAGTGACATCTGTGATGTCACACGGTGACCCAGTGGCGGGAACACTTGATCTCAACTTGGATGCATCAGTAGCCATGGCGGTTTTGGGTACCAGCGGGTCAATTGACTCGAACATGATGGTGACCCTTCTCGATGGTGCGTCGCCGGACATCACGGACTCGGAGACACTTGTCACTCAACTCGAAGACGCCATTGACGCGATGGGGCAGGTGCTGGATTCCGAAATTGCTGCTCCGTCCGCGGCATCCGGCCACCCGACGATTGCTGCCGACATAAGTGTTCCGCTGATGGTGGATGACGCAACTGTCGGTGCGGTTATGGTCTTTCTGGCGCCGAGAGAGACAAGCGATGAAGCGAGTGTGGAGCCGACAGCAGAACAGACAGCAAATAGCGAGCCGGCTCAGGGAGGAACTGCAATGCCTGCGCCGTCCGCAGCTGCAGCGCCCGCCCCGGCAGCACCTGAGGTGCCTGCGCCGTCCGCAGCTGCGGCCGCGGCACGCATTTCTGTGCCGAAACAAATTGATGCCCTGGCCGGAGTGCAGATGGAGGTCACGATAGAAATCGGGCGCACACGCCTACCTGTTGGGGAGTTGCTACAACTGCAACCGGGTCAGGTGCTTGAGCTCGATCGGGAAGTCGGATCGCCTTTGGACATGTACATCAACGGCACTCTCTTGGCGCGCGGAGAGATCGTGGTCCTGGAAGACCATTTTGGATTCCGGGTAACGGCTGTGGTGTCGCAGGACTAACTGAAGTCGAAGAAACTCTTATGGATACCTTCTGGCTGGTACTGCGGGTGGTGGTTTCCCTCGCCGTCGTACTCGGATTGATTTGGGCACTCGCCCGGGTGCGTAAACGTGTGGGACCGGCGGGATCCGACGTGGTTACCGTCATGTCGAAGATTCCTGTGACCAAGAAGGGCTCTGTCCTCCTGGTGAAAGCAGGAGAACAGACTCTTCTTTTGGGGGCGACTGACACCCAAATCTCTCTCCTGGCGTCAGTGGAACTGCCCGAAGAAGAGCAAGAAGCTAAAGAAGAGCGGACACCCGTCGACATTCAGTCCTTGATGGACCAGTTTCAGCCGGGCCATGCACCTGCAGCAATTGCGGCCTACCCTGCCAGCATCGGGCGGGCAAGCAACAGATCGGTCTCAGGCAACGACGGTCCACTCGCGGGCTCGATTTTGTCACCGAGCACATGGCGACAGTTGACGGATCTCTTGAAAGAAAAGACCGCCCGCTCATGACACTGCGCAGACGACTTCTCGTTTCGGTGTTGGGCCTCGTGAGCTTCGGTGCCATGTCTATTGTCATCGCAACGCCGGCGCAAGCAGTCTCCATCAACCTTCCAGATTTGACGAGGGGTGAAGGGCCCACCAGCGCCATCGTTCTACTGCTGTCATTGACGGTCCTAGCGGTTGCCCCTGCGATTCTGCTCATGACGACAAGTTTCACCAAAATCATCGTTGTCTTATCCATAACTCGTAACGCCCTTGGATTGCAGGGCGTGCCTCCCAACCAGGTATTGACGGGTTTAGCGATCTTTCTGAGCTTTTTCGTCATGGCGCCTGTTCTCGGAGTGATGAACACGGATGCCCTTCAGCCGTACTTGGATGGCACCTTGGATTTCGGTCAAGCGTTTGAGTTAGCTCGCTTGCCTCTTGAACAATTCATGCTTGCCAACACGCGACCTGAAGAACTCGCGCTCATGGTCAAGATATCCAATGAAACCCCGCCGGCGACACCGGCAGACGTTTCCTTAACGACTCTCGTACCAGCCTTCATTCTTTCTGAATTGCGCGCCGCCTTCATCATCGGCTTTGTGGTCTTTCTTCCTTTCCTGATCATCGATATGGTCGTGAGCTCCGGTTTGATGTCCGTCGGAATGATCATGCTCCCGCCGGTGCTTGTGTCGTTGCCGTTCAAGTTGTTGCTTTTTGTGCTGGTTGATGGTTGGGCGTTAATCGTTTCATCTCTTGTGAACAGTTACGCGTAGGTGATACATGAGTGAAGCGTATGTGGTGGAACTCGCCACACAATTGATGTGGACAGCGGCGATGCTGGCCGCTCCCATTTTGCTCACCGCACTCCTTGTTGGTCTGGCCGTCTCACTTTTTCAAGGTCTCACGAGTCTTCAAGACCAGACGCTGTCTTTCGTGCCCAAGATCATTGGAGTCGGGATAGCGCTGGTTATTTCCGCAAATTGGATGGTTCAAAATCTTGTCAACTTCACGCGGAATTCTTTTGAATTGCTGCCCGGAATGCTCGGGTAGGCGAGCGCGTGTTTGAGTTGGGCATTACCACCGAACAAGTGATCGGCTACCTTTTGGTCTTCGCCAGAGTGGGTGCCTGGGTGTGGTTGACGCCGCCCTTCGGAGGAGCGTTCTTACCGCCGCAAGTACGGGTCTTAACGGGTCTCGCCTTTGCCATCCCAATGACCCCGGGAGCCATCGCCGCATCTGGCGGTATATCGCTAGATCCTTTGAATCTCCTATTTCAGTTTGCCATCCAAATCGCGATCGGAGTGGCGCTCGGCCTTGTGTGCCTCATCTTGCTTTCGGCGGTGCAGTCAGCCGGCGCAGTCATTGACGTCACTGGTGGTTTTGCCCTGGCGCAGGCCTACGACCCGCTCATGCAGCAGCAGGCCTCGGTGATCTCGCGCGTGTACCGGGTGTTGGCTGGCGTCTTGATTCTGGTTTCCGGTGGGTACTTGATCATTCTCGCGGGATTCTCCACTACCTTCGAAGTCCTACCAATTGGGTCCGGCCTGAGCACCGAATTGACGGCCATGACTTTGACGGAGGCGTTGAGCACTGCCTTCCTGGCTGTCCTGCAGATCGCTGGACCTATCATCGCGATCTTGCTCTTGGCAGATATCGGACTAGGTCTTTTGACTCGGGTGGCTCCCACAATCAACCTCTTCGTTCTGAGCTTCCCCGTGAAGATCGGTTTGACTCTCCTGCTCGTTGGCATTGCGATTCCTCAAATCAGCCCGATGCTGGCAGGCCTCACGGATGCCTCTGTGGATGCCATGCGTGGAATAGCGGGAGGGTGATGTGGCTGACTCTTCAGTCAAGACCGAGCAACCAACCCCGAAGAAACTTAAAGAGGGGGCAAAGCAAGGCCAAGTTCCCCGTTCAGCGGACATCGCTGCCTGGACCGGACTACTGGCCCTAAGTTTTTTGCTGCCATTCTTTATGGGATATGTCTCAGACGATCTCCAGGAACTGCTGAAGACGATTCCTGAAATCGCTCGCGAACCGAGTCTTGCGCGGCTCGCAAGCATCGTTATGCCCGCATTGCTGTCCATCTCCATAATCATGATCCCCCTACTGCTTGCCATTTTGCTCGTCACACAAGTCTCTGGTTGGGTCCAAGGGGGTGCGAGGCCGCACCTCGCGCGCGTGCAGCCGAAGACCAGCAAGATCAGTCCCCAGCAAAATGGAAAGCGTATATTTGGAACACGAGGGCTGTGGGAGTTGGCCAAGCAGATACTGAAAGTGTCTGTCATTGGTCTGGTGCTATGGGTTGTCATCACCCGCACCGTCGAGATTATCTTCGAATCTGGCCTGCTGTCGCTCAGTACCTTGACGGAGATCGCTGCATCCGAAGGAACCCGACTAGTTCAGGTCGTGATCGCGGCGGGCCTTGCCATTGCCGTAGCCGACTACTTCGTGTCGCAGCGTCGAGTGCGGCGAGAATTAATGATGTCAAAACGAGAGGTAAAGGAAGAGCTGAAGCAGTCTGAGGGTGACCCTCTCTTGCGTGCAGCGCTTCGTCAACGTGCTCTTGACGCGTCGCGCAACCGCATGATGGTAGACGTCGCCATGGCTGACGTCGTGCTTGTGAACCCAACCCACGTATCTGTTGCGCTGAAATACAACCAGGCCATGGGAGCACCCCGGGTTGTCGCCAAGGGAGCGGGCGTCGTGGCAGCTCGGATTCGGGAGATAGCCACGGAGAATCGGGTGCCTCTCGTTGAGGATGTTCCCCTAGCACGGGCGCTTTACCGCAATTGTGAAGTGGGAATGGAGATCCCAGCAGATCTGTATACCGCGGTGGCCCGCGTACTGGCGTTCATCATGACCCTGAAGAAGCGAGGGGTCCATGCAGGGCTGCACACCGCCCGAGATGTAGATCGAACAATATTTATCTGATTTTTCCTAAAGTCCTTGCTGCGTCCGCCGATACGGCTTTTGCCAGGAAGGCATGCAATTCCCATGGATGGAACTCCTTACTCAAGGGGCTTCTGTGCGGAACCTTCGCTTGACCCAGTTCGCGGTGCCGTTTGCCGTCGTCATGGTCATCGTCATGCTCATCATTCCCCTGCCCCCCTTCGTTCTTGACATTCTGATCGCCTTCAATATCGCCGCGGCCCTGACGATGCTCCTCGCCGCGATGTACGTGAAGAAGCCGCTCGACTTCGCAACGTTTCCAGCACTCTTGCTCGTCGCGACTTTGTTCCGACTTGGGTTGAACGTCAGCGTCACCCGTCAAGTGCTCCTGAATGGATACGCCGGCCAAATCGTTGACGCTTTCGGCAGCTTTGTTATTGGTGGATCAATCATCGTTGGCCTTGTCATCTTCTTGATTCTTGTTGTCATTCAATTCATTGTGGTCACGAAGGGCGCAGAGCGCGTGGCTGAAGTAGGGGCGCGATTCACTCTCGACGCGATGCCAGGCAAGCAGATGGCCATTGACGCTGATCTGAATGCGGGACTCATCGACGATGCAGAGGCCCGACGACGACGCGAAGAAATTGGAGCTGAGGCTGACTTCTACGGTGCGATGGACGGCGGATCCAAATTCGTCAAAGGAGACGCTATTGCTGCAATCTTCATCACCATCATTAACTTGGTCGGCGGCATGGCGATTGGAATTGCGCAACGCGGCTTAAGCTTCAACGAAGCCATCGAGACCTACAGTCTTCTCACTATCGGTGATGGACTGACCGCCCAAATTCCGGCTCTTATGCTGTCGGTTGCTACCGGCTTGATGGTGACCCGTGCAACGACCGAGGGCGACATGTCCTCCGATGTCGTAAAGCAATTCGCAGGACAACGTCGCACCTTGATTTTGGCGGGGAGCGGCATGGCCGCACTCGCGCTGATACCAGGAATTCCCCTCCTTCCGTTCCTACTGATCGGCGGGGGATTGATCTTCCTCGGTCAACGACTCCCACGTGCGAAGACGGACGCCGCCGCGATTGAGGCAGGTGACACCCCCGCCGCCTTGCCAGCTGGCAAGGCGGCTCCTGACACGCCGGAAGGCATCGTTCAAGATCTTCAGGTAGACGCGCTGGAACTCGGCCTGAGCTACGACATCGTTGATCTGGTCGACGCTAACTCGGGGGGCGACCTTCTCGTGCGGGTCAAGGCACTCCGCCGCAAGCTCGCCATGGAGCTAGGGCTAGTCCTTCCCACAGTGCGAACTCGCGACGACACGGAACTTCCGTTGTCCACTTATCGAATCCGACTCCATGGAGTAGAAGTTGCCCGCGGACAGGCTCCGCCAGGACATGTGTTGGTTATTGGTGATGATTTGACGTCTCTTCCGGGCGACCAAACCAAAGAACCGGTATTCGGTCTTGACGCACAGTGGGTGCCCGTCGCCTTTCAGCATCAAGCCGAGTTGATGGGAGCTACGGTTGTGGACCGCGCATCCATCTTGACAACTCATCTGGCAGAGACGGTGCGAAAGCACGCGGCCGAACTCTTGTCCCGCGAAGACGTCAAGATGCTCGTCGATTCATTGAAGCAAACTCAACCAACGGTGGTCGAAGAACTTACCCCCGCGCAGGCGACCCTGGGAGAAATCCAGCGAGTGCTTCAAGGTCTACTCAGAGAGCGTGTGGCCATCCGAGACTTGGCACGGATATTCGAAGCCATTTCCGCCTCGATTCGAGCCGGAAATCAAACCACCGAAGGAATGGTCGAAGCAGCTCGCGAGGTACTTGGTTCTGCCATAACGACCGACGTCGCTATGGACGGGGTCCTGCATGTCATCACCCTGGAGCCGACCTTTGAACAGAGCTTGCTTGCTGCCGCACGTTCAGGGCAGGACGGTCAAACGCTCGCCATCGATGCCGCCGTGCTCATTCGGATGAGCGCGGACATCGGTGCTCTGTTCACCCAGGCGGAGGAATCAGGAATATCTCCGGTGCTTGTGTGTGCCGGCCAGTTGCGAGCGCCCCTTTACCGACAGTTGCGACACGAATTTCCCCGGCTACCGGTCGTCGCTTACTCCGAACTTGGTGGATCAGTAGACATTCAAACAGTAGGGACGGTGGGCAATGAGCCTGCAAATGTTGCTTGAAGGACCTGACCTAGACGGGATCCTTCGCGAGGTAGAGGCCAACTACGGACGAGAATTTCGCGTTATTCAAGCGGAACAGGTCCGTTCTGGCGGCATGGGCGGATTCTTTGCCAAGCAGCATTACGAAGTGACCATTGAAATCAGCGATCCCGACATCATCGCTGGAATTAATGCCCAGAAGAAGAAAAGCGATATCCCGCTAACAGAACTAGCAACTCGCAGTCAAAATGATCAGGCCGCAGCATCTACCCAAGAATGGGCTCGGGATCTTCTCAAGCAGGCCAGCGAGCTGAACAGTTACCAACCGGTGGATGAAAGCGCTGAAGAACCAGCCCGAAGTTCTTCACTCGCTCCACTGTTGAATCAAGATGACATGCCTGCTCACGAAACAAGTCGGTGGACACGCGCTCTTGGGCGGCTATCCGGCAAGAAGAATGACCCGCGCCCGCCATCTGATCGGATGCTCACTGCCACGAGTGACCAGCAGTCACGACTCCGCGAACTCCTGTCTAGCGGCGGCGGTGTCGATGATGAAGAGGTACCGACCACCCCTGCAGAGTCCATACCCACAGCCAAGACTTCCCCCATCTCTGCTCCTGACCGTGATGACGTTCAGGATGGGGTGCCGCCTGCCGCTCGAGTAGTCGCCGACATGGAGCCGCATTCCATTCCCGGAGTTCGCAAGAATACCGGCGCTCGTGCGGAGAAAGATTCAAGCACGCTTGGCAAGCGCACGGAGAAGACCAGCGACTCTCAGGCACAGCCAAGTCACGCTTCCATGCCGTCCCCGGATCCGATCACAGCAGCACCTGAAGCACATGAGCGATCTACTGAACCGCGCACAGAACTCGGTATTGAGCGGGCGAGACTTCAAGATGAGCGTGATGAACTTCTGGCTTACCGGGGGGAACTCGAGACGCTTCGCGAGCAGCTTGAAGCAGCACGAATCGAGATACAAGCCAAAGCGACCGAGTTGCACCAAGAGGAAGAGGAAGCTCGCGCTCATCGTTTGGCCCTTGGTCAAGAATCGATGGCGACCAATGTTGAAAGGCAGCGCGTCGAGGAGTTAATGACCGCTCTTGCGCAGCAACAACAACAGTTGTCTGATCGTCAAGAAGAGATGCAGATTCAAGCATCAGAGATGGATACGAGAGAAGCAGCGATCGTGGCGCGGGAAGAAGTGCTGGCTGGCTTATCCGACGATCGTGCCCATAGAGAAAGCGAATTGCAAGGAAAGCTATCTGACGTTGTTGCGGCGTCTGCCAAGCTGGAGCGTGAATGGGAAGAGCTCAAGGAAGCCCAAAGTGCCTTGTCCGAACAAAGATGCTCACTCCTGGACTTGGAAAAGTCTCTGGACGAACGAGAGACGTCTCTTGATGCACTCGAGAGTTCAAGTGCCAAAAGAGATGAGGACTTACGAAGGCGTGAAAACGAGATCAATGATGATTCTTCAGCTCTGACTGCTGCTCGTAATGAACTAGCAGAGTCTGAGAGAGAGTTTCAAACTCGGCAGGAGGCTTGGATTTCGCATCAAGAGCAGATTGATGCGGAAATGAAAGATGCCAAGGAGCACGTGGATCGTCTACTGATCAATCTGTCCGCACAGCAGGACCAGTTGAATGTGCGCGAGAACGATCTCCAAGAGCGGTGGTCACTTCTAGAAGCCAAGGAAACAGAGCTAACGGCACGTGACGAAGCTCTGAAGTCTCGTGCGTTACAAGCCGATGGTCGAGACAGTGAGTTGGACGCGCGAGCAAGCGAAATTTCCTCATTCGTTGACGAATTGCAGCGTGACCGTAACGATCTTTCTCAGCGGCGGGCTGCGGTGGAGTCTTTTGAGGTTGAGGTTGATGGTCGTGGTGAGCGGGTGCGGCTTTTGGAGGAGCAGGTTGCTGAGCAGCGGGCTGCGGTGGAGTCTGGTCGTCAGGAACTTGCGTTGGCGCAGGATGAGTTGGCTGCTGCTCGGGTGAGTTTGGAGCAGGAGTTCGAGGCGAAGTCTGCGGATGTTGCTTCGCGGGAAGAGTCTTTGGCGCAGCGGTCGGCGGAGGCTGATGAGCGGGCGTCAGTGTTGCAGGCGCAATCTGATGAGTTGGCTGCTGCTGTTGCCAACCTTGATCAAGACCGCCAAGCCCTTGAGGACGCTGAGCAGGATCTTTCTCAGCGGCGGGCTGCGGTGGAGTCTTTTGAGGTTGAGGTTGATGGTCGTGGTGAGCGGGTGCGGCTTTTGGAGGAGCAGGTTGCTGAGCAGCGGGCTGCGGTGGAGTCTGGTCGTCAGGAACTTGCGTTGGCGCAGGATGAGTTGGCTGCTGCTCGGGTGAGTTTGGAGCAGGAGTTCGAGGCGAAGTCTGCGGATGTTGCTTCGCGGGAAGAGTCTTTGGCGCAGCGGTCGGCGGAGGCTGATGAGCGGGCGTCAGTGTTGCAGGCGCAATCTGATGAGTTGGCTGCTGCTGTTGCCAACCTTGATCAAGACCGCCAAGCCCTTGAGCAAGAAAGCATCGAACGCACGAGGGATCTCGATTCTAAGGAAGATGCCATCCAGGCGCGGATGGCTCAAGTTGTCGCTGACGCTGCGTCGGTCCAAAAGGGCAGGGACCTAATCCAGTCAGCACACGAAGAATTGAACAGTCGCGAAAAGGATGTTGCCGAGCGCGAGGCGCTAGCGACCGCTCGTGGTGAGGGGTTAGCGCGAGAGCAAGAAAGACTTGAGGAGCAACAAAGTGCGCTCCACCTGGCGGAAACTTCTGTCGGTACGCGCGAGTCTAAACTACAAACTGAGCGTGAATCATGGCTCGCTGAGCAAAGTCGATCACGTAAGCAGATCACTGACGCCGAAGTCAGGCTCACTTTGCTACAGGACAGCATCACTCAGCAGCAAAATGAACTGGGGAAGAGCGTCGCCGAAGCGGAAAAGGCGTGGAGAGATCTCACGGATCGAGAAACCTCGCTTGCGCAGCGTGACAAAGAGTTAGTGGAACGCTCAATTGAAATTCAGAATTTCAACTCGTCTCTTGAGGAAAAGCAGCGCGAGATGGAGGCAACACGACTTGCGATGGAGCGAAGCCAACGTGAACTAGACAGCACCTATGCAGAGCTGCAGCAAAAGCGTGAAGATCTTGTTGCGCTTGAGGAGTCTCTCGTGGATCGGGATAAGGAAATTGCAGTGCTGCAAGCGCAGGTGGAAGAGCAACAGTCATCCTTGGAAGAGAGTCGGAGCCAATTTGCCCGAACCTATTCATACTTCCATGAGCTTCTCGACGACAAGTAGTTGAGATTGGTAGTCTGAGTCACCATGTTTAGTTTCATCCCGCTGGCACTTGTCGTATCACTGATCCTGAACGCTCCCGCCTTGTGGGATGCGTTCAATAATCCGCAAGCGGACTTGTTCGGAACTCTGACTCGTCTTGTCCTCGTTGCGGTACTGGTGATGGTCGTTCTCTCTATTGTGAATCGGGTTATGGGCCACTATCTCGCGCATCCAAAAATTGATGTTGTGCCCTCATCAGTCGTGCCTGAGGCCGCAGGTCCTGACGTCGGGGCTGAGTCGATTAGGGCAGCCGGAGAGCTCGGTGCTGGAGAGAGTGACCAGGCGGAGCCGTCAACCTCGTCCTGAGCAGCTGATTCTGGCTGCAGGTGCCTCATGTGGATTCAGGTCTGCATGTAACGCATTCCGTGTCCCTCTAATTTGCCAGCACCGAATTGGGCTCCTTGAGTGCCCCTAAGCGAGCGCGTAAACAGTTCGTTTCGAATGTCGTATGTCTCCGACTTGGGTTTCGGCTTGGGTCCAGGCTTGGGTGAGTTCGGTGATGATGTCGAGGTTGTCGCGAATGAGGGTGGGGTTTTTTTCGATGTTCGCGGTGATGAGGTTTTGGTGGATGGTGAGGTAGATGTTGGCGAGTTGGGGGGCGTGTTCCCAGGCGTCGAGGTCGAGGGCGTCTAGGAGGGCGACGAGGAGGTCTTGGGCGTGGATGAGGTGTGTGTGGGGGGATTGGTCTGTTTCGAGGGCGTGGAGGGCTCGTTCGAGGTCGAGGGTGAGGCGTTGGAATATCAAGACGACGAGTTTGGCTGGTGACGCTGTGGTGACCGCGTGGTCACGGTATGTCGCTGCGGCGTCCTGGTAGGGGTTCTTCGGCATTGTTAATTGTTGCTGTAGATGGATTTCACGAAGACGTCGAGTTGGGTTTTGAGGTAGGTCTGTTGGTTCTGCATTGCTTGAATTTGAGCGTTGAGCTCTGAGTAGTAGATCGTTAGAGATTCTTTCCGTCGCGCGATGTCTTCTGTAGCAGAGGTGATCTGCCCAGTCAGCCAGTTAACTTGGTCTTGTCGTGCTGAAATCTCTCGGCTGATGGATCCGGTTACCGAGGTGAGTTGGGTGACGACGGTGTCCACTCGTGCGGCGAACGCGCCCACCTGCCCGATAACTTCTTCTGAGGATGCGCCGGCGAGGGCCGTTGTTAAGGTCCCTTCGGTGAAAGTGAACGAGCCGGTGCGTGTCAGTTGAATACCTGCATCCGAAAGTGACGCGAGCGTGTATGTGTCGAAAGCCGTGTTGAGAAGTTTTTGGGATATCTCACGGGGCGTGAATTCGCTACTGAAGACCGCGTCGGAAGCTGTCTGAGTGGTTATCAGAGCCAGTGTTGTGTTGAGAGTGTCCACCAGGCCCTCTGCGGCACTTGTCATGACAGATGCCGTTGTCGATGCCGTGGCTGCCGGCGTCAGCGTCACCGGCCCACCGGTCTGAGCGACCGTGATCGTCAATCCCGGGAAGTCTGCCAGGCCTGTGAAGGTATTCGAGGTAGACGTTTTCGTCTGCAAGACGCCATTCTTGGTGTAGGTGATGGTGGCGGTATCTGAGCCGCCACCCACGATCGTCGTCACCGTGAATGGGTAGGGTGAGGCACCGGCCACCGCGCCACCTGAGGCGTACGCCGTCGCCGTAGAGGAATCACTACTTGCCACCGTCGCTGGCACCCACGAGGTCGACTCTGAAATAGCCTCCGCCTTCGTGGCTATCGCCAACAAAGACGTATTCAACGCCTGAAACGCCGTGATCTCATCATTGCGTTCCGTCTTTTGAGCAGTCAAGCGAGTGCTACGTGCCGTATCACTCACCATCAAACTCGACACGATCGAATCAATATCAATCAAATTAAACGTCGAAACAGCAACCACACCACACCTCCCAACCCAACAAGACTTTTGCTCTTACATGGTTTACGTCATGATGCGTCGGCCACCGTGCTTTTGGCTGGTGACCGACGCATCATGAATGTGAATTACTGCAGGAGCTTGAGGACGCTGTTGGGCATCTGCATGGCCTGGGCCAGCATCGCCGTGGCAGCTTCCGTCATGATGTTCGCGGCAGTCAGATTCATCATCTCTTTCGCGATATCAGTGTTTTCTACCTGCGAGATAGCGGCCAACTCGTTGGCTGCTGTGGAGTTCAGCACCTGGAGTGTGGACTGGAAAGCAGCAATGTAAGCCGCGTTCTCCGCCCGACCATCCACGATTTCCGCGAGAGCTGCAGTGAACTCACTGGCTACAACTGCGCCAGCGGCACCGAAGAAGTCACCACCATTCGAGAAGTCCATCGCGGCGTGTGTGGCCACCAGGTTACCGACACCGATAGCTGCAGTAATCGTCGCAACTGCTGCGCTCCCGGCGTACTCGGTGTTGGCGTCGATCGACACCAGCGCTGCAGCGAGCGCGTCGAGCTGATCGAAGATGGCGCTGGTATCAGCGCCGGAGTCGCTTGCGCGGCTACCCACCTCGATACCTTTTTGCGCAATCGCGGCCATCTCCGCGTAGGCAGTATCGATAACCATCAACTGGTTAAGCGATGTTTGCGCGATTGAGATGTTGTTCAAGGTCCCTTGCAGGTGACCTTGCCGAGTGGCCGCTACACCGGCAGCAGCGACGTTGACGCCACCAGCTGCCTCTGATCCTGAGGAGACCTTCGCGAGCGCTGTTGCCGCATCGCGCTGGTGCACACCCAGGTTGTTGTACACATTAAGGGCCGTGGGATTAGGCCCAATCATATACGTCATTACTTCCTCCGTGAAGTGTTGTCTTCAGCCCGTCCTTGGGCCTCAACAGCACTTTCGGCACTAGAGAGGTGCATATGAGCCTTTTGAGATAGCAGAGTTCAGGCTGCGTGCTACTTCACGTCACAACTACACGAGTGCACTTAGGAGTATCGGCACCCATCGTGGATACCTGAGCAAACAAAACAAAATGCTTGTCGCGATTAGACGGGCTGGTCAAAAAAGCGTGGACCGTCCAGAAGGCCCTGAGCGCCATCAGCCCGCACGAACTGCAAATGCTTTTGCGCCGTAACGCGATTCTTTTGCAGTTGCTCCAGAATCTCCGTCTGGCGTTGCATCACTTGAGTAATCCGGTTTACGAGGCCTTCAGGCACCTCCGGCATATCTTCCGGAGCAGTCCACCGAGCCTCGCAACCTACGAGATCACCAGCAGCCAGAGCTGCCGCCTGATCTAAGTCAGCCTCAAGTTCATCAAGAAAGCGAGACCAGGCCCCCTCCGCATTCGACTCATGGCTTGATTCAGGCATCGACAACCCCCACACGAGTGGTCCCGTAGATGTCTCCGACTTGGGTTTCGGCTTGGGTCCAGGCTTGGGTGAGTTCGGTGATGATGTCGAGGTTGTCGCGAATGAGGGTGGGGTTTTTTTCGATGTTCGCGGTGATGAGGTTTTGGTGGATGGTGAGGTAGATGTTGGCGAGTTGGGGGGCGTGTTCCCAGGCGTCGAGGTCGAGGGCGTCTAGGAGGGCGACGAGGAGGTCTTGGGCGTGGATGAGGTGTGTGTGGGGGGATTGGTCTGTTTCGAGGGCGTGGAGGGCTCGTTCGAGGTCGAGGGTGAGGCGTTGGAATATCAAGACGACGAGTTTGGCTGGTGACGCTGTGGTGACCGCGTGGTCACGGTATGTCGCTGCGGCGTCCTGGTAGGGGTTCTTCGGCATTGTTAATTGTTGCTGTAGATGGATTTCACGAAGACGTCGAGTTGGGTTTTGAGGTAGGTCTGTTGGTTCTGCATTGCTTGAATTTGAGCGTTGAGCTCTGAGTAGTAGATCGTTAGAGATTCTTTCCGTCGCGCGATGTCTTCTGTAGCAGAGGTGATCTGCCCAGTCAGCCAGTTAACTTGGTCTTGTCGTGCTGAAATCTCTCGGCTGATGGATCCGGTTACCGAGGTGAGTTGGGTGACGACGGTGTCCACTCGTGCGGCGAACGCGCCCACCTGCCCGATAACTTCTTCTGAGGATGCGCCGGCGAGGGCCGTTGTTAAGGTCCCTTCGGTGAAAGTGAACGAGCCGGTGCGTGTCAGTTGAATACCTGCATCCGAAAGTGACGCGAGCGTGTATGTGTCGAAAGCCGTGTTGAGAAGTTTTTGGGATATCTCACGGGGCGTGAATTCGCTACTGAAGACCGCGTCGGAAGCTGTCTGAGTGGTTATCAGAGCCAGTGTTGTGTTGAGAGTGTCCACCAGGCCCTCTGCGGCACTTGTCATGACAGATGCCGTTGTCGATGCCGTGGCTGCCGGCGTCAGCGTCACCGGCCCACCGGTCTGAGCGACCGTGATCGTCAATCCCGGGAAGTCTGCCAGGCCTGTGAAGGTATTCGAGGTAGACGTTTTCGTCTGCAAGACGCCATTCTTGGTGTAGGTGATGGTGGCGGTATCTGAGCCGCCACCCACGATCGTCGTCACCGTGAATGGGTAGGGTGAGGCACCGGCCACCGCGCCACCTGAGGCGTACGCCGTCGCCGTAGAGGAATCACTACTTGCCACCGTCGCTGGCACCCACGAGGTCGACTCTGAAATAGCCTCCGCCTTCGTGGCTATCGCCAACAAAGACGTATTCAACGCCTGAAACGCCGTGATCTCATCATTGCGTTCCGTCTTTTGAGCAGTCAAGCGAGTGCTACGTGCCGTATCACTCACCATCAAACTCGACACGATCGAATCAATATCAATCAAATTAAACGTCGAAACAGCAACCACACCACACCTCCCAACCCAACAAGACCGACAGCTCTGTCACCTGATGTCGTTAGAGGAGCTTCAGGACGCTGTTGGGCATCTGCATGGCCTGCGCCAGCATGGCCGACGCTGCTTCCGTCATGATGTTCGCGGCAGTCAGATTCATCATCTCTTTCGCGATATCAGTATTCAGAATTTCTCCTATTGCAGCCTGTTGCGTCGTTATCGTCGACTCAAGTGTGTGCAATGTGGATTGCAGAGCCTGCAGGTTTCCGGTGTTCTCCGCTCGTGAGTCTGCGACTGCACCCACAGCGGCTGTGTAGTCCGCTACCCGGTCCCCAGAGCTTGCAACTGCAGAAATGGAGTCTGGCGTGATCGACAGTGTGGACCCACTGGCGTTCACGCTCACGGTAAGCGTGGTTCCCAAAACTGCTGTGCCGTTGAATTGTGTGTTTGAGGAGATGCTGCTCACGCTTGATTCAATCGACGTCAACTGGGCGTCTATTGCACTCGTATCAGCCCCAGGAACCGCCCGGTCGTTCGCCAACGCCAGACCCGTCTGCAACAGTGCTGTTGCTTCGGTGTAAGCAGTGTCGGCGACGTTGAGGACATTGATGGCGTTTTGGGTGCTGGTTACGGCCGTCTGGGTCGCGGCCAGGGTGGATTGCAGACCGGTGGCAGAGCCGGTCGATACAACCTCCTTGGGGTCGGAAGCTTTCTCACCGCTGGAGATCTTGGCCAAAGCCGTAGAGGCCTGGGCTTGATGAATGGCCAGATTGTTGTAGACGTTCATCGCGACCGGGTTCGCGCTAATTTCAAATGGCATTTGCATACTCCAGTGACTTGGTTTGTCGCTTACCCAGTGAGACGCCCTCGGTGAGCACTTGGTTTCGCGTCATTGCCTCAATCATTACGCAACGACCTCCACGGAAGGCTGCTCTCGTGTGGCCTCTGTGACAGAAACAAAGTTCTGTGACTCCTGTTTCATGGAGTGGAGTCGATGCTCCGCGACCGCCGCAAAATATGCTGATCGCTTTCGGTCGACGGATCCTCCGGGGCGGCTCGCGGGAGTCACCTGCTCGGGTGCCAGGTGCGAGTTAATTCCGTCCCGGATTAGCACCATTGCCTCAGCCCGAAGCTGGGAAACTCGTGACTCGGTGACGTTCAGGTCGCGGGCGATATCAGCCATGGGGTGGCCTTGCAGAAAATAACGTGAAATTACTTCTCTCAGGCGCTCGGGAAGCGCCGAGACCGCAGCCCGTAAGTATTGATGAAGTTCGTTTTCAAGAATCTGATCTTCGGGGTCCGTCATCGTTGACTCGAGAGTGTCGCTCGCCTGAAGAGTTCCTGGCGCGGGTGCTGCGTCGAGCGAAAGTACACTTCCGCGAGTCAACGACGCGTCGAGGTCCCGAAGCTCCTTGACGCTGATTCCCATGTAGTCGGCAATGGCGTTCGTAGAAGGATTCTCACCCAGTGCCGCCATGAGGCTATCCACGGCTTGCTCACGGGCCCTCCCTGCTTGCCGAACAGATCGACTTGCCCAGTCATTGCGTCGAAGGTCATCCATGATGGCTCCGCGAATACGGGAGATGGCGTAGTGACGGAAGGGGACACCCTTACTCTCTGAAAATCCCTTGGAGGCCTGAACGAGCCCTTCAAGGCCGGCTGACCTGAGATCGTCTCGATCCACGTACGTGGGCAGACGCATCGAAATCTCGCTCACGACGTACCCGACCAGAGCCACATGCTCGGAAATGAGTTGTTGAGTCGTGTTTGGGACACGTTTTGGCCCCCCCGGGGAAGGAGTCTCCGGCATAACTGCTCCTCAGCGGCGTCGAGTTTCGACGCCGAATTTCCTGAGCATCCATGCCCGAGAGAGAGCTTGCGCTTTCTCATGCTTTGAGGCGGAGGTCCGTTCCCACCCCGTACGTACGCCATAGGAAAGCGCAATAAGCGACAGATTGCAACCCTTCCTGAGAAAAAATTGAGAAAATTTGGGTCGTAGGTCAAAATTCGGGCCGATACTTTCTTGCTGGGTGCATTCGTCGTGAAAAAACCTAAGCGACCATCCCAGAATGCCGTACTTTCTCATGGCAGAACTACCGTCATGTCATTTGTCCCAAGAATCCTTAACTTGCCCGACTTTGTGCCGATGTATTTGTTGAGGGTGAGTGTCGCCCCACAGCCTGGTGCGGCCCGAGACTGAGGAGTTGAGCGTGGATCTGTCTGGCCTTTCCGCTGTCCTCTGGCGGGAGCGCGACATCTTGGAGAACCTCCTTTTTCGGCTTGACGTGCAACAAATGCTTTTGATGAGCGGCCGAGATGCATGGCTCGTGCGCGCGAGCAATGAGATTGAGGAGGCTCTGGAAAAGGTGCGATCCATCGAGTTGGAGCGCGCCGTGCGCTTTGATCAGTCGGCTAAGGAACTTGGTATCGAATCATCACCCAGCCTTGTCCAATTGGCGGATGCTGCTGATGAGCCATGGAAAGGCCTCCTGCGAGATCACTACGACGCCTTTGTTGACCTCTCCTCGCGAATTCAATCCGTTACCGCCCTGAATCGTGAATTAGCAGTTTCAGCACAGCAGGCAGCTGATGCGGTCATGTCGAGCATCCAGGGTGACGCAGAACCGCAGCTGAATCTCTACGAGCAAAGCGGGACGAAAGAGGCGGCCCGACGGTCATCTGTGTTTGTGGATGAGGGGCTGTAGTGAGCACCTGGGCAGGAATATCGACTGCGCTGTCGTCCTTACGCACTCAACGGGTCGCTATTGATGTAGCCGGCCAAAACATCGCGAACGTGAACACGCCCGGATATGTTCGTCAACGGGTGGACATGACCGCAGGAATCGGCGTGGACGTCTCAGCGATTCAACGCCTGCACAATGGAATTCTCGGCGACCGTACACGAAGTGAGAATGCTCAGCTCCAAGACTTGTCTACCGCCAGCACTGTTCTGGGTGAGATTGAGGAGGTGTTTCCGGAACCGACTCCTCATGGCCTGCAGGCCAAACTTGATGCGCTGTGGGGTGGCTTTTCCGACGTAGCTCGTGATCCCGGCAACTCTGCAGCCCGCGTTCAGGTTCTTGCTCAGGCAAACGGCGTGACTGATTGGCTCAATAACGCAGCAACAGAGCTGGGTGATTTGAAAACCAACAAGAGCGCCGCCTTGACCGATTTAGTGACAACCGTGAATGCTTACTCTAAAGAGTTGTCGGAACTGAACGTCGCCGTCAGTCAGTCGGTGGAGAACACCCAAGCGGCTAACGCGCTTCTTGATCGCCGAGGATACGTCGCGGACCAACTTGCGGCAGCCGTTGGCGGCTCTTTTCTCACGAATGATGCCAATCAACTGAGTGTCACACTCGGAGGCGGCACCATTGTTGGACCGTCGACGTACGCGACACTACAGGTCGCAAGCAGTGGGGGAACTACTTCGCTGCAGTGGGTCAGTGACTCTTCAACTGCGACTGTTTCAAGCGGAGCGGCAAATGGCTACTTGACCGCAATCAACACGACAATTGATTCGTGGACCACCACATTGGATGCTGTGGCATCTGCCATCACAACTCAGGTGAATGCTGTGCAGACAACAGGATTTGATCGCGATGGGAATGCTGGAAATAGCCTGTTTACGGGAACCACCGCGGCGACGATTAGCGTTGCCCTGACGGATGGCGATGACATTGCTGCATCGGCGGTAGCCCCGGCTGGTGGGAATGCTTCCCTCGACGGCAGCAAGGCGGATGCGATGGCTGCTATCGCGATCGCTGCAAATGGACCTGACGAGTTGTATCAAGACCTAGTTGTTTCCCTTGGATTTGCAGTACAGGCCGCTGAGCAATCAGCAGCGACGCAAGGGTCTCTAGCGTCGAGCCTCACTAGCCAAATCGATGCCGAATCTGGAGTAAGCATTGACGAAGAAATGGCGAATCTGCTGGCCTACCAGCGGGCATATGAGGCGGCTGCTCGCGTTTTGACGGCGATTGACGCTGCACTGGAAACACTCATCAATCGCACCGGCGTGGTCGGGAGGTAACGCAAATGGTTCTCATTGATCGCATGTCGACTCCATCTCAGCACTTGCAGTCGATGGATATGCTCTCGGCGGCTCAAGAGCGGATGAATCGCTTGCAAGATCAGGTGTCTTCTGGCAAGGCTATAAGTCGGGCTAGTGATGATCCGAGCGCTACTCAATCTGCGATGAAGCTAAGAGCAGAATACACGAGATTGACGCAGGTCAAACTCAATGTGGACAACGGGCTTCTGAGATTGAACGCCACGATGGATCAGGTTGATTCCATAAATAACCAGCTACTTCGCGTGCAAGACCTGCTGGTCCAAGGACAGCAACCGTCGGCGACCGAAAATGTGCGATCAGCTCTCGCGGCAGAAGTGAACGTCCTGAAGGAAACGCTTCTCTTTGCCATCAACTCCGACTTTGCGGGCCGCCAACTGTTCTCCGGGTCAAGCGGTGCGGCAACCGCATACGACAACGCCGGTAACTATCTCGGAGACACGACGGCGGTCTCCACGCGTGTCGACCCAGATTCCACTGTCCGCACAGACGTCAATGGCCCCGAAGTTCTGGGCACAGGGGCTGCCAATGCCTTTGCCGTCCTCACGAGCATTGCGAGTAACTTGGTCAATGATCCGAGCAGTCTTGCTGCCGACAGTACATCACTGGATGCCGTAATCAATACTGCGCGCGGCGCTCAGGCGACGGTCGGAACTCGAATCACGCAATTGACCGAATTGCGAGACCTGGCAGCGGCAAAAGAGGTGGATCTAGCAGAAGCTCTTTCCGCCGTGGAAGATACCGATTTAACCAAGACGATCATGGAATTGACGCTGCAACAGACGGGGTATGAAGCGGCACTTCATGCCACTGCGAGTGTCATGCAACCGTCTCTCATGGACTTTCTGCGATAGTGGTGTTGTCCACGAGGCGAAAGTGACGCGAGAGGAGGACGCCATGACTGAAGAAAGCGATATTCCAGTTGTAGAAGTGAGAGGCGGTCTACTCGGCTTTCCAGAATTAACGCGTTTCGCTCTCGTGAAGATGAACAACGAAGGTCTTGTTTATCGGTTGCAGTCGCTCGAAAGCGAGGCCGTCAACTTTGTCGTAGTGCCAGCAGTGTCCTTCTTTCCCACCTACGCGCCAATCGTTGACGACGAAGTCGCGGAGCGCTTCAACTTAGCGGCAGGCGCCGACGTGTTGGTGCTCCTGATTGTCACGCTCGGTGAAAGTTTCAAGCAGTCAACCGTTAACCTTATGGCGCCGCTGCTGCTAGATCCTGTCCAACAAATCGCTGAGCAAGTGATTATTGAGAATGAGGACCTGTCCGTACGAGCACCACTGTTGGCGGCTTAGTCTCCGATGCTGGTTTTGAGCCGCAAAGCTGGCGAAAGCATCGTCATCGGGGATTCAATCACCGTCAACGTTTTGGAAATTCGTGGCGATCTCATTCGAATCGGTATTGACGCCCCTCGCAACATTAAGGTGCATCGCCACGAAGTCTACGAAGCAATCGAAGCAGCGAACAAAGAGGCAGCAACAGCATCCGTAGACGCCATTACGGATTTTGCCCAAGCGCTTGGAGAAATGCCTGCCTCACAGCCAGAGCCGTAAGTCGCTCTTGCTCGTCGATCCCCGATTCCTCTGAGCCGGTCCTTAGTCCACTCTTACTGGCGGGTCTTACTGGCGGGGAATGAGGTCTCTGATTCGGCGCGCCAGGTCGTCAGGGTGATCAATGGCTTCTGTACGAAGTTGCTTCCGACCTACGCCAGAAATGGTGAGGCGCCCATAATCAAGAGCCCTTCCGAAGGGTCCTTGTTGAATGTCGACCCCTTCGATCTTGTTGAATTCCAACGTCGCTCGCGAACGGAAGATCAGGGTACGAACTACTTGGACCTTGTCGTCATCAATGACGAAACGGAACATCCACCAGCTGAGAAAATTAATTCCAGGAAAAAGCAGCAAAAATGCGCATACGACTAGCGCGAAGGTTAAGCCGATCTGGGATAGCGCCAGAAGGAATATAGCCGCTAAACCCAGCGCCCAAAGACCGAGAGTCACCAATATGGCTTTTACGGAAGCCCGCAAAACAAGGCCGCTTCCGTCGTTTCCTGCCACTCGCTAACTGTAAACCACATCGCGAAGCCCGCAAAGACGTGTCCGCACCTGCGACGTCGGACTAGGTCAAGCACGAAGGTCTTGGTACGCCGCGTAGGACTTGAACCTACAACCCGCTGATTAAGAGTCAGCTGCTCTGCCAATTGAGCTAGCGGCGCGAGGGAAGGAAGGTTATCACCGGAGGGCGTCCACGATCGTGGCCACCCGGACGGACGCGGAGGGGTCCAGCAGCCAGTCGCTGCGTCCGAGAATTCGGCCGCTCACGGCCTCGAACATGTCGCGATAGGCGTCGGTTTCGGGGAAGTTCTCGACGTGGTTGTTGATCTGCAGCGACGTGGGTTGACGCCACGTGGTGAAGGCTTGATCGTCGGTGATTCGGATCGTTCCACCCTCGGCCTCGATGCTCAGTCGCTGAGATTCGGGCATGGAAAACGACGCGACGATGGAAGCGCGCGACCCGGTCTCGGTGGTCAGCCGAGCCTTCGTGGTCATGTCTACTCCGAGACCACCGTCGATCGCTTCCTTCTCGATTTCGTGCGGAGTCCAGGTTGGTGCGCAACCGATCAATGCGTGGAGTGGGTAGACACCAATGTCGAGCAGTGCACCGCCACCCATCTGAGGGTCGAGGCGATAGTTCCCTTCTGGGACGCCGTCGAAGGTGAACGTTCCCAAGAAGTTACTGATTTCCCCCATCTTTCCGGAGGACACCAGGTCGGTGACCCGGCGCATGCGCGGGTGCCACATCGACCAGGCTGCTTCCACGAGTTCAACACCGGCCGCGCGAGCGGCATCGAAGGCTGCGCGGGTGTCCACGGCCGACAGTGACAATGGCTTCTCACACAACACGTGTTTGCCGGCGTTGATGGCTCGATGGATCCAGGGAGCGTGCTGATCGTTCGCGAGTGCGATGTAGACGGCGTCGATGGACTCGTCATTAATGAGCGTTGCGTAGTCCGAGTAGGCGCGATCGGGCTCGAGGTTTTCGGCCCGAGAAATGTCCCGAGCAGCCACGGCAGCGAGGTGCGCGCTGGGTGCGTCGCGAAGCGCTTGGGCGGTCGCTGTCTGAACGATCCACCCTGCCCCCAGGATGCCCCAGCGAACGGTCATGCGGCCAGATGTGGTGTGACCGGCCGTCCAAGGTTGATGGCCGACTCTTCGGCTGCTTCCATGACGGAGACCACGTTGCGTGATTGCCGCGGGTCGACCTGCATGGGTGTCCCGACGGTGAGGTAAGCCGCGAGTTCGGCGTGGAAGGTGAAGGGTGTCACCTCGTCGAGTGGGATCTCGCGGCTGGCACCGGTGTTGTCGAACAAGAAGATACGAGCGGGCAGGTCGGCGACGGCGGGCTCGGCGGCGGCATCCCACTCACCGACGATCGCGCCCTCGGTGCCGAGGACGTAGTACTTGGGCTTGCGTGCGGCGGCGAGGTCGGAGTGCACGAATGTGGCCTGGCGGCCGTCGTTGAACGTGACAATCACTTCTGCATGATCGGCGTTCGTCGCGTGCAACCACTTGCGCTTGTGGTTCATGCCAGACACGTGCTCGATCGGCGAATCGAAGATGTTCAAGACTTGATCGAGGTAGTGCGAACCCCAATCGAAGATCGCACCGCCGGACACGTCGGCATCGGAGTGCCAGTAATCGCAAGGACGGGAGTAGCCGCCGACAAAACTGTCGTATTGGAATACGTCACCGATCGATCCTTCGCGGATCAAGCGACGCATCGTGATGAAGTCACGATCAAAACGACGGTTCTGGTAGACCACCAACGTCTTGCCCTTGTCGGCGGCGAACGCCAGCGCCGCGTCGCACTCGTCGGCGGTCAGAGCCATGGGCTTTTCCAAGACGACATGCAGGTCACGCTCGAGGGCCTTCATTGCCCAGTCGTGGTGACTGTTCGGGGGAGTGGAGACGACGACGAGATCTAACAGGCCCGAGTCGAGCATCTCTTCGGCATCGGTGAAGCCGGTGAGGTCGGGGGCGAGCTCGCGGGCCGCGTCGAGGCGCTCCGGATTGGTGTCACACACGGCGGTCAGCGTGAGTCCGGGTGTGGCTTGCACCGCCTGATTGTGTTCGTGGCCGATGGCACCGTAGGCGAGGAGACCGACTCTGATTTCTGGCACGTGTGATCCTTCGAGGTGTCGGGGGAGGGTGTGTGGTGAGGAACGTGACGTTACCGAAGACCGAGAGTTCGGGCGATTTGGCGGCCGATCGATCGCTGACCTGCGGGATTGGGGTGGAATGCTGCAGAAGCGAAGGGCCCGGACAGCGTGGTCACACCGAAGACCCAGGACTTGTCACCGGCACACACGCCGTGGCCGGTGGTGGATTCTCCGGACGCACCCCAGATCCCGGCGACCGGTTCCCATCCGAGCGCCGTGGTGGCGAGGATCTGCCCGTTCAGCGTTCCGTTGGCCGTGGACAGATTGCGATCGGACCCAAACGACGGAGAGAAGAGGTACGGATTGGGCGCCTGCAGAGCCAGAATCGTGTCCCGCGCCCAGGAGAAGTCCGACGGGCTCAAGGTCAAGTAGCGACAAGGTTCTCCCACCGCCGAACGGGTGATGTCGGGATACGTCATCGGTAGGACGCGAGCGCCATCGGCCATTGTCAAGGGCGCGACTTGAGCACCGGAGGTCAGCGTGCACGAATCGCCACCGAGGCATCCGGCGAGCTGGGCGTATTTGGCCGGAAGTCGTCCGGTCAGGGTTTGCACTCCTTCGTTGACCGAATCGAAGCGACTCAGCGGCAGGGTGCTCGCAGAAGCGACGGGGCAGTTGAAGCTCAGTGCGCAGGTGCTGAGAATCGAGGTGAATCCGATGTCGTTGCCCCCGGCGGACAAGGCGACGATGTCGATCGGGCGGTTACCGATGATCGCTTGGACCTGCTCGATCTGACTCGTCTCTTGCCCGGCGAACGGGAAGGGGCCGAGCACTCCGGTCAAAATCGTCGCTCCCGAGCAGGACACGTCGATCACCGTGACCGAGGATTTCTTGGATGAGTTTTCCAATGTAAGGGCCGCTTGCACTGGCCCGGCGTGGACGCTGCGCTTGCAGGCGACGTCGTCGTAGTAGGGGTCGAACTCTCCGTTGGGATCGCGAAGCCAGGCGTCGATGTTGCGTGGGTTGCCATCTCCTGACGCGTAGGAATCACCGAGGATGACGAACAGGTAGTCGATGACGTCGGCGTTCATCCATTGGAAGTCAACATCCGATGCTCCCGACCTGACTTCGAGCTTGAATCGGTAGGAGCCCTCCTGCAGGGAAATGTTTCGCTTGCAGGTCTTCTTCGTCAATTTTCGCCAACGAACGCGCTCGATCTGTTCTTTGCCTCGGTAGATCCGCCACTGGTATTCGTTTCCGCTGCTCTTGCACGCATCAAGGGTGACCGAGTATCCGCGTGGATTTAGGTACCAGGATTGAATGCCGTTGATGAGCCGCTCGGCTGGCTGCGCGATCTGGTTGCCGGCGCCCTCAAATTTTGCCGAGGGTACTGCTCCGAGTGGTCGTTTCGCGGGTACTCCACCGTCACCGTCAATAAAGCCGTCACCGTCGACATCTTTGGACTGCGGAACCATCCGCCAGTCGCCCCGAGCCTTTGCGTTGTCCGCAGCGTGAGCGGGGAGGGTTAACCCAGCGGCGACAAGCAGGCTCATAGCCGCAGCAAGAGTCCTGACCCCCAACACGGGAAGCACGATACGTGGTGACGTGAGTTCCGCGCTACGTGACCACCATGGGTACGGGACCCTTGGCGCGGTAGGTGGCTCGCGGTTCGGCGCGCGGAATCGGATGCAGCGAATCCGCGGGCATCAGGTGATGACGGGCGGCGGCGTGCAACAAGATGATGCGCGCTTCCAGCAGGGCGAACTGGTCACCGAGGCACTTGCGAGTCCCGGCACCGAAGGGGAAGTACGCGCCACGTGGGAGGTCCGCATGTAGTTGCGGCGTCCATCGTGACGGCTCCCATGTGTGTGGATTGGGAAAGTACGAAGGGTCTCGGTGGGTGACGTATTGGCTGATCAGGACGTGGGCTCCGGCCGGCACCTGCACACCGTCAACGACGACGTCCTGCAGGGCTCTGCGGGGGGCTACCCAGACAGGCGGGGCGAGTCGAAGCGACTCCGAGACCACCTGGCCGGCAACGTCGGTGCTCATCACATCGGCAACCGTCGCGGGGGCCCCTTCGGTGATCCAGTCCTGCGCAAGAGCCTCGTTGCGCAGCGCCGCGAAGACGTCGGGGCGGGTGCCCAGCCAACTGAAGGCCCAGGTCAACGCGTTGGCCGTCGTCTCGTGGCCGCTCAGAATCAACGTCAGTGCTTCGTCGCGAACCTCGTCGTCGGTGAACGCTGATCCGTCTTCATCACGGAGAGCCAGCAGCAGACCGAGAAGGTCATCGCCCTCGGCGTTGCGTTGGCGACGCTCGGCGATGAGATCTTCGGCGATCGCGGCGAGCTCGTCGGCCGCTTGCCGGAACTTGCGCCAGTAGGGCAAGGGCAGGGAGTCGAGTCGATCCAGGCCGGGCAGCATGGTTCGCTCGATGCGATCAATGGCGATTTCCATGGACTCGGCGATTTGATCGGTGTAGCGATCGGCATCGGTACCGAAGAGCGTGCGCGCGACGATCAGCAGAGTCAGGCGCATCATCTCCGGCGCCAATTTGATGGTGGAGCCGACCTGCCAGGAGTCGACGGTGGCGCGGGACAGCGCAGACATCTCTTGGGCATAGGCATCGAGCCGGGCCTTGTGGAAGGGCGGCTGCATCATGCGCCGGTGGCGAAGATGGATCGGCTCTTCGTTGGTCAAGAGCCCGGCGCCGAGAACCTTGCGCATGCGCTCGAAGCCCACGCCCTTGATGAACGAGCTCTGCTGCGCGACGGTGATTTCGTGCACCATGGCGGGGGAAAACATGCCCAGGAACAGTTGACCTCCGAGAAAGAAAGAGGACGCTGGCCCGTAGCGGTTGCGCAGGTCCAGCAAGAACGACGGGGTGTCACGTTGGAACCGCAGAAGTAGTTCGCCGGGCACCTTCGCTCGTGGTCCAGGCGGCAGACCGGCCGGTGCGTTACGACGTTTGATCGCTGGGGGTGTCGGCGCATACTCGCGTGGACGCTCGGCGACGAACGGTCGAACGGTCATAAACCCTCCCCGGCTCCCAGGTACGGACAGTGCCGGCAGCCATTGTGACAGCACTGGCCGCGGTCGAGATGGTAAGTCGCTGTCATGACGAAAAGGCCGGTCCGTGGATCGAGGTATCCGAATTCGCCGCGCTCGACCGCGGCATCGTGGGCGTGCATGATCTCGGCGTAGTGCGGCTGCTCGGGTGCGAGGCGCTCGGGGTGCGGCGTGAGTGGCGCGGCACGAGTGGGCTCGGCTGTCACAGTCGGAATCCTCGGGGGAAGGGATCGTCCGGTGCGAGCATGTGCTGGGAGGTGCCGGTGATCCAGGCGCGCCCGGTGATGGTGGGGACGATGGCCGGGTAGTCGGCAACAGTTGTTTTTCTGATGGCCCTGCCGATGAAGTGCGTGCCGATGATCGACTCGTTGGTGAGTTCCTCGCCGATCGTCATCTCACCGCGAGCGATCAGTTGCGCGACGCGAGCGCTGGTTCCAGTGCCGCACGGGGATCGGTCGAACCAGCCCGGGTGAATGACCATCGCGTGGCGTGAATGCTGTGGGGTGCTGCCGGGCGCGACCAACTGCACGTGGTGCACGTGGTCGATAGCCGGATTTTGGGGGTGCACGGGGGCGGAGTGGGTGTTGATTGCGTCCATGATGCGCATGCCGATGTCGAGTAGTGCGTCGCCGGATTGCGGACCGAAGTCAGGTGCTGTGTCGATCGTGTCGAGATCAACGATCGCGTAGAAGTTCCCTCCGAAGGCCATGTCGTACGTCACGGTGCCCAGTCCGGGCACCTCTACGGCCGCATCGAGTTCGGTCACGAAACTCGGGACGTTCTCGATGGTGACGGCTCGGGCGCGGGTGCCTTCGGTCTCGACGGTCGCGATGACGAGCCCGGCGGGGGTGTCCAGACGAATCACGGTCTGTGGTTCGGTCACCTCGACCATGCCCGTTTCCACGAGAACCGTCGCCACCCCGATAGTTCCGTGACCACACATGGGCAGGCAGCCAGACACTTCGATGTAGACGACACCCCAGTCGGCATCCGGGTGGGTGGGAGGTTGCACGATCGCGCCGCTCATCGCTGCGTGTCCGTGGGGCTCGAACATCAGCCACGTGCGCAGGTCATCGGCCTGTTCGATGACGTATCGACGTCGCTCTTCCATGGTCGATCCTGGAAGCACGCCGACCCCGCCGACGACGACCCGCGTGGGCATGCCCTCGGTGTGTGAGTCCACGCACTGCCAGGTGCGGATCGATTCCACCGCTCGATGCTAGGCGAAGAGTCGCTGCGGCCCGAGGCGCGCCTCAGCATCGCTGATCTGCTCTGCGTAGACCAAACGGGTCATCAGATCGGCTGTTCCAGCGGCCATGGCGGTGCCGATCATGCCGTGCCCGGTCGCGACGAACACCGGTTGCGACCCTCGCTGGGGGAGGCGCCCGATGTATGGGGCGCCGTCGATCGATGCGGGCCGGACGCCGGTCCAGGGCTGCACGGATTCTGGCGCGGTCGGAAGATCGAGGGCGATTCGGGCGCGGTCGATCAGTGCGGGAATTCGGTGTCCGACGATGTCGCGGTCATCGGGTGAGGTGATTTCGTAGCGGGCGCTCAGGCGCAGCCCGTCGGACAGTGGATTCACGGCGGTGCGTTGATCCATCAGCAGCATCGGCCGCGTGGTTGTGGTGTCGGTGCGCGGCAGCGTTACCGAGTAACCC
>Ga0255757_10000387_pt1 | contig 42942 bp, 39 predicted proteins | sample 071ome_27_FD_179957 | JGI IMG/M metagenome (GOLD analysis project Ga0255757, IMG submission 179957) | Coastal salt marsh microbial communities from the Groves Creek Marsh, Skidaway Island, Georgia - 071409AT metaG (version 2) | ecosystem: Environmental > Aquatic > Marine > Intertidal zone >...
CAACAAAAGAGGCGCTAGCTTAATCGCTTAAGCCTTGCTGCCTCAATATTGGCAGAGCGGAAAAGGGAGGCACATGCCTCCCTTTTTTATTGCTATTTTTGTTGCTCTTTTTGCTTCCCCCTTAACTTTCCTTTTAATTCCCCTCTTTACTTTCCTTAGTCAATGGCTTTCCAAATGACCTTTATCCTATGCGAGGTCATTAAAGGGGCTTTGTCGTCCTTCGAGCTAGCGGTTCGCACCCCTGATGATTGGCCAGCCATAGCCTCACATCATTAGCGCCAATCAGTTGCGCTTCACCTCAATCGTCAGATCATGGATCGGTTGCGCATTGCAGCTTCCACTTAGTTGCAACCGAGGAACCAGTCAGTAGACTTCTGTGAACGACATCAATCCTGATCGGAGGCGATATTGCATCCTCTGGTAACGATTCTGCTATGCGGTATCGCCTGCTTGACTTCACCTGCGGTCCTTGGGGACCAGAGCCGAGAGGCGCATAACCCAGCGAACTATCTCGTGCTAACGAGTCAGCAACCCGGCCCTCGAGTTCAAGCAACCGGTGGACAACTGACGTTTTTTGTCCACGCTGACCTCGAGATTGATGCTTCACAGCGCTTGTGGATCAGGATAGATGGCAAGCCGCTGCAGCGAGTCGTGCCTGGACGGGTTGTGTTACAAGATGTGCCACGGGGCCAGCATCGATTCGACTTAGCCCTCACCGATCGCAATGAGAGCACCATCATTAGCGGCTCAGCGCCCCTTTTTCTCGATGTACGTAGGTATCTGCCACAACGCGCCCAGTAGTACGCACCATAATGGTGCGCTAAACTATTAATCCCATCGCTAACCCCCTGATTTTCAGGGATCCAAGGGGACATTTTCGCACTCGAATTGGTGCGGATCTTGCTCCTATTGGGTGATGAACGTTCACACGAAACCCGACACAGACGCGCCACCTTCACCGAGATCTGAGCCTGTGCAACAAGTCGTTATTAATAGCTTGAATACTGCCATCGTGCTTTTGAATCATGAGCTGGAGGTCATGCTCATTAATCAGGCTGCCGAAAGCCTACTCGACCTATCCGAGAAGCAGGTACTCGGGCAGAAGCTTCCAGCCAAGCTTCCTGGCTGGAAAGACGTTGAGTCTTTGCTGTACGAATCACTCCAAACGGACCAGATCTACACCAAGAGACAAAACCAGATTCATCTCGCTGGATCGAATAGCGTCACCGTTGACTTCACCATCACGCCCATCTCAGATAATGAGTGGCCAAGGCTGCTTATAGAGCTCACGCCTATCGACCGCTATTTAAGAATCGACCGAGACGCCCTTACGCGTGAGCAGCAAGCGGCGACTCGCCAGATCATGCGAGGGGTGGCCCACGAGATCAAAAACCCGCTGGGAGGCATTCGCGGCTCAGCGCAGCTTCTGGCAGCAGAGCTACCCGACCCCAGCCTCAACGAATATACCGAAATCATCATCGAAGAGACCGATCGACTGAAAACACTGGTTGATCGAATGCTTGGCCCCAACACCCCATCAACCATGGCACCGGGCAACATCCACGAGATCCTGGAAAAAGTCCGGCGACTCATTGAACTTGAGGTGGACTACCCACTCGAAGTGACCCGTGATTACGATCCGAGCATTCCTGAGTTGCTCATCGACGGCGACCTAATGTTCCAGGCGATACTCAATATTCTCCGCAACGCCATGCAAGCCATGGACAAAAGGGATAACGCGCGGATGGTCCTGAAGACGAGGACCGAGCGCCAATTCACCATTGCCGGGCTTAGGCACAGAAACGTACTGCGAATCCAAATCATTGATAACGGGCCAGGTATACCCACGCATCTGAAGGACCACCTCTTCCTTCCCATGATATCGGGACGGCCCTCGGGAACAGGGTTAGGACTAAGTCTCGCGCATACGATCATCCATCAGCATAGAGGTGTCATCGAGCTTAATTCTGAGCCAGGACATACCGAATTCACCATTATCATTCCTTTGGAGATAGCCACGTCATGAGTACAGCCAATCGCGTTTGGGTTGCGGACGACGAAAAATCGATCCGGTGGGTGCTCGACAAAGCACTGTCAAAAGAGGGTATCAACGTGACCTGCTTTGAATCGGCTGAGGATCTGTTGACAGAGATGGATTCGGGTCAACCCGACGTTGTTGTCAGTGACATTCGCATGGGCGGCATTGACGGGCTTGCGCTGCTATCGCAATTGAGAGAGCAGCACCCTGACCTTCCTGTCATCGTCATGACGGCTCACTCCGATCTCGATAGCGCGGTTGCTTCGATCCAGGGCGGCGCCTTCGAGTACATACCCAAACCCTTCGAGGTGGATGAGGCAGTATCGATCGTCAAGCGCGCACTCATCGAACACACCCGAGCAACGTCAAGTCCCGCAGCCCAGCCGCAACAACAGCCAGCGGAAATCATTGGTAAGGCACCGGCGATGCAAGAGGTCTTCAGAGCCATCGGCCGCCTATCTAAGTCCAACGTTACCGTGTTAATCAATGGTCAGTCGGGTACAGGTAAAGAGCTTGTCGCCAACGCGCTGCATCGTCACAGCATGAGAAAAGACGGCCCCTTTGTCGCACTCAATATGGCTGCCATTCCCCAGGACCTGATCGAATCTGAATTATTTGGCCACGAGAAAGGGGCTTTCACTGGCGCGAACCAGGCGAGAGTTGGGCGCTTTGAGCAGGCGCGAGGAGGCACGCTTTTCCTAGATGAAATTGGCGACATGCCAGCGGAGGCCCAAACCAGACTCCTACGGGTGCTCTCTGACGGAAAGTACTACCGCGTAGGAGGGCACGAGCCGCTAGAGGCCGATGTGAGAATTATCGCGGCCACTCACCAAAACCTTGAGACACTGGTGAGCGATAATCGTTTTAGGGAGGACCTCTTTCATCGCCTCAACGTGATACGGATTCACCTGCCTAATCTCTGTGATCGCAGCGAGGATATACCGACGCTCCTTGAGCACTTCCTCGCGGAAGCGGCTCGCGAATTAGGAGAGGAAATGAAAGTGATTCCCGAGGACACGATGAACTTCTTGGTCAGCCTGCCCTGGCAAGGAAATGTGCGCCAGTTGGAGAACTTCTCTCGGTGGATCACGGTTATGGCAACTGGACGAGAAGTACTGCTGGACGATTTACCACTTGAATTGCGCTCCAACACGGAACAAACCGAGCACTCGGATCAATCTTGGGACCGGCAACTCCGAAAATGGGCGCAGGCAAAGCTGAAGTCACGAACGTTTTCAGGGGACGGATTACTCACAGAAGCGCAACCTCTATTTGAGCGAATCATGATCGAAGCCGCACTTGACGAGACCGCAGGCCGTAAACGGGATGCGTCCTTACTGCTCGGCTGGGGCAGGAACACCTTGACCCGGAAGATGCAAGAGTTGGGTATGGATCAGGGAGACGCCAGCGACGCCTGAGGGCTAGCTGGGACTCACTGTGTTCTCAATCGCGCTGTTTGAGCCTGAGATTCCGCCCAATACCGGCAACATCATCAGACTGTGCGCCAACTTTGGCGTGCCGCTCCATCTCATTGAACCGCTCGGTTTTTCGATGGATGAGAAGTTACTTCGTCGCGCAGCCCTCGACTACCAGGAGTACGCAGCTGTACAGATTCATCAAGATTTCAGCGCGGCCGTAAGCGCCATTGCCCCCTCCCGGGTTATCGGCATTTCGACGAAAGGGACTGCTCGCTTAGATTCGTTCGACTTTCAAACGAATGATCTGCTCGTATTTGGACCGGAAACGCGCGGCATCCCTGAACCATTGCTGTTTTCAAACGCGTTTGATGACGTTATGCGGATTCCAATGCAGCCCAGTAGTCGGTCTCTCAACCTTTCCAACGCGGTAGCCATTGTCGCGTTTCAGGCCTGGCGGCAATTTGGGTGCGTGGGTGCAAGCAGATAGCCCTTCCTCTGGCCGTCTACAGCCCGGTCCAAGAACCGACACCGGCAGCCCTCGTCTACGATCACGCGTCTACAATCAATAGCAGGCTAGCGAAAATCAGCCGGGCTTACATCCGCCCCAACCACCCTTTAGCGCACTACTGTACCGAGGCGTCCTGACGCTCCCGCGCGAGCTTGGCTTGCTCATACAGCGCGTCGAAATTAACGGGTGCAAGCATCAGTGGGGGGAAAGTGCCCTTTGTGATCAGGCTATCGATATTTTCCCGGGCGTAGGGGAATAAAATGCTAGGGCACAAACTGGCCAGGGTTTGCTCAGTCATTTCGCCCTCGAGTCCTGCGATCTCAAAGATGCCTGCCTGCTGGACCTCTGCCAGGTAAAGGGTTCGCTCATCCTCCGCTTTGGCCGTGATGGTCAATGTCAACACCACCTCCCAAAGTCCGTCCTCAAGTGATTGGTTCTTTGTGTTTAGATCAAGGTTTACCGAAGGCTTTCCTTGGATTCTGAAGGTATCTGGGGCGCCAGGTGATTCAAATGAAATGTCTTTGACATATACCCGTTGAATGGCAAATTTCGGCTGCTGACTGTCGGCTTCACTCATGATCGTGCCCCTTTATTAGTGAATCTAGTTCGCCATTTGCCTCAAGCGCAAACAGCTCATCACAACCGCCCACATGCTGCTGATTGATCCAAATCTGCGGAACCGTGTGTCGCCCAGATAGCCGCTCCATTTCAGCTCTGCGAACCCGGTCGCCATCCACGGGAATCTCATCATAGGCCAGAGATTTGTGTTCAAGCAGCATCTTTGCGCGAATGCAAAAAGGGCAGAACCGAGTGGTATAGATGGTGATTTCAGCCATCTTCTACCCTTTGACCACGGGTAAATTAGATCCCGTCCATTCAGTCATCCCACCAGATAATCGCCTGACGTCTTGGAACCCATTTTTAATTAACTGGCTCCCCGCAGCACTCGAGTGCTGCCCAATCTTACAAATCAGGATCACCGGCTTGTCACGATGTTTTTGGAGCTCTTCTATCCGCTGAGAGAATGTCGAATAAGGAACATTGATCGCGCCTGTAATGTGCCCGCGAGAAAATTCGTTGCGATCTCTCAAGTCGACCAACACAGCGGACTCATGGTTGGTCATCCTGACTAATTCTTGGGTCGTCACACTCTGCCCGCCTTTTCTTCTCTCCGTCACGATAAGCGCGACAAGAAAAAACACAAATGCAGACACCAAAATCGGGTGATTGCCGATAAATTCAAAGAAGCGATCCATGGGAGCTGCTCGTCGAAAACCTGCGATTATACACGCATGAGCGGCTAGCTCCGCACGAACAAATTCGTGTTTTATTTAATGCCTGTCGAGAACGCGCTAACATGCGCTTTTTGGTTTGAGTGCCTTATGAATCAAAAGCAAACCACCACCCTCATTATTCTCGATGGCTTCGGGCACCGAGAAGAAACCGAAAATAACGCGATCGCGTTAGCAAACACGCCCCACATTGATCGCCTACGGGACGGACCTTCGGGACTCATTTCAGGCTCAGGACTCGACGTCGGCTTGCCGGCCGGCCAAATGGGCAACTCTGAGGTTGGTCACATGAATCTCGGCGCTGGACGCGTGGTCCACCAGGATTTCACCCGAATCAACCAGGCCATTGCAGACGGCAGCATCAATCAGAACCGTGCATTACTATCAGCCATCAATGCCACAGACAACTCCGTTCACATTTTGGGCATGCTGTCAGATGGGGGTGTGCACAGCCACCAGGACCAATTGTTCGCGCTGATAGATCTCGCCGATAAAGACAACACTTCCAACATTGTGGTCCACGCCTTTTTAGATGGACGCGATGTGCCACCGCAATCGGCAGCAGAGTCGCTTCGTGCACTGAGCGATCACATTGGTGCCCGCGAACATATCAGGCTTGGCTCACTGTGCGGTCGTTTCTATGCGATGGACCGAGACAATCGCTGGGATCGAGTACAAAAAGCCTATGAGTTACTCACCGAGGGCAAGGCTTCGTTCCGGTATCCAGATGGACTGACCGCGCTGAAGGCTGCTTACGACCGCGGCGAAACCGATGAATTCATGGAACCAACCATCATCGGTGAATCTTCCGAGCCCCTAACCATTCGGTCTGGTGATAGTGTCATCTTTGCAAACTTTCGTGCCGACAGAGCACGTGAAATCACTCAAGCGATTGCCCTTGATGCTTTCGATGGTTTCGAGCGGGAGAGCCGCCCTCGGCTCGCTCAGTTCATATGCTTAACAGAATATTCAGAACAGTTTGGCCTACCGGTGGCATTCCCTCCCGAACGACCCAGGAACGGATTAGGCGAGTATCTCGCCAGCAACGGAAAGACACAGCTCAGAATAGCCGAAACTGAAAAATACGCGCACGTAACGTTTTTCTTTTCATGCGGTGAAGAGACCCCGTTTCCCGGCGAAGATCGCAAGCTTATCCCTTCGCCAGACGTCAAAACCTATGATATGCAGCCATCGATGAGCGCGCCCGAGGTGACAAGGCAACTGACTAACGCCATACGATCAGGTCAATACGATCTCATTGTTTGCAATTACGCGAACGGCGATATGGTCGGGCACACCGGCAACCTAGAGGCTGCGATCGCGGCGGTTGAGTGTCTGGATCAGTGCCTAGGCGAAGTCATTCAAGCGGTTCAAGATTCAAAAGGACAAGCGCTGATCACCGCCGATCATGGCAACTGTGAGTCCATGCTCGATATGGAAAGCGGACAACCACACACACACCATACTTCCGAATTGGTGCCCTTATTCTATGTGGGAGAACAAGACGTCATGATTCGATCAGGTGGCGTTCTTAGTGACATTGCGCCTACGCTGCTTCACTTGATGGATATTGGGCCACCTGCAGAAATGACCGGGCAGAATTTGCTCGCGCCGGCATCAACAGTGCATGCAGCGTCCTAGCGCCTGACGGTCATGCGGCTATCGATTGTTTGGTTGTTTCTCAACCTTGGTCTCATGGGCTCACTGAGCGCCTCTGAAGAGACTGATGTAGAAAACGAATTATCTGCGCTTCGCGAAACACTAAAGAACATCGAGACGACATGGCGCGCATCTCGCACCGCGCTTACTGAAACTGAGATGGCGCTTTCCAAAGCCGATGCGGCGGTTTCGCGCCAGGTCACCGAGCTCCGGAGAACCCAGCAACGGGAGGCTGAGACTCAAACCCAAATCGACTTATTGACGGGTCATAAAAGTGAATTGACACGGCAACGTGATGAGGAGCTGCTTCAGGTCAAACAACACATTCGCGCGGCAGCACGCATGGGCGCAACCAGTCCACTAAAAGTCATGCTCAACCAAGAGGACCCTAACAGTGTTGCGCGCGTTGCACGCTACTTTGGGTACTTTGCTGAGGCACGTCTCGAGTCAACGCGCGCGCTCGAGGCGACGCTGGCTGAACTCGCTGACAGCGAGATTCAATTACAGGAGGAAACCAAGGCGCTTGCAGAGCAACGGGAGCTTGCTCGAGTCCAGCGGGATGAGCTGCAAGAGAAACGCAGCGATGCTAGGGAGATCGTTGCGCGCTATACCGCAGAGTTTGACTCCATCGACACTCGATTAAGCCAACTGCGCGCCAATGAGCAGGATCTTATTGATCTACTAGAGTCCCTTCGAGCGTCGATCTTCGACATCGGCCAGCCCAACGAAGTCGTCCCTTTTGCCTCTCGTAAAGGCCAGCTGGCGCTGCCACTTGAGGGGCCGCTCATCAAGCGGTTCGGCGAACTGCGCCCAGAAGGTCGCGTGAAGTGGACAGGGGTATTAATTGAGGCGGAACTTGGAACACCGGTTAAAGCCATACACTATGGTCGGGTCGTGTTCGCCGATTGGCTACGGGGCTTTGGGCTTCTGATGATTATTAGCCACGACAATGGCTATATGAGTTTGTATGGTCACAACCAGGTGCTCCTGGTCGAGCCTGGAGAGTGGGTAAATCCGGGTCAGATCATTGGTGAAACCGGAACGAGTGGTGGTCAGCCCCTACCAACAACCTATTTCGAGATCAGAGCTGCGGGACAGCCCATTGACCCAATGCTCTGGTGCGCCGTTGATCGTCCCACACGTAAGAAAGGCTAAACTATCCTTCAACGTCATCACTTATCTGACTGAGCAACCCACTATGAACGTTTGTCTATTCCTCTTACTCTTTCTGCTGAGCCTTACCACCTCTAATGGTTTTGCAGCTGAACAGGCTGACATTAGTCCGGTTGACGAGACACCAATGGAGCAGGGAACTCAGCGCGGTCAGCTACCGCTAGATGAACTGAGGGTGTTTGCTGAGGCTTTCGACCGAATCAGCCGCGCATACGTCGAGGACGTTGACGACAAGGCGCTCCTAGAGAAGGCAATTAAGGGGCTTTTGTCCGAGCTAGATCCGCATTCCGCGTTTCTCGATGCAAAGTCTTTCGATGACCTTCAAGAATCCACTACCGGTAACTACGGCGGTCTTGGAATCGAAATCGGTCGTCAAGATGGCGTAATCAAAGTGGTTACCCCCATGGATGATACGCCTGCTTCAAGAGCCGGCATTTTACCAGGGGATGTGATTATCGAATTAGACGGCAAGACAGTCCGCAGTATTGGAGTGAACCAAGCGGTTGACGTCATGCGAGGAGAGCCGGGTAGCGACGTGACGCTCACCGTAATCCGCGAGGGAGAGTCCCAGCCACTTGAGGTAACCCTCACCCGAGAAGTCATTAACGTCTCAAGCGTGCGAAGCAGACTACTCGAACCAGGATTTGGTTACCTAAGGATTGCGCAGTTCCAGGCCGATTCAGGCGTGGAGGCAAGCGAGGCCATTGTGGAGATGAACGAAATCACCCCACTCAAAGGCCTTGTGCTCGATCTAAGAAATAATCCGGGGGGTGTGTTGCAAGCAGCGGTCGCGGTATCGGATCTTTTCCTGAATGAGGGCACGATCGTTTATACCGAGGGAAGGCTTGATCCGGCGAATGCCACGTATGAAGCAACCGGTCGGACCCTGATGCCGGAATTACCGATCGTGGTGTTAATCAATGAGGGCTCGGCGTCTGCCTCCGAAATTGTCGCGGGTGCCCTGCAAGATCACCGGCGAGCGCTGGTCATCGGTACGCCTACTTTCGGAAAAGGCTCCGTACAAACGGTCCTTCCCCTTACCAATGACAAAGCCATTAAGCTGACCACGGCGCTGTATTTCACGCCTAAGGGTCGCTCGATTCAGGCTGAAGGCATCCGCCCTGACCTTTTGGTCGAGCGATCGACGGTCACTCGCGTCAAAAGCAATCCTTTCGCCATTCAAGAGAGGGACCTACCCGGTCATCTCGAGGCCCCAAAAGCGTCAACAGAAGGGGATGAGAATTCGGATGCCGCTCCGAGCAAAACCCCGTCTCGAGCAGACAGACTTAACCGCTGGAACGAAGACTTTCAGCTCACTGAGGCGCTGAATCTGTTAAAAGGACTGGAGATTCTAAATCGATCATCCGTCGCTGCAATCCAGACAACTGAAACCACGGCAGACATGAGTGAAGAGCCCTCTGCCGAGTAAAGAGCCCTCTGCCGAGTAAAGAGCCCTCAGCCCAATCAAGAGCCCTCAGCTGAATAAAGAGCCTTTAGCCGAGAAGCCCTGCAAGCCACCCAAGGTGCAATCGCCATACGAGTTCGATTTGAGCGCAACGCGCTTGACGCACAGATGCCGCGGCGCTTTAAGGCGATACGGTAAGTAAAACTGATCCTTCGAAAAGTCCTATCAATCAATACAACGAGACGCCTAGGCCATGGTTAGCTGAATGGCTTCCGTAAGATCCAGCGTGCCTTCATAGATCGCTCGCCCCGTGATCACACCGGCAAGCGGCTTGAGCGTATTCGAAGACGGCAGCAACGGGCGAATGTCTTCCAGCGTGTGAATCCCACCCGAAGCGATAATCGGGATATCGACCCTTCCCGCCAGCGCCAAGGTCTCATCGACGTTGGTTCCCCCCATCATCCCGTCTCGATCAATATCGGTGTAAACAATACCGGCCACGCCCGAGCGCTCGAACCTTATCGCCAAATCTAGAGCGGTTTGGTCAGTCACCTCCTTCCACCCTCGGACAGCGACCTTGCCCTTTTCGGCATCTAACCCGACGATAATTTGATCCGCGAACTGACTACCTGCTTCGTCAACGAACCCCGGATCTTCAACTGCACGGGTACCCAAAATGACGTAATTAATACCCAGACCGAGATAGCGCTCAATCGTCCCCATATCCCGAATGCCGCCACCAACCTGAATGATGAGCGACGGATAAGCCGCTCTGATGCGCCTGACAACATCAACATTGGTATCGGTCCCCTCGAGAGCACCATCTAGATCCACGATGTGAAGCCGCTTGGCACCGGCATCTACCCACTGCCTCGTAAAAGAGACAGGGTCGTCGCTGTAAACAGTGCTTTCATCAAACCGACCCCGACGCAAATTCACGACGTTGCCATCCCTCAGGTCGATGGCGGGGATCACTTGAAACATTCAGAGCGCGCCTTTGGTCGACGGGAGTATTTCTGCCATTCGAGGGTCCGGGGTAATCGCCATCCGTAGCGCTCGACCAAACGCCTTAAATACGGTCTCAATTTGGTGATGCGCGTTTTCTCCTCGCAGATTATCAATGTGCAGGGTGACCAGCGCGTGGTTGGTGAACCCTTGGAAGAATTCGTGAAACAAGTCCACATCGAAATCACCGACTGTCGCCCGAACAAAGGGAACGTGATAGATGAGTCCAGGACGGCCCGATAGATCGATCACTACTCTCGAGAGCGCTTCATCGAGAGGAACATACGCGTGCCCATACCTGGCGATCCCTTTTTTGTCGCCGACTGCCTCGCGAAACGCTTGGCCCAGCGTAATACCCAAATCTTCTACCGTGTGATGCGCATCAATTTCGAGATCACCTTTGGCATCAATCGTGAGATCGATGAGGCCATGGCGCGCGATCTGATCGAGCATGTGCTCCAAAAATGCGAGCCCCGTCTTCATCTGTCGATCGCCGCGACCATCAAGGTTAATCGTGACCTCGATTTGCGTCTCCAGCGTCTCTCTCTTTACCGTAGCCGTTCTCACAATTCCTCCCGGATCCTAAAGGGCCGCGCCATTTGGCAAATATCGGTTATCGGTGTTTTTCTTGATCCACCGACGCAACGCTGGATCAAACGCACTTTGCGCCTTTAATCGGCTCACAAGCGGAATCACCGCGCTTCGCTTACCAGCTTCCCATCCAGACCAGGATTGCTCAGCTAACGTAAAAAACCGAACTAACTGCTCGATTTGCGCGCCGCTCAATTGCTCTGCCACTGACCAAGCGGTGTGATCCTCAGTCACCATGAAGCGGTAGGCCAAAAAATCACTCGCTGCCAACTCCGCGATGGTCTCAAGCGGATCACTTGGCAGCGCACCCAGAAGGGAGCGGAGCGACGACTCGTCTAACACTTGGTCTTTAGCAGGTTTCCAAACCCCTATACTCATGGCGTGCTCAGTATGATGTGGTTCATTCAAACGGTTCGCGTCAATCAATGGAGCGGGCGACGAGATTCGAACTCGCGACAACCAGCTTGGGAAGCTGGGACTCTACCAACTGAGCTACACCCGCACGATGCTCATTTTGCCAGCAAATGCGAATCCTTAAAACCAGCGCGGTCGTTGACCCGCAATCCTGCCCAGTCACTACTCCAAGCCATCACAGATCATTTGACCAAATCAGCAATATCGCACCAGCACAAATCAGTCCCATGCCCAGCCACTCGTGGGACTTAATACGTTCTCTGAAGAGGAACGCACTGATCGCTAACATGAAGACAAATTCAATTTGCCCAAGCGTCTTAACCAGCGCGGCACGCTCGAGCGTGAAAGCCGTGAACCAACCAATCGAACCGAGGACGCCGGTTACACCAATAAATAGTCCGAGTCGCCACTTAACGAGGAGTTCACGAAATTCATTGGGCTTTTGAAGACCGACGAGCGCCAGACAGAGCCCTGTCTGGAAGATCACCATCGACAACAGCGTGACCGCCGCCGCAGACGGCGCGTGATCGATAGCAAGCGATAGACTCGCATCCCGAATCAGCAGCGAGGTGAGCGAGAACGCCAGCGCTGACGCAAGCCCAAACCAAACCGAACGATCCATCACAAAAACCAGCTTTTCTTCGGGATTACGCTGGATCGACAAGATCCCCAGACTGGCAACACCCACACCCAGCCATGCAATAGGCGGCAGCGCATCAGCGAACAACACCCATCCGAGCAAGGCTGTCATCATGATTTCTAATCGAACGAAGGTCGATCCCAGCGCGAAGTTTCGCAAACTAAACAGACGCACCAGTAATATCGTGGCGATGACCTGTAGCGATCCCGCGGCAATCACCTTGGTGAGGTAGACAGCAGATAGCGCGCTTTGCTTTATGGGAGGATCTAACCAGACGAAGTACAAGAGCACTACAGGCAAGCCGAACAGGTAACGCGCGAGCGTTGCCGTCAGCGCGGATAACGACTCATGCAGATACTTCTGACCTGCTGTACGGACCGCCTGCATCGACGCAGCAAGGAGCGTCCACGCAACCCATTCACTCATCGACAGACTGCCAACCAAATGGCCTTGGTTGTTATTCGACCAGCACTCACGCGTCTAACGGTCGCCAATTCCCATGAAAGCCGAACGGCACTCGATGGTCCAGGAAAGCCCTAGCGATAGGGCCATCACTGACGTTTTGCGCGTCGAGTATCACAAGCTGACTTTTGTCCTCACGTGCGTCGTAGAGATTAGCGAGCAGATATCCTTCCCCTTCGGTCTCCCCGCTTGCCACAAAAATAGGCTCTGAGGTGCCCATGTGCCCTCCAAAATCGCAGACGGCCACTCGGTCCAGTTCGTGATCAATATGCGCAATCGCACTGAAATTCTGAGTGGCGGACTTTTCCCCGCCTTGGCAAGCGAAGTAGCCGTGGCGATAAGCTAGACCCGCTCGTCGCTCGTCCAATCGGGGAAATTCTGAGAACCTGTCATCGAGCGGCTCGCTCTTGTAGGTATTCGTGTCGCCATCGACATCAAGCGTCCACCTGTGCAGTTTCGCATTGGCTTTACTGGGGTCGCCCATGGATCCGTCAGGTCGAGGGAAGAGCGGCGCTTCTGGATACTCACACACATCACAGATCAGCTTCCCATCCTGCTCAAACGCGTTCATGGGGTGGAATACATAACTTGGGGACCCTTCAAACCAGCGGATCTTATCAACGGACTCCCCACGCTTTAGTACCCCAAGATAGGTCCCAAGTTCGGGCTCCCAGGCAAATGCCGGTCCACCCCGCATTGCTCGGTCAAGCGAGCCCGACAGCGGCATGATGGGGAACAGCGCATAGTTCTGCGTGACCATGAAATCATGCACCATCGACGAATAGGGCGCATCGAAAACCTGACTCTCGGTCAATTCACCCTCCGCAGACACCACATGAAAGGACATCCCTTTCGACATAGGCCCACTCGTGCTGTAGCCGAAAAACAGCATCTCACCCGTTTCTGGATCAATCTTTGGGTGAGCTGTCATCGGTCCTTCTAGCCGGCCACCGAAATCCCAAGCACCTTTCGACGCCAATGAATCCGGATCGAACTCGAATGGCGCGTGTCCTTCCTCGAGCGCAAGCAGGCGACCGCCATGCCAAACGATGTTCGTATTCGCTAGACCATCTGTTTCCATGCCGACAACGCTGGGATCGGCGTCCATCGGATTAAAGGCCGAAAATAAGGCCCGTCCTGCGGCACGTTCCAATTCAAACTTCTTGGTTCGCGCCCAACGATTCTTGTAACCAACGCGCCCATTCTCAATATGAAAGGCATGGAGCATGCCATCACCAGCAAACCAGTGGTGTCCGCCTCGCGGCGCAAACTGTGGGTTGGGTCCATTCCGGAAAAAAGTCCCGGCAAGGTCCGCTGGCACCTCCCCTTCGATAACTAGATCGGGTGCATCGCATTCCATTTGAATGGGTGCGAACCCGCCGACCAGATTCGGATGCTTGGGCATGGGTTGGGCCATCACGCTTCTCCTTGATTAATGGGCGCTTTCTAAGAATGTGTTGCGCACGTTTCGGAGTTTAACCACCCGACCCAGCGCTGAACAGGTTAAGCAATGAGCTTGAATAGGACAGTGTCACCGGCCTGCACTAACCTAAAGCACCAACGCTGGTCAGCCAAAAGACCAAAAGCTAGGTACGCGGCCTGGGGGACTCATTTTTGGCAACCGATCGAGGCGCTAAATTAGCACCAGACTCTGACACGTCAGAACCGCCAGACATCCACATCGCGCACAAACGCTACCCGCAACTCGTCGCCGCACAGTTTGTCGTCGCTCTTAGGGAGGTCTGCTGACAGTCTTATTCAGTACCTCTCTCACGCATACGACCAGAGCAGAGTGCGGCTGCGCAATCAGGGGGGCGGGTCACATGGGAAGAAAGCGCGTTCCTATCAGCATTCAATACAATGACAAGAGGCGATGGGAATGAGCGGCGGGCTAGTGCATTGAAGCGCCCGTGCTCGAGGCGTTTCTCTTGGTCAGCACCCAATCGGGGTGCCGACCAGAGAATGAACCATCTGTGGATTGGGCTCGAGGGACTACAGCGCTTCCATGATCGCTTCGGCAGAACTGACTTCAAATGCCCCGCCCTGCTCTTCGTTCAACTGAGTAATTACGCCATTTTCTGCAATCAATGCGTAGCGTGACGAGCGCTGTCCAAGACCGAAACCTGACCCATCCAATGTGAGGCCCATCGCGGCTGTGAAGTCACCATTGCCGTCACCTGCCATGATCAGTTCTTCTGCATTCTGAGCACTACCCCATGCATTCATAACAAACGCATCATTCACAGATAAACAGATGATCGCATCTACACCTTTGGCCTTAATCTTGTCTGCATTAGCGACAAAGCCAGGCAAATGCGCTGCGCTGCAGGTTGGCGTAAACGCGCCGGGCACGGCAAAGATCACCACCTTCTTATCTGCCGCAAATTCACCAATATTCAAATCTTCGGGCCCTTTCTCGCCCATCACTTTAACCGCCACTTTGGGCAGCGCATCACCTTGACCTAGCGCCATATCTCTCTCCGTTATCGCTGGATTACTGGAGCGCCTAGTCTCCAATGACCGCTTGGGAAGTTCAAGCAGATTGTCTGGATGTGCGATGAGCCAAGTGATGGGTGTCAAACCCAGGGCGCTCAGCGTACTTTTCTATTAACTGGTGTGGGCGGTGGTATTGAGGCTGATATGAGTACCTATACTAGCGCTGGCATTACCCTGCAGACATGCTCGCCTCAGTGCTCAGCAATTGTATGTTGATCATGGGTGAAATCACCCTGAGCGGTTCTCCTTGCGGACCTGAGAAAAAGCAACTTACAAGCCCATCATCTAGTCCATTCCAACGCCCCGTCCCAGACTGGCCGCAAAGAAAAAAGCGTTCGAAGGGGAACTGGGGCACCTAGACTCCAAGCCGTGCATGCTCGGGGTCGAGCGCTGTGAGCGCTTAACCATGGGTACTGAGTGTTGAGGGCTGAGTGTTGAGTGTTGAGTGTTGAGTGTTGAGTGCTGAAGTTTCACACTTCGTTAATTGGCTGCGTGGGGCGTCAAGTAATCGCCATAGAAATGTGCCGCCTATCGTCAAATGGCAGTTGAATCGGATCGCCGCCCCGCGGATGCATCACCGCACCGCCAGCCGCGTACTGCAATATAAATGCTTTCCTGCAGGCGTTCGTCAGGTTCGGGCCGGTTCGATGAGGTGTGAGCGATGAGAACACCACGATGTCTCCAGGACTTGCTTCGACAGCTTCAGGTGGATTGGGGAGTTCATCGCTTGAATTAACGCACTGAAGGCCGAGTGGGGTGGACCAATGCTTAAGGGTGCCGAGCCGGTGGGCCTCGGGAACCACCCAAGGGCATCCGTTTTCCTCAGTTGCCTCCGTTAGCGGCACCCAGCAGGTGAGATAAGCCTCTGGAGATACAAACGTATATCCATTGTCTTGATGCCAGGGGAATTCCTCATCCGTCTCAGGCTTTTTATAAACGAGCTGATCCCAATACAGGATCGCTCCCGGGCCGATCAGGTCGCTGCACAAGTCCTTGAACACCTCAAGCTGCGCAAATCGATGCGCCACTTCGGAACGGGTAACGACATGCGTTGTAAACGTAATCTCGTCCGCCCTGTTGATCAAAAAGTGTCCGTCATGCTCCCGTCGTAATTCCTCCTCACGCTCAGCCTCCAGCACATCCCCCGCCTCCCGCATCGCCTCAACCTCATTAAGAGAAAGCGCATCTTTCAGCAAAAAGTACCCTCTATCGAAATACTGTGCTTGCTGTGAGTTCGACAGGCGACGCAGCGTTTCTGGCGGCGTCGCATCAAAGCCGTTACTTCTTGGATCAGGCTTCAAGGGCTAACACCTCCCCGTGTTTGGTAGCGGGTAGTTGCTCAATCGCTCGGGCAAGCGCTCGGTCTTTCTCCGTAACCACATTACCCGCATCGTGGGTGGTGAGCGTAATCTCTACGAGGTTATAAACATTTCGCCACTCAGGATGATGCTGGTGTGCTTCTGCCAACGCGGCAACCTCGGTCATGAAGTCGAATGCGGCAACAAAATCCGCAAACTGCAATCGCAGCTGTAACGTATTGTCCTGTTCTCGAAACATGCGAACCCCTCTTAACGCATCGACGACCTTTGACATACTAAATCCCGCGCTACGTTCTGCCTACCCTCTTATCTTTTGAACGAAAGCGTTCTTCTCCAGCACTTTTCTCGGCACGATAGCCATCAATACATGACATGTGCGCGAACACTGATCAGGCGTATCAAGAAAAATTCCGCGACCCTGCCACTCGTTGGCAAGAGAAAAGCTGGAGCCCGGCGAAGCGCCCCAACCGATCATCACGATCGATACACGACGCCGTGATGGAGCACGCGCTCATCACAACGCCTCACAAAACGTCCTCGGACATCGAAGCATCGTCTTATGTGGGAGTCAGCCAGGCATACAGATTGATGAGTTCATTTCTTGGCCAGCGACATCCGCTATTTCAGTGCTCACTTGGTTAAACTGCCAATAAACCAAAGAGCGCTAACATGGACCAACTCGCCATCCACCGTATCGCCGAAGCGGCTCAAGTCGATGCGCTGCGCGTCGATCAGCGGTCAGAGCGCTCTTTTGTGTTCGCGGATACTGCCAGGGTGAGTGATCGGGATGACCTACTGCCTGGGCTCATCGGAATGCTTTTTGCGGCGGGCGAAAAACACCTTTTCGTTGAGCGCTGGGACGCGGTCAATCACATTGTTCAACCCGAGTGGACGAAACTCAGCAAATGGGACGAGGCGAAGCTATCAGTTGAGACCTTACTCGACATGACGACTGGCATGGATAGTGACCTTGCCCTTGCAGGCAACATCGGGCACTCGCACACATACGAACCCGTCATACTTGAGAAACTTGTCGAAATCCTAGAGACCCAAACGGCTCAACCCATCGATGAAATACTGGCCTCCTGGCTGCGCGATCCACTTGGTATTGAGCCTGAGCATTGTCAGATCAATTGGGACGCGCAAACCAGCCGGTGGCGCTTATCCGCGTCGATGGACGCCATTCATCAATTGGGGATCGCCATGCTGGACGCAGCCCTGTTCGATGGCAGCTATCTCATGGCAATGCGCGAGCCTGCTCAATCTTCATCGCCTCACTTTCGCTTGCTGTGGTGGAACGACTGCCAAGCGTTGCTTAAGGAAAGAGGGATTGCGCCGCCAAGTAGCGTTCCCGGCGACCTCTTGGTCGCAACCTTAAGTGGCAAGGAGTGTCTAGCGATTTCCGGCGAACTGGATGTCGCGCTCACCATCAGCGCTCCAAGCCAGCCAACGGAGACCCACCTCGCGCTCGAACTACTGGCCAGTCCACTGCTCTGGGAGGCGCTGCCTTAGCCAGTTGCTTCCACCGATTGGTCCCATCAACAGTGAGAGTTCAGCTCGCGCGTCGGCCTGGTTTGACCGCGAAAGCGCCTATGGTAGCCTCCTTGCAATGAAATAGTTCCCCCAAAAAATACGGAGCCACTATGGATCTTTCCTACGGCCAAGAATACGAAACCTTCCGATCAGAGGTGAAAGGCTTTTTGGATCAATACGCCGATCGGCAACCCAAAGCCGGTTCTGGACCGCGTAGCGACACCACTAAAGAATGGCAAAAACTTCTCATAGAGCATGGCTACCACTCGCGAACGATACCTAAAGAATACGGCGGCTATGGCGCGACACCCGACATCCTGAAGTCGCGAATCATTGCTGAAGAATTTAGCAATGCCCAAGTCAACACCGGCTTTAGCGGCCAGGGCATTAGTATGCTGACTCCCGTCCTATTAGAAATGGGCACCGAAGAGCAAAAGCAGACCTTTATCAAGCCCACTATCGAGGCGGACATGATTTGGTGTCAGGGTTATTCAGAGCCTGGTGCCGGCAGTGACCTTGCCAGTCTCACGACTAAAGCCGAACTCGATGGGGACGAGTGGGTCATCAACGGCCAAAAGATTTGGACAAGCACGGCCCATCTTGCCGATTGGATTTTCTGTCTGGTCCGAACCGAACCGGAAGCGCCAAAACATCAGGGTATCTCCTTTTTACTTTTCAGAATGGACACACCGGGGATTGAGGTTAGGCCCCTTGTCGACATGACCGGTACCGCAAACTTCAACGAGGTGTTTTTCACGGATGTGCGCGTTCCCAAGCACCAAATCGTCGGACAGCGCGGTCAGGGCTGGCAGGTTGCAAACGCGATCCTTGGTCATGAGCGTGGCTCGCTTGCGCCGCCAGATGCCGCCATGTCTAGACTGAACGGTGTGATCAAACTGATGCGCGAAGAGACGATCAATGGTGAGCGTGTCATTGACAACCCTGTGTTCCGGGACCGACTCATGAAGCTTCAAGGCCGAGTGCTCGCCATGCAGTACAACGACATGCGTCTGCTGTCGGCGAACATCAACAAGAATCAAGACGTACGGTTAGCCGGCATGATTGTGAAGCTGCTGGGAACCGAACTGCGCCACGAGATCGAGTGTCTTGGAATCGACGTCATGGGCGAGATCGGGATCAGTTACGGCGACAACCCGTATCTGAAGGGTAATGGATCATGGCAATACCAATACATGTACTACCTTGGTCTCATTATCGGTGGGGGCACTTCCCAAATTCAGAAAAACATCATTAGCGAGCGCGGATTGGGCATGCCTAAAGAGCCCAAATTTGCAGCATCGGAGGCTTAAATGGAATTCGGACTTTCGCAGGATCAGATACTGCTTCAAGACAGCGTAAAAAAATTCCTGGCAACCGAGGCACCGCTGGATCTCGTGCGCGGTATCGCTGCCAAGGAGCAAACGGATTCCGCTGTATGGCAAGGTCTCATTGACTTAGGCATTGCAGGCCTACTCATCCCTGAAGCGCAAGGAGGCGTCGGTCTCGGTATGCTAGATGCAGTGGTCGTCGCCGAAGCATTGGGCTACGCTATTTGCCCAGGCCCCTACCTTAGCAGTGCGATCATGGCCGCAAGGTACTTAACGGATGCCGGAGCGAGCGAGCTGCTACCTGGAATTGCTGCAGGCACCAGCCGAGTAGGTGTCGCATTTGCGGCAGCGACGGGCACTAGATCGGACACGAACATCGAAGCAAATGGGACGACCTTAAGCGGGTCATCTCTTTTTGCGCTCGACGCTGATGCTGACGGGTACTTGGTCGCTACTAAAGACAAACACGTTTACTACGTTGAAGCTGACGCGCTCGCTCGTCGGGCGCTAACGACCATCGACTGCACACGAACGATTTGTGAGCTGACGTTTGATCAGTCGGCAGCTTCTCTGATCTCGGATGACGCCTCAGTCCTCGATTCAGCGCTGTATGCAGGAAGGGCCATTCAAGCCGCCGACACCTTGGGCGCGTCTCAGTGCATGCTTGATCAAGCGGTGAGTTATTCGCTCGACCGCAAGCAATTCAACCGGGCCATTGGCTCGTTTCAGGCCGTTAAACACATGTGTGCCGAGATGGCTTCACAGCTCGAACCTTGTCGAGCGTTTGTTTGGTTTGCTGGCCACGCTTTCGATGACGCGCCGGATGAGGCTGGTCTGACGGCATGCCACGCCAAGGCGCACCTTGCAGAAGTCGGCCAGTTCGTCGCAAAAACCAGTACCGAGGTTCACGGCGGCATGGGGTTTACCGATTTAGTTGGGCTGCACTATTGGTTTAAACGGGTCGGTTTTAATCGCCAATTGCTAGGCTCACCAGAAGCCGTTCGAGAAGAAGCAGCGAACCTGCAGGCGCTATGCGTTTAAACTAGTGAGCAGATTAGCGCTTAGATTTGCCCTTGAATTTAGACTTAACGATGCGCCAGGAAGGTGTTTCTGACAGCCTCAAGCTTCAGCCAATTTAAGCTAACTTAAGCATTCGCGAGCCGCGGTCAGCGGAACGCGGCTAACTATTTTTGTGAGGGACGTTGCAGTTGGGTTTTCGATTTTCTTCTTTGCTCGGGAAAGCCATTGGGTTAAGCGTTGTATTGTCGATCGTCGCCGGCACCACGCTATCTATCATTGCCTTTCTTCAGACCTTTGAGCTCGAGAATCGATCGTTTGAATCGGCCTCGATGGCTGAATTGAAGCGCATCTCACAAGCGGCCACCCTAGTCGGAGAGCGATCCGATGCGGCTGACGCCTTTCAACGGCTCGTTGAACAATCTGTTGAAAACAGGCCCATTACTAGACTGACATTGGAGCGAAACGGCAAGCTACTTGCATCCTTTGAGCGACCCATGACTCTCTCCAGTCGCCCCATTATTGATCTGTTGACTCCTCGCGCTACTCCCTTCTCGTATGGACAAACACTGAGCAATCAAGAAAGCGAATACACCGTCAACGCAATATTCGATGCCCATGAAGCGTTTGCAAATTTCGCGACGAACCAATGACGCAACGCGCGAACAGGTTTTTTCCGTGCCATGACAGTGGTTTTGATCGTTTCCCTGATTTTTTACTTTTTGTTCGCTCGGCCTATCCAAAATATCTTGAAAGTACTAGCCGCACCGGCCACATCGCCCATCAACATTCCTTACGAGCAAGATAATCAGGACGAGATTGGTCGACTCGTTGCTGCGCTGAACCAAGCGTTTCTGCAAGAGTATGAGCGATCCATTGAGAATCAAACGTTGTTTGAGGCATTACGTGGAGCACCAGACCCATTTTGGGTCTTTGATGCAGAGTCTGGTGACCCCATTTTTGTGAATGCCGCCGCGTGCGAAGCCCTCGAGATTCCAGAGGAGGTCCTGCTAAAACAGAAACTTTGGGATCTCGCCAATACCGGCAACAGAGAGAACTATTCCAGAGTGTTATCTGAGGCCAAGCAAAAGGGTGTCACTAAGATCTTAACAGAAGTAACCACTCCCTCGGGACTACACAAGACATTCGAGGTATCCGTGCGTTACATCGTCTTGAACGACCAGGGCATCGTGGTGCTGTTTGCCCGAGACGTGGGCGAAAGAGAGGCATTACTCGCAAGGGCGAGCGCCTCAGAACGCTTCAAAGCTGTCGCTGAGATGGCTGGCGCGATCGCGCACGACCTAAACAACAAGCTAATGGTAATGGCGGGGCACCTTGAGATCCTAAAAGACGGGTTGCGTCTTCCCGATCCATCCATGGATAAGGGACTGCCCTCTATCGAAAAAGTTGAATCGGCTGTGGCCTCTGCTGCCGAATCTGTCGACCAACTCCTCATCTTTTCTGGCCGCAAGGTGCTGCAACGGGAAAAAACCGATTTGCGGCAAACACTGGTCGATCTTGAACCGCTTTTGAACGGGCGAGTTCAGCCTCCCGTCACCTTCGAAATGACGCTGAGCCCCCTCGAATCAACCTTTGACGTCGACCGACAGCTGTTGTCAAGTTCACTGATTCATCTCGTCGAGAATGCCGTCGAGGCCATGGACCATGGCGGAGACATTTCGGTAACACTGACCGAAGCGATCATCGACGAACCTCACCCCACGATCAATTCAGTGATTGTGCCCGGCACTTATGGTCATATCCAGGTCAAAGACACCGGGACTGGTATCAGCGATGTGCACCGAGGCAAAATCTTCGAGCCCTTTTTCACCACCAAGGGCAGAGATCAGCGTCGCGGATTAGGCCTTAGCATGGTTTACGGCTTCATCGTCCAATCTGAGGGACACATCAGCGTCGATTCTTCGCCTGGCGAGGGAACTACCGTCGACCTATGGTTACCCTCAAGCGAGAGCTCATAAAAAGCGGCCCCATAGACAATCCAACACTGATAGCAGATACGAGGGCACATTTCCCAAGAGGAGCCACTCACTCGTCGTCTTTTAGTGCCTTATCGTCAAAAGTGGTGGTCACACTGCCATTTAACTGGAACAACCAGAAGTAAATAGGCTAAGGTGCCCCCTCATAGAAACCTCTCATCACACCTCATGATCGCTGTCGCTCGCGCACAACAACGCCTGAAAATCAGCCTTTTGATCATCGGCTTTTTCCTCGCCTCCTTGCGTGGAGTATTCGCCTACGCATCCTGTGAAGACAAAGACGCGGAAGCTTTGAAGCGGATTGATGAGGACGCAGTCTGTGAACTCATCACCGTGCCGCTCGATCACAATGCCCCCGATGCCGCGACGATCGACTTAAGACTCATCACGTTGCCTGCAACGTCGAGAAATCCAGCAGCTGACCCTATGGTGTTTCTGGCGGGTGGGCCAGGACAATCCGCCATCCAAGCCGCTCCATTCTGGTTACGATCACACCGAGCGCTGCGTTCAGACAGAGCCTTCATTTTTCTCGACCAACGCGGAACTGGTGGCTCGGCTTCGCTCGCTTGTGCAGATGATCTCGAGCCGTTATTTGCCAAAGATTTTGAATGGTGGATGACCCAAGAAGCAGCGATTGAAGCGCAACAAGAGGGGCTGCAAGCCTGTCTCGAAAAGCTGCCTTACTCGCCCTCCCACTTCACCACTGCGGCGGCCGTTCGCGATCTCGCCGCAGTGCTCGATCATCTCGGCGTGGCGAAGGCCAACCTGTTTGGTGTGTCGTACGGCACGCGCATGGCGCTCGCATTTCTTCGTGAGCACGAGGACCGTGTTCGCTCCGTTCTCCTAGATGCGGTGGCTCCACACAGCATGGTGATTCCCGCTCGAGTGGTTGAAGACGCAAGAGCGGCGCTCGATCATGTCTTCACTGCTTGCGATAAGAGCACCGCCTGCAGTGCGCGCTTCCCGGATCTAAGGGCAACCCTAGAAATCGCACGGCAACAGCTTGAAGCGGCCGATGGACCGATCAGCGTGGTCGACCCCCTGACGGGCGAGACCGTTGAATTTGTGACGTGGCCAGACATGCTCAGCAATATCCTGAGAGCAGGGCTCTATAGCCGCGAACTCATCCGACTATTTCCTCTCGCAATCGAACGCGGCAGCCAAGGTCAATTCGATTCACTCATTACGGTTGCGTCCATGCTGGCGCAGGAATCGCCTCGAGATTTGTCTTTGGGGATGATGGCATCGGTGCTCTGCGCCGAGGATATGAGGCGACTTCCCCCGATGAATGAGTTTGCAAAGCGCAATCCACTCGTTGATAGCATGGCACCCATCTGTGAGTTTTGGCCCAGTGAACCCGCACCCGAGCGTCTTTTTGAGCCAGTTACGAGCGACGTACCTGCGCTACTCCTTTCCGGTCAGTTCGACCCCATCACCCCACCTCGGTACGCGATCGAAATCGAACCGAACCTTTCGCACTCCCATCATGTGATTATTCCAGGCGGGGCTCACGGCGTATCAGGACTGGGCTGCATCCCTGAGGTCATTGAGTCCTTTATTGAAGATCCAGTTAGTCGGGATTTAGACCTTGACTGCACGGACGATATTCAAATCGCCCCTTTCTTCTTGTCGCCCTCGGGCGCCTTTGGAGGTGCTTATGATTGAGGCAAACGGCCTTAAGAAATCCTTCGGCGAGATCGAGGCGGTATCCGATGTGAGCTTTACAGCGCAAGACGGGCGCGTGACGGGCCTGCTCGGCCCGAATGGCGCAGGCAAGTCAACGACACTACGAATGATTTATGGCCTTCTGAAGCCCGATGCGGGTGCCATTAGGATCAATGGTACGGATGTCCATTCAGACCCGTTGCCAGCCAAGTCTCAGCTCGGAGTGCTCCCCGACGGGCACGGTCTCTATGCAAGACTGACTGCTCGAGAGCACCTCCTGTATTTTGGCGAGCTCCATGGGCTTGATCAAGCAAGCCGCGAGGCGCGCGCGCAATCTTTGATCGATCAACTCGACATGTCCGGTATCGCTGATCGCAAAGTCGAAGGGTTCTCCCAAGGCGAGCGTATGAAAGTGTGTCTAGGGCGCGCACTCATTCATTCGCCCCGAAATGTCGTTTTGGATGAACCCACTAACGGGCTCGATGTTGCCAGCACGAGAAAAGTTCGTGAGATGATCAACCGACTGCGTGACGAGGGCCTTACGGTCTTGTTCTCTAGTCATCTAATGCACGAGGTCAGTCGACTGTGCGATGACATCGTCATTATCAATCAAGGCAAGGTCATCGCGAGTGGCACGCCAGATGAAATCCGATCCCAGGGCGGCAATGATCAGCTAGAAGACGCGTTTCTCAATCTGCTTGAGGCATCGATATGAGCATTATGAGCATCGTTGCTAAAAAAGAATTTCGCGATGGCGTGAGAGATAAAAGGGCGCTGCTTTCTGCGTTTTTCTTCCCCTTGAGTGCACCACTTTTCATTTATTTTCTTCTGAACGCTGTCATAGAAATGAGCCAGGTAGACGAGACGGTCAGTGTCCCTATCTATGGCGCTGACGCAGCACCTGGGCTTATTGCTTACCTCACTGAGGCAGGTATCGAAGTTGATGATCGCGACTCCCAAACGCTCGACCCTCAAACACTAGACGACGTTAAATCCCAAGTCGCAAACCAAACGTTAGATTTCGCGCTAATGATTCCCGAGGACTTTCAAGACACCATGACGTCATACCGACCACCTGATTTGCTAATTGTGTCTGACTCCTCACGGAATGATGTAGCAGCCCAGGTTGGGCAACTGCGGCGAGTTTTAAATCAATACAACCAAGAGCTCATTAGTCTGCGCCTCATCGCAAGAGGGGTATCCCCTAAGGTCACCATTGGCGCGCGACCGATCTCCATTGATGTCGCGTCCGACCAGAAGAGGACGGCGAACGTACTCAATTTCATTCCCATTTACGTACTGATGGCGGCCTTTGTCGCCGGCCTTGGCATCGCCATTGACGGCACCGCAGGTGAGCGGGAACGAAAAAGCTTGGAGCCGCTGCTCATCAATCCAATTCGGCCCATCGACATTATCTTTGGCAAGTGGTTCGCGTCAGGCACTTTTGCACTCCTGGGAATGCTAGCGACCCTTGTCTTGTGCGTGGTCGCGATGTTCGCACTCCCGATAGAAGAAATAGGGTTATCGTTCGAAATTAGTACAAAGCAGGCCCTCGCGCTCTTGATGGTCAGCCTACCCGTTCCCTATATCGCGGCTAGCCTGCAAATCCTTCTAGGGCTATTCGCTAAGAGTTTCAAAGACGCGCAGTCTTATATCGGCATTTTAGTCATCTTGCCGATGGTCCCAGTCATCATTCGCCAGTTCATGCCTTTCGTCACCGAACCATGGATGGCAGGCATTCCCATCTTCGCGCAAAGTGTGTTGATGATGGATGTGCTAGCCGGCTCGGGGTACTCGTTTCTAAGCCTTGGCGTGGCGCTTATCTCTGGCTTTGTTGCGAGCGCCCTTCTTTGCCTCGTGGCCGCCCGATTACTAACGACCGAGCGGATGATTCAAAGCTAACCATCCCATCCCCCAGTGGCACATAGCGCCAGACAGGTTTTACCTGTTAGGGACAGCTGGATCGTAGATTAATCACCGGACGTTTCTGGGAGATTAGGGGGAACCTCGGCAGTCTTTTTCTCGACCGCTCCGATCCCGCTTTCGCCCAGCTTCTCAGCTAGCACTGGCGCTGACATCGAATCGTCTGGTTTCCCTAACGACACGCTTTGCTGCCCAGAATCAGGATCGCTTTTTGGCTTGGTGTCGATAGTGGATTGATCATCAAAAGGGGTCGTTTCGAGGGAGAAGGCTTCGGCCCCCACATCCGGTCGCGAATCGGTCTCTACCGGCGCTACAACGCTTGACTCACGTTCTTCGCCCGGATCTGACCGAGGTGAGCTAAACGCCAAATAAAGCAGGACCATCCCAAGGGATATCCCCGCGCCTATCCAATATTGCAATCGATCCGACACGTTGATGATTCTTCAGTTGTTTATCAACTAGAGATTTAACCACAGCGGCTTCGGTTGAAACGAGACTCAGCCTTGTATCGCCAAATGAAGGAAGCCGCCAACAGCCAAGTATTCAACGCATAGCAGCCGCGTTTCTTCGGGCGCAGGAGCAAACAACTTATCCTTCGACATCAATATCGACCGGTTGATCGTGCCGCTATTTGGCTCGGTTTGATACAAAGTCCTTCTTCGCTTCGAAACCGTCACCCGTCCTCCACTCAAAATCTCGCGCAACAGAACCTAGAAACACAATGATTTTGAAGAGATCAGAGCGTGTCGCACTCTGCGAGTCAGGCCTCGTTCCTCGAGCGAGTAGAAACTCCTTTTTGCCCTACTCTTATTCTGCAGTTCATCACGACACTGAGGCATAATAGTCGGTCAAATTTACCGCCCACCGAACAAGCATCATGCGAATCGATACTGCTGTTTCTTTCTGGAAAAAGGATGCCCCCTCACCGGCAGACGAACCTCTGATTCTGCATCAAGATTATCTGCCCCAACACCTGGGATTCGTCTTGATGGAGCATGGCCTGACCGGCGTGATCGCGATCCAACACGCTGAGCGCAATCCTTCGACTCCGGAGTGGCTGACTTGGATGGAGGAATGTACCGAGGTGATTGCCGTGGTCGCCCTGGTTACCAGCGACTCTCTGACTTTCGTCCCAGAGTGGGTTACCCGATTCCCGAAACTCAAAGCCGTAAGGACCTCGCTTTCAGCGCTAGCCAATGATGGTCAATACAGGCAAAAACTCATTGCCACACTCAATTCGCTTGATATCACGCTCGAGATTGCCGTCGATCAAGCATTACCCGAGTCATGTACTGGATGGTTTGAAAACGCGCCCAATCAGCGCATTGTTCTGGCACCCAAGCTGACAAAAGATGAAGATAACGGATGGCTGGACATAGCCTTCATCCGTGCATGGACAAACCAGCGCCCCAACCTTTGGATCAAGCTCGACGGGCTCCCCAATCTGACGTCGACCGACACAGCCGAGTCATCATGGGATGACCCCGAAGATGCCATGCTCGATGCCAGCAAAGCCGTGACGTTCGTGAATCAGCTGCTCGAGTCCCAATTGACTGAACGGTTGGTGTGGGGGTCTGCATGGCCCGCCCTGACCGCCCAGTTCACCTTTGATGAGGCCATAGATATTTTGGATACCTGCCTTCAGGGCAAGCCCGAAGTGACAAAAACCAAGCTGTTGGGCGCCAATGTGGTGGACGCCTACGGGTTATCTGAATGAGTCGTATCGGTCTCTTGCATCCAGGCGCTATGGGCGCGTCGATCGGCGCCCAGCTCACTTCGAAGACTCACACCGTACTTTGGTGGCCTGAGGGGCGAAGCGGGCGCAGTGCCAGGCGAGCCGAACAAGCCGGGTTGACCCCTTCCTCGCAGATCGATGACTGGCTCACGGCGGACTACGTCATTAGCATTTGTCCTCCTGACGCGGCCGAATCGGTTGCCCAGTCCGTGATCGACTGGGATTACCAAGGGACGTTTGTTGAGGCCAACGCCATCTCGCCGATGCGTCTGCGCGATATCGCCAAAAAGCTTGAGGCGTCTGGCGTCCAGGTGATTGATGGCAGCGTCATTGGGGGGCCTGTCTGGCCAGGTAAGGGGGCCCTCTCCTCCGTTCTCGCGTGTTCGGGGAAAGGCGCCGACGCATTCGCCGCGTTGTTTGAAGAAACAGGGTTTGAAGGAAGGGTCGTCTCAACCGAACTTGGCGATGCCTCTTCGCTAAAAATGGTGTTTGCCGCACTGACCAAAGGGAGCGTCGCATTAATTGCGGAGATCCTAAACGTCGCTGAACAATTAGGCGTTCGACCTGAGCTAGAAAAGCTATGGGGCGATCAGGCCACCCAGCAGCGCCACAACCAGATCTCAACCAACGCCGCTAAGGCTTGGCGTTTCGCGGGGGAGATGAGAGAGATTAGCCAAACATTCAGTGAGGTTGACGCCGCCTCTGGTTTCCATGAGGCCGCTGCCCAGGTTTTTGAGCGCCTTGAGAGCCACAAGGATTGGGTCGAAAAGCCCAGTCTCGATGCATTGCTTGCCAGCCTTTCAAGCCAGGACATCGAGGAGAAGTAAAAGGGCGATCGTGATTGATCGCCCCGAATTGCTCAGCCTTTAGCCACAGCCACCATATCGGCAACCTGCGTGAACTTCACTCTTGGCTTACCTTGGGCTTCACCGCGGGCCACTTCCTCGGCGTCGATCTTCTTCCACTCCGAGAAACTCACGGCATCTGGCTGGCGGTTTGCAATCAGCTCGGCCAGCGCATCGGCGCTTTCTGTCGGCTCAAAGTGACGTCCCGCTGCGATGTCTTCCACCATCAACGTAACGGTTTCTTGAGCGCAGGTTTTGTTGGTGCCAATGACGCCGCTTGGCCCTCGCTTAATCCAGCCCGCCGTGTAAAGGCCGACGGCTTGCTCGCCAGTGCTGTCCACTACCCGACCGCCTTCGTTAGCAATCGTGCCCCAGCTTTCGTTAAAAGGGACATCAGGCAGTGGTTTACCCCGATAACCAACCGAACGGAACACGAGACCCGCTGGGATCGTCTCCACCTCATCTGTAGCCACTGCTTTGATTGCGCCGCCGTCTTCAACCAACTTGTTCTTAACGAGCTTACAGGCTTCAACTCGGTCACCGCTGCCTTCGAGTTCCGATGGCGAGACCAAAAAGCGAATATGGAGCTGCCGCTTCTTACCCGCAGGAACTCGCGCAGCGTACGCTTGGACGGTATCAACGTTCTTCTGTGCGTTCTTATCCCCGCCCTCCGCTAGCGCCCGCTGGCTGGCGTCGTCCAGGGCTGCCTCATCACCAAGAACGATCACATCCGCATCCTCGAACTCACCCATTTCCTTGATTTCGGGCGGAGTAAAAGCGGCCTGGGCAGGTCCTCGACGCCCTAGGATGTACACATTTTTCACTTGGCTAGCTTTCAATGCCTCCAACGCGTGCTCCGCAATGTCTGTTGTCGCCAGCTCATCGGTGGTTTTGCAGAGAATGCGAGCGACGTCCATCGCCACATTACCCATGCCAACAACCGCAACGTTTTCCTGACTGAGGTCGAACTCCAGATCAGCAAAATCCGGATGACCGTTGTACCAAGCGACAAATTCCGTCGCTGAGTGACTGCCAAGCAGGTCTTCACCAGGAATACCTAAATTTCGGTCAAACGGGCTGCCAGTGGTAAACATCACCTGATGGTAGTGGGCCTTTAAGTCCGCCATGTGGATGTGCGTGCCATATTCCACATTGCCAAAAAAGCGGAAACCAGGGTGCGCAGCGCTTTTTTCGTAAGCACGCGTAACGCTCTTGTCTTTTTGATGGTCGGGAGCAACGCCAGCGCGGACCAACCCATAAGGAGTGGGCAACCGATCAAACATATCCATCTCGACCACGAGGTCGGACTGCTTCAGTAAATTACTGACCGTGTAAAACCCGGACGGACCAGAGCCAATGATTGCCACTCGCAACGGATTCTCTTGAGTACCGACTGCCGCCATTTGTCACCTCTTTCCTCATTTGTGCCAAGACGATAGCAGAATCAATGGTCCCGATACAGACGACTGCAAGGTGAGTTTCAGCTCATCACTCATTCGCTTACTCCCTTTCCATTCAGGGCTATAATTTGACCATCACCAGCGACCTATCGAGGAAAGCGCGCATGCTTAAGTGGGCACTTGGAGCCATCATCATCCTTATCCTGCTGAGCGGTGTCGGGCTCTCAATACTCCTTGACCAGCCCGAGCGGTTTCGCCCTCAGATCGAAGCGCTCGCCGCAGAGCAAGTCGGTGCACCCATCCGGTTAGGCCAACTCTCTTGGCAATGGCAGCCAAATTTCGCGTTATCCGTCTCAGAGGTAGAGATCAATCCGAACGATGGCCCTATCGTGCAAGTGCAGTTGGTTGACGTTGATTTCAAAGCGTCCCTACTTGCGCTCCTGACCGAGCAATCACTAGTCGTGCTAGAGATAGAGGTGGAGCGAATGTCGGTGGTGCAAAGGGAAGCGTCTAGCGCTTCATCGACCCCAGAGGCGCGAGCGCAATCACAACCCTCAGAGACTCAAGAAGACACAGCTAATGAGGCCTGGCAAGCATCGCTCCAAGAACTGCCCGCGCTGCTCCTAACTACGTTCGAGCAAGTAGAGGTCAACCAACTGAAAGTGAATACTTTGACGTTGGAGACCGAGGGACGCTCTGAGCCAGATGTCATCCTCTCTGCTATCCGATTAACCATGCAAGGAAGCCAGCTTACCGCGCGGTTGGAAGGCAAGGGCAGTCAACTCGGGGCAACAGGCATCGCGTCATGGAGCGGAGGACTGTCGATCGAATTGTCCGTCACGAATGATGCCGCACCTTCGGTTAGTTTCGCTGGCGACATTGAGGGCAAGACCACTCTCGCTGATTCCACGGTCATTCCTTTATCCGCTCGCGTCAGCACTGCCTGGACGCCGGCTGACAATTTGCTTCGCCTTAATGCGCTCACCGGCATCGTAGGCGGCCTTGAATTTAGTGGTGAAGGAACCATCAATCCGCTTACTCGCCTATCACCCGATAGGACACCATTTGACTTCAGAGCCAACCTAGCGCTGTTAAAGGAATCCGCCATTGCCGAGCAGTTGCAAAGGGCGGGTGCCCTCTTTCCTCTTACCAGTGCCACCCTCTCTTTGGAAGCGAGCGGCACGGGTGAGCAAATTGACCTCTCCATTCCCGCTGCCTCGGTGAACGAAATGGCTTGGACTGGCAAGGTCACTTTCAACCTGCCTGATCAACGTCTAGTCGGCTTTTTTGAGGCGCCATTCGTCAATGTTGATGCGCTCGCTGCAACCGATGATGCTGAAGAGGGAGATGCGTCGTCGACGAGCGACTTAAACGATCCGCTTTGGCCAGACGCGTTGTTCGAGGGACCATGCGCCGAGTTTACCGTGACAGCTGACGAGGTGCTATACGACGGGTTAGTGTTCCAGGGAGCCGTATTCACTGCCTCACTGGACGGAAACCGAGCGCTCGTCACAGCCAACGCCGATCTAGCCGGTGGTGCACTGTCATCAAAGGCGACTATCTTTAACGATCCAGCGCAAACCCACACGGTTCACTGGCAGGCTAATCAAGTGGACCTCAACCGTTTGGCCGCGCCTCTTACCCCGGGGTTATTGAAAGGTGATGGCGATTATCAATTCACTGGCGCAACCCTCAATGCCATCGGTCAATCTCTTAAAGGGTCCTCTAACGTTGAGCTGAGCGATGGCGTGTTGGAACTTGCGGCCATCAAGTCAATGCTTGGCACCCTTGATGGCTTAATCGGCACGCAAAGCGGCGCCAAGACGTGGCCTGACCGTGTCTCTTTTGACAAAGCACTCGGTACCCACGAGGTAAAAAACGGTATTCGTGAGGGGCAACTGTTAACCGCAGACCTCGCCAATCTTCATTTCAAGTCGGTAGGCGGCCTTGATCTCCAAACCAATCAAATGAAAGCGTTGATCGATTTTAAAGTCGATGCGAGCACCGATCCTCCACTACCAATTAAAGGTCCGATCACTGCCGTGACTTGGCCACTCACTTGCGAGGGGCCTATCGATGCAGCGCTCACTGAACTCTGCGGCCCAGACACAGAGAGGGCTAAACGCATCGCAACCGATCTTTTAAAAGCTAAAGTCAAGGACAAAGGCAAAGAACTCTTGGAAGGCCTTCTCAACAAAGACGGCAAATCCTCAATAAAAAAACTCTTTGACTGGTAATGACTTCGTTTAATTTCGCGGAAGCGCTGCTTGCGTGGTTCGACCAACACGGCAGGCATGATCTGCCCTGGCAGACGCCGGATGATCCTTATCGAGTTTGGCTCTCTGAGATCATGCTCCAGCAGACCCAAGTGAAAACGGTCATCCCCTACTTTGAACGCTTTTTGCAGGCCTTCCCAACACTCGAGTCTCTGGCCGAGGCCAAGATCGATCAGGTGCTGGCCGCGTGGACGGGCCTCGGTTACTACGCGCGCGCTCGAAACCTGCACCGCACGGCGGTGATGATTCATCAAGATCTTGGCGGGAAGTTCCCCGATAACCAGATCGCGTGGGCTGAACTGCCAGGTGTGGGCCCCTCAACGGCTGCGGCAATTACTTCCATCTGTTTCAACGAACGCGTTGCCATTCTCGACGGCAATGTGAAGCGGGTACTCACTCGGTTTTTTGCTGAACCCGGTTGGCCTGGCGCCAGTCGTGTCGCGAATAAACTCTGGGGACAAGCAGAATCGTTACTGCCTAAAACGCGGTTCGGTGATTACACACAAGCCATCATGGATCTCGGTGCGACAGTTTGCTCACGCAAGCAACCACAATGTCATCGCTGCCCGGTGAGCGAGGCGTGCATTGCTCACCGCACGGGTGAGCAAGATGCTTTTCCTGCCGCCAAGCCTAAAAAACACAGACCATCCAAATCCATCTGGATGCTGATCGCGGCCACAGAGGAAGGTGATTATTTCGTGGAAAAGCGCCCAGACCAAGGCATTTGGGGCGGCCTGCATAGTTTCCCTGAATTCGCGTCGCTCGACGCATTACTCCAGTGGATACAAGCGGGTGCTAACCGGGTGGAACTCACACCGTTTAAACACCAGTTCACGCACTATGAGCTTGTCATCCACCCTGTGCTGGTAAGGAAGGCAACCTGGCCCGCGCTCACATCGGCGTATGAGGGTCAGTGGATCAATGACCTTGAGCGTCTAAACATTGGGTTAAGCAAGCCCGCCGTCACCCTTCTCGAGCAATTGGTTGGGGCACCCGATTGAGACATAGCGCCGCTCAGTAGAGTTGCGTCATACTATGCGTTTTACTAGCAACGAACCCCTATGACTCGCACTGTCTTCTGCAAACGACATCAACAAGAATTGCCGGGGCTTGCTGCACCGCCCTTCCCTGGCCCGAAGGGGCAGGAGATCTTTGAAACCATTTCACAAGCGGCCTGGGACGACTGGCAGGCCCATCAAACGATGCTAATTAATGAGAAGCATCTAAACATGATGGATAAAGCCGCCAGAAAGTATTTAACGGAGCAACGCGATCGATTTTTCGAAGGCGATCAGGTCGATGAGGCGGAGGGGTATCTCGCGCCAGAGGACGAGCGCTAATTGCGCAGCACGCTCGCACTGAGCGGTTTAGTCGATAACTGAAACGAAGTAAGCCACTTAGCGCTTACCGATGCGAAGAGACCAAAGCCCACTCGTACGAATAAAAACATAACCTCAGAACCTCACAACCTCAGAACCTCACAACCTCACAACCTCACAACCTCACAACCTAACAACCTAACAACCTAACAACCTCACTATTGTCAGGCTCGGTTCTTCGTCACGGCTCAGCGAGAACACGCGAATCGTCCTAGTGATCAAGCGCAGCTAGCCAATCGCTCATCGGCCCAACGTGCAACCCGGGCGGAAAGAGGAATTAAAACCCTCAGGAGGATACGAACTAGCTGCCACTGTGGCAGCCCTATAAACGGTTACCTACAAGACGTATCGATCATTTGCGGCGCGCACCGTTAAGTCACTGATCACCACTCCCCAAGGCTGGTCGATCGCATAAAGGATTTGGTCGACCAGATGCTCTGGCGCGAGGCCCCAATACTTGATCGAGTCGACACTCATTTCATCCTGTGACAGCTGGCCTGATTGCGCCCCTTCCATGGTGTTGAGATAACTCTCGAAGTGCTCGCCAAGTATTCCTTTAATCGCCAATGGGTTTAAAACCCCTTGCCCTAATCCTGTTCCGGGAACTCCTGTTGGCCGCACGACCGTGACTTTAATTTTTCCCTGAGATTCCAGTCTTAGCGAATTGGATAACTCATTTACCGCGGCCTTTGTTGCACTATATACCGCACTACCGGCGACTCCTGCGTTGCCGTAGATCGAGGAGAGATTCACGACATGGCCTTGTCCCTGGCCAATCATCGTGTCGTAAACGGCCATGATGCCATTCAGCACCCCTTTTATGTTCACATCGATACAGCGATCCCAGGCCTCACTCGCGATGGCGTGATCCTCATAAAAAGCGAGCGGCATAGTGCCGGCGTTGTTCACCAAGATGTCGACCCCACCAAACGTATCCATCGCAGAACGCACGGCATCATCCAAGTCGGAGCGGCGACGAACATCCGCCTCGTGTAGTAAGAGGTTGGGCTGTTCTCCTAATCGCCGAACCATACCCTCTTTGCTCAAATCCAGCGCCACGACTTTGGCACCCCGGGCGAGGCTTCCCTCAGCGAGCAATGCACCAAACCCACTACCCGCTCCCGTGATCATGATTACTCGATCTTTCAGGTGACTCATCGGTTCCCTCTCCTTACTCGACAGGCTCACTGCCCCATCTCACATCTTGGACTCAGCGCAATGTCAGTCTTCTGAGCCTTGTTTCGGCTCAACGAATATCGAACTGAGGCACACCTCGCCACCATAGATTGGGCGCCGGACTTGACCCTTGCCCCTCCTCAGCCAGCGTCGCTGCATCATAGAGTCGGCCATTCAGCATGACTTTGTCGATCTGATCCGTGCGCCGCACATCCTCAAGCGGATTACCGTCGATAATCACGAGGTCCGCTAACTTCCCCGGTTCCAGAGAACCCAAATCCTTTTCCATCCCGAGATGTCGCGCTGGACTAATGGTTGCCGTCTCTAGCGCCTGCATAGGGGTCATGCCGCCTCTGGCAAAACTCCACATCTCCCAGTGAACCGCCAACCCTTCTCTTTGCCCATGCGCACCAACATTCACCATCACCCCTAGCGCCTGAAGTTGCCGTGCAACTGCCGCTGCGTCGTCATCCCGGTAATCACTCTCGGGAGCAGTCACTCGCCGAACCGCTCGCGCCTGCAGGCGATTAGGGGGCACGAACTGAGACAAAATCGGATGCTTCCAAACATCAGACTCCTGGTAGAAGTAATCCTCAGAAGTGAGGCCCCCATAGGTCACCGTCAGTGTTGGTGTGTATGCGGTCGAGGACGCGCCCCAAAACTGGAGCACATCATCATAGATAGCGAGCGTTGGAATGTTGTGTTCGATGCCGCTTGAGCCATCAGCCACTAAATTCATATCCATGTGGTAGAGCGATCCGCCCTCTGCCACCACCAGCAAGTTCTCTTGCCACGCCGCCTCGTTCACCTGCTGCCGCTGCTCTCGCCTGGGCTGATTGTAGTTTTTAATGCTGATGGCACCTTGTGCTTTGAGTCTCTTAACATGACGCAAGGCGTCGTCTAGCCCATTGACGTCGGCAAAGCCCACGCTTTTCGCGCCATACACGATTTCCCCAGTCGAGTAGATCCTGGGCCCAAGGATCTTTCCCGCTTTTTGGTATTCGGCAGCGGCAAACACCTGGTTCGCTCGGCTCGATGGGTTATGGATCGTGGTGACGCCAAGCGCGAGATGGGCAAGCAGCGACCAATTGGCTTGAGGAATGATTTCATCCCGCCCATAAGGGCCGTGGGCGTGTGCATCAATAAATCCTGGCAGTATCGTTTTGCCGGCTAGATCAATCGACTGATAGGAAGCTGGCACCTCGATATCAGAGGCGGCGCCAACGCTTATGATCCGATCATTTTCAATGAGCACAGTTGCTTGCGGGATGACCTCCCGCTCCGGATTCATCGTTACGGCGCGTGCATTGACTAGTGCCAGTCGCTGACTCGGTTGATCAACCGGGATTGACTGTGCAAGCGAGACGGTTTGAATCCCCTCAGTCAGCGGGAATTCGCTCACGTCGTAGGTGAAATGTGTCGCACCCATGGACCAGGAAATTCGGCTGCCATCTGACGACCACGCGACGTAGTCAGCACCATACTCACTTAATTGTACTTGCGGAATTGCGCTTTGTTTTGGCCCAACCTTAAAAGACACACCCAGCGCAGGTACTCGCGTCACATAGAGCTCATAGCCTTCAACAAAGGCAAGGAAGCGACCATCCGGCGACAGATGCATTGACCGAGCAAGGCTACTGGTTGCATGGGTTCGCTCATCTTCTCCTGATGAGCTCACTGACTTAAGGGCAGTGGATCCGCCATCAGGGCCACCCCACGAGCGCTGGGTGTAATACACTCGACCATCTGCCCCTTCCATCGGCATACCGCCGTCGTCAGCCACTCGCTCCCAACTGTCATCCTTCAACCCATACCGGTAAAGCCCGGGTGCTTTACCCCAGGCAGGATGAGTCAAGTCGCTGCCAGACAGCTTGCGTATCAGTAATGCGTCTCCTTCCGGCGCGACTGCCAAATTCACGTAGTGGCCCTGCTCAACAGACCATGTTTTCTCGCCTCGGCCACGCGCCGATATGCGATGAACTTCACTACCAGCCCCGTCAGTCCACGAAAGAAAATAGATGGACTTGCCATCGGGTGCCCACACAGGCGAGTACTCGTGTCGCGCGCTGTCATGGTTAGTCAGCGGCTTAGGAGAGGTATCAGCCCGTTTTAGCCACAACTTTCCTAACGATTCAAAGACCACGGCCTCACCCGACGGCGAGGTTCGAGCAAATCGGACCATTCGTGTGGTGAAGGTGGGCTCCCCTAATGCCACCTGCGGTCTCGGAGCGTCGAAGATGGTGCGCTCATCCTCAACATGGAAGGGTATTTCGGTGATTTCTCCTGAAGGAAAGGCCACTCGCCACAACTTACCTTTGGCCCAGTACACCAATCCTGCGTCAGCGGGTAACCACTCGAAATTCGGGTAAAGACCATAAACGCCCCAAGTCTCCTGCATATCAGGGTCGAGCTCAGACACGAGCATTCGTTCGGTATCCCGTTCGAGATCCTTTACAAACAATCTTGATTCGGCGCGAACCCGCTTCACATACGCCAGGTAATTACCACTTGGTGAAGGGACCGCGCGAACCGCGCCGCCATACCCCCCGGCAACCGTGTCGGTCTCACCATCCACGAGAGAGAGCGAGCGAATCTCAAAGAGCTCGCCGTGACTGTCTTCATGATAGATAAATGTGCTGCCACTCGATGCCGCATGGGTGTAATACAAATGCTCGCCTGAGGGCGTGATGACGGGCTCACCCAATTCCTTTTGATAGTTAGGACTTTGCCGCGCAACGAGTTGCACTCCTTGCGACGGCTTGTCACCTGCCAAATCGTACATCCAGATCTCACCAGTGCCGAGTGAGCGAGACGTAGTGAAGTGTTTCTTGGCAACAAGACGCTTACCGTCGGGATGCCAGGCTGGGTTGTTCATCAACCTAAAAGATTCGTCCGTAACCTGCCGCAGCACGCCATCACTGACGCCTATGGTCCAGATGTTGTCGCCCCCGGCACGATCGGACGTGAACGCAATGTGCGATCCATCCGGGCTAAAAGTCGGCTGCATATCCCAAGCCAGGCCATTCGTTATGGAGGTCGCTTGCCCGCCTTCAATCGGCAGCAAGTAGAGATCGCCTAACAGATCGAAGACGATCTGGTCGCCTGAGGGTGAAACGTCCAAATTCATCCAAGTTCCAGAACGCACATTAATCGGGACAGTTTTCGATTCTGCGGAAAAGGCCGGCGCATCTACGTCCCAAGCCGGCTGTTCATCACCCGTGCTTGGCTCAAGGCCGTCCTCGGATGACGGCAGCGATGCGTCCGCAATCGAAGCGCCGATAAAACACGTCGTCAGCAGCAGCGCCATCCATCCGGCACCTCGCCTAGGCCCGAGACTCATCGCTTCGCCCGCTATCTCTCCTAATTCGTTTGATGCCTTGGTAATCCCGGCCATATCGGTCCCCTCCTGTCGTCGCGACATAGTATCCCAAACTGACCGCTACGCCTCGTCGCCTTGCTTGCTTCATGGAACAAGCAGCCCGGGGGATGACTGCGCACTGGGGCACGTGACAATCGTGCTAGCGCAACGACCAGCACGGCTTGACCAGGCCCGCACACGCGAAGAACAAGGCAACACCGCGCCAATTGGATCTCAATGAAACAGGCGATCAAGTGGTGTAGCGGTTACACTCACCGTTTTTGTGAAGCATTTGCGGCCATGACACCTGCCATTGAACTGCTCAACCAATTAGGTCATCCGTATGACTTGCGCACGTTTGATCACCCTGCGAACGAAAGAAACTACGCCCAAGCCGCAGCTACTGCACTCAATATTCCCGCCGATCAAATCTTCAAGACCTTACTCTGGCGGCTGAATACTGGCGTGCAAATCGTTGTCATTGCCGCGGCGAGCGAGGCGATCAATCCCAAAGCACTCGCAAAACTTGCCGGCGCAAAAAAAGCTGAACTCCTGGAAGCGAAGAAAGCGGAGTCAACCACCGGCTATCTCATCGGTGGCATCAGCCCCCTCGCTCAAAAACAGCGCTTACCCACCTTTGTTAGCGAGACCGTAGTGCGGCACTCTATGGTCTACGTTAGCGCAGGGCGCAGAGGCATTGAGATCGGAATCAAACCCAATCTACTCATTGAACTGACCGAAGCCACACTGGGGGCGTTCACAAACCCCGCTTGAACAAGGTCAATCAGGATTGTCTTCGCTGCTTCGCGACCCAACCAAAATGTCTGCTGAGCGATTCATCCGCTAAGAGGGCAGATAGCGAAGCGAATTGTTTAGCCAGGGTCATCTCATCAAACAACCGATGGATCCCGTCGTGACAAGGCCTGCAGACATAGACTCCCTGTGACAGCGCTTCTTTGCTGTAGCTTCGCTTGAAGTGGTTCCTACGGTGAAGCTTTTTAGGAATCAGGTGATGAAAGGTGAGCGAGCGCTCTTGCTGACACGTGGCGCACACGCCTTTTTTGGGCCGACGTCTTGTCCTGCTTTGCCGCTGCTCATTGGTTTCTTCCGGCATCATCTGCACTTCCCGATTTCATCACCGTTAATAGCGGAGCCGCTGCTTTGTCAACCGACAGCGGCGGGGCCGCTGTTGGCGTGTCAGGTATGCCCAGCCAAATCAGCGTTTCTACTTCATCTAGTTAATTCACATACGCATCTGACCAACGCTTCGTCTCATGGTTTGGAATGCATCTGTTGCGAAGGGTGACCCCATGCTTCATGATCCGCGCTCAAACCCAGGGAGGCAGCATGCGCACCGAAAAGTTTGAACGCCTCGATCGATCCAATCGAACCCCTTCAGACTGGCTTGCGGGCTGGTTTCAGGTTTTGCATCTCAAACAAACCTACCGCAAAGGATGGCTTGAGCGAGGACTCAGCGATCGCCATTGCGAATCAGTTGCAGAGCACAGCTTTGGCGTTGCTATGCTAGCGCTTCTCATTGGGCGCGACGTCCCATCACTTAATCTCGAGAAAGTCCTACGGCTTGCCCTCATTCACGATTTAGGAGAGGCCCACGTCGGGGATCTAACCCCGCTTGACAACGTGCCGAAGCCAGAAAAAGTGGCGCGAGAGGAGAAAGCAGTCGATGTCATCCTCGCGCTATTCCCAGATTCCACAGCCCTCAAGGCAGACTGGCTGGAATACGAGGCCCAAGAGACAATGGAAGCGCGCTTTGTTAAACAACTCGACCGATTAGAATTTGCGCTTCAAGGCGCGCTCTACCAAGAGTCGAGTGACCTTGATACTGAAGCATTGATCAAAAAAGTCGGGGCTGGCCTTACCGATGACTTGGTCAAGGCCCTATTCGCTGAAACGCTTAGCCCTTAATCAGCGAGCTCGGGAGACAGCCTGCCGCATCGCCCACTCGACAGCCAACACCCCGGCAATGAGTGTTCCAGCGATCGCCCAAATCTGTGAGGGCTCAAGGCCGAGCCGACCAACCATAAGGTCAGGCATCATGATCAAAAGGCCTACTGAAAAAACCGCCACCGCACTTGGCCAACTGATGACGCCCATGATGGGCAAAACTCGCTGGCTTGCGTAGGCAACGAGAGCAATGGCAAATCCTGTGCGCAGAACCTCCTTCGCCATCACATCAAGGGCTCCAGAGCCAATCAAGCTAGGGTTCAACACAAAAAGAAAAGGGACCAGATAGATCGCAACCCCTAGCCGCATCGCTTCGAATCCCGTGGCGATAGGACTGGATTGGGCAATCGAGGCAGCAGAGAAAGCGCCCAACGCAACAGGTGGCGTAATGAACGACAACATCCCCCAATAGAGAATGAACAAATGCACCGCGAGCGGCATCAAGCCTCCTCCAATCAGTGCTGGTGCCAGGACTATGGCTAAAAATACATAGGCTGCGGTCACAGTGAGGCCAATGCCCAAGACGAAGCTCGTGAGCGCCCCCATCAAGAGCAAAATCAACACATCGGAACCCGCCACAAAGAGCAGGTCGTTGACCAATGTTCCAGACAGCCCCGTCACCGAAAGTGCGCCGACAATGAGACCCACGGCGCATAAAATGGTGAGCAACTCCATGAGTAGCTGCCCAATAGACCGTGACCAGTTCAACCAGCCCGCCCGGTCCAAACGGTGTTCAGGAAGCACTTGGTTGATTAGCAGCAACACCGCGCTAGCGAGCCACGGCGCCAGCGTCTCTCGTTGGAGCACCAATAAGAAAAAGACCAATAGTCCGAACGACAGCAAAAACGGCCAACCCGATTTCAAGACATCCCGCAGTCTTGGCACGTCGGACTCGGGGAGCCCAACCAATCCATGCCTCGCGGCATGGGCATCGAGTTGTAAAAACAGTGCAAAGAAATAGAGCAGCGCCGGAATCAACGCCGCAAAGGCAACCTGGGCATACGGCAGTTCTAAAAAGGTCGCCATAATAAAAGCGGTGGAGCCCATGATCGGCGGCAGTAACACACCACCCGTTGACGCACACGCTTCGACGGCAGCTGCCGTTTTCGGGGCATATCCCTGACCCCGCATGGTCGGAATCGTGAGTTGTCCCGTGGTCATCACATTCGTGACCACGCTACCGCTCATCGATCCCATCAGCCCGCTCGCAAAGATTGCGACTTTGGCTGATCCACCCCGCACCCGTCCAAGGGTCGCGAAAGCAAGATCGATAAAAAAACGACCTCCGCCGGAGCTTTGAAGGGTCGCGCCAAAAACGAGAAAACCAATGACAATTTGGGCAAACGCTTGAAACGGCAGACCAATCAGGCTCTCACTACTCATGGCATGATAAGCCGCCGTTTCTCTTAGGCCAATCGACATGCCTGATATCAGTGTTGGCATCCAGTCTGCGACAAGCGGGTAAAACGAGATCAATCCCGTAATGGCCAGCAGGCCCATGCCCGCGACCCGCCTGACCCCCTCTAGGACCGCAAGCCACAGGATCAAGCTCGCGACAATCGCATGATCAGGCGCGATGAACTCCCACCCCTCTTCAAGAATCAGCTCCCCATGCGCGAGCAGCCAAAGACAGGCTCCAAAACTACTGACCGCAAGCGTTTGATCCACCAGCCGATATCGCGACGGCTTCGATAGAAAAACGAGGGGCAAGAGCAGCGCGACCAGCGCGTAGAAATATTGCGTTTCAACATTCAAGAAAAAACTGGTGATTGGCCTACCAAACAGTCGCAGCTGATCAATCACAAGCAACATCACTAATCCGCCCGACAACGGGAGCAGTGTCTTCTCAGACCATCGCATGGTCATTCCTTATTGCCGCCACACAGGGTTCAGTCCCCTGCCTTCCAAGTATTCACTACGATGCCGCATCCATGCGTCCTCGAATGCAGGCTTATCCATCTCATCAAAATCGGGCCGCTGTGCGAACAGGCGCCAAGCCTCAGCTAGCGCCTCTTGACGCTCGACCAGCGCTACTTGATGTGCATCAGCAAGCGCACTCCACGCCCCTACGGCTTTGAAGTATTCAATTGCACCTGAGTGAAACGGAACCACCCACTGAAACCGCTGCCGGTCCAGCGCCCAACCCACCGATCCTGGATCAGCCTCCTTGTAATCATCATATCCTTGGTGGATTGCCGCCGTAATCGCGTAAACCAACGCCGAATCTTGATCTTTTAAGGTGGTGAGCACGGGATAAGGGTAGGTGCCGCCCTCGTGCGGGGCTGATTCAGTAATGGCAGCCCCTCGCGTTGCAATATGCGGTTCAAGGTAGGGCGCCACAGCATGCGCGCGCTCCCAGCACGCCTTGTCCTCATGAGGCATCGTAAGCCAGCGAATACCTTGCGGCGATGCCTCGAGCCTTCGCGTCGGCCCCGAAACGGTGGTCGCATAAGCCGTATCAATCTGGCCATCAATCATCGCATTCCACATGGCTGAGTAACCGGGGAACTCAACCCGCTCAACATCCGCCCAGGTCAGACCGCCACACGCCATAATCGCTTCAGTTGAGATATTGAGCGCTGGCGCACCAAACACCCAGGGCACACGACGACCTTTTAAATCATTGATCGTTTGAACCGGGCCATCATCGGCAACGGCGACGGCCTGGTTCGAAAGCCCGACAGACATCATCACCACTCGAACCGGCATCGGCCCCCAACTCTTTGATGCAAACTGAAAGACGCCCTCTTGCGCAAAGTAGGTCGCAACCCCGTTGGCGGAAAATTGCACGCGATTAACGCGGAGCGGGAGCAGCCTCGAGACATCGTTTTTACCCGGGATAATGCGGAGCGTCACCCGGTGCCGGTCCTTCATCATCTTGGCAATGCCAACAGCCTGGTTGTACCCAGTCGTGCCAAGATTGTA
>Ga0255757_10000389_pt1 | contig 42860 bp, 36 predicted proteins | sample 071ome_27_FD_179957 | JGI IMG/M metagenome (GOLD analysis project Ga0255757, IMG submission 179957) | Coastal salt marsh microbial communities from the Groves Creek Marsh, Skidaway Island, Georgia - 071409AT metaG (version 2) | ecosystem: Environmental > Aquatic > Marine > Intertidal zone >...
GTTTCATCCCTGATGAGGAGCGCTTCGCAGTTTATCCCGCCCCATTGACGGGGACATATACACGAGACTTTAGCTTCACTGAGGACGGAAAGGCGTGCACCTCTAATAATCCGCTCCCTATGGTCGCCCTTGAGGGTGGAGTAGGAGAAATAATTTGTATTGAAATTATGAAGGATGCTCCTTCAGCCATATCAGGTCTGGCTGACGCGGTGGTCTCCTCTGAGTACGAGCCTTAAGGAAACAAAATGAAAGTTCTTTTATCGGGTGTATTAATCACATTGGCGCTATTTGGTGGAGTGTCCGCCTACGCTGGCTCGATGGAGGAGCAAAGCGAGCTAAATGAAATCTCCACAACTGCGCTGGAGGAATTCTTTCTGGAGGCAAAAGCAAGGCTAGACCTTAATGACCAACAAGTGGAGGCGGTTAGACCTATCTTGCAGTCCAGTTTCCAAGCCAGGAAAGTCATCCTCGAAACGCACGGTATCGATCTCGAGAGCCGAAAGCCTCCGGCCCAGAAGCTTGGGTTTCGCGAGATGAGGTCAATGGCGAGAGAGCTAGATAAGGTGCGCTCAGATACCTCAACACAACTGCGTTCCATTCTCACGAAAGAGCAAATGAACGAGTACGTGCGGATGCAGAATGAGCGAAAGAGCGAAATGCGACAAAGACTTCGTGCCCGTCTCTAGCAGTCGCTTGCTTTGGATGAATTCGTTCAATTGATTTGAAAGGACCAGATTAATGGTGAGAACACCCTCTGGACTCTGTAGTGGTCCTCTCACAGCCTGGTTCGCAAAGATGAGCTGGCGCCGCTGAATACGAATGTAGGAGTTCTTTCTAATGAAGAAGATTTGGCTAATCGTCCTTGCCGTGACTGGGCTACTCATCCTGACTGTTGCTGGTTTCGTCGTCCGGGACGGAGCGACGGTCACCCCAGTTGGGGAAGGCACGATCACGCTGGAAGCAGGAACGTTCGAAGCATTCCCGTTACCGCAGTTTGCGGCAAAGCACATATCTGAGGATTACAAAAGTTATTTCGTTGAAGTAGAGCCAGGGATAAAAGTGCATGTCTTGGAAGTCGGGTCAGGCTTCCCTGTCTTTGTTCAACACGGTAATCCCACGTCTGGATTTCTCTATCGGAAGGTTGCCGAGGAACTGCCAAAGGATCGGGTCCGTTTAATCATGCCAACCATGGTGGGTCTAGGTTTTTCGAGCAAGGTTCCTGCTAGCTCTCATACGGTTGCTAATCATATGCGCTGGATAAATACCGTGCTAAACCAGTTGCAGCTAAGTGAATTAGTGTATTCGGGACAGGATTGGGGTGGTCCAGTTGGTATGGGTGCTCTCTCGCTTTCTCCTGGATTGATTAAAGGGGCCGTTATGCTCAACACGGGGTTTGGAGCTCCAACTCGAGCTGCGAATCTTTCTATTCCACACGCTGTAGTCAAGATCCCATTGCTGGGTGAGCTGTTGCTAGAGGTTTTCTTTCCAATATTTGATGGCATGGGTAGGTTGCAGGGTGATCCAGACCAGTATACGGCCGATGTTGCGGAGCTTTATGGAAAACCTGTTGTGGATAGCGGTAATGCAAAAGCGCCCTTGGCAATGATGCGCATGGTTCCAGATGGCCCCGACCACCCTAGTTCGCCAGCAATGAGAGCGGTTGCTAACTATGTTGAGAGTCTGGATATTCCGGCCGAAATCGTTTGGGGTATGAGAGACCCGATCTTGGCACTAGGCCTTCCGGGGATGAAGCGATTTTTTCCGGATGCGCCTGTTACTGAAACGCAAGGGGGCCACTTTTTGCAAGAAGAGGTGCCCGCTGAAATCGCTGTTGCTCTGTTGCGAGTCGTTGACCAGGTTCAGGCTTCGAGAAGGGACAGCCAGTGAGTGAGAAGCTTGTAGGTCACAGCTGGTGAGAGGCCCTCAACATTTCACTGTGTTTATCATGAGTCTTGCATTGGTCTCTTGTTCAGATCAGTCCTCAGAGCAGTCCATATATCTGCCTAAAGACCTACATTCGAGTAAGCGTGAGATTGCGATTACTGCCGAGTACGACGCTCAGGTGCAGGAAGATAGCGCTACCGGATGGCTCATGGGGGAAAAACTCTTTCAGGCAGAAACTGAGCTTCTGATACGTGGAGAACAATCTGGCCCAGCTTCGAATATCGTCCCGACTAAACTGCCCTCGTCACGCAAGGCATTCTTTGGCGACTTGCATGTGCATACCGCCTACTCCCTGGATGGCTACCCCGTAGGCACACTCGCGACACCTTATGATGCCTATCGCTATGCGAAGGGTGAGCCTATTTTGCACCCTGCTGGTTTCGAAATGCAGCTTTCACGACCGCTGGATTTCTATGCTGTGACGGATCATGCGATGTTTTTAGGGGTAGTGCAGGCGGCAGCCGATACAACGACAGAATTTTCAAAAAATGAAGTTGCTCAGCCGCTGCATGACCTAAACGCAGCTGAAAATATGAACGCTAGTACGTTTGGTCTAGTAAGACGGTTTTGGGCGTTTGCTTCGTTCATACCAGACTCTATTAGGCAGATAACCGAGGGGCAATTGGATCCAAACGAAGTGCTTGAGGTCGTTCGGACTGCCTGGATCGACACTATTGAAGCTGCAGACTCATTTAATGATCCAGGAAACTTTACTACCTTCGCTGGCTATGAATACACCTCCTCAACAGAAGATAGTGGCAATCTCCACAGAAACGTTATTTTCGAAGGGACAGACCGACTGCCTCGCGAGCCATTTTCCCGCTTTCATTCGGTTAATCCTGAGGATCTTTGGCAGTGGATGGATGAACTCAGGAATAAGGGAGTAGAGAGTTTAGCGATACCTCACAACTCTAATGGATCAAACGGTCAGATGTTTAAACTCGAGGATTGGGCCGGTAGTCCGCTAGACGACGACTACGCAAAACAGCGTATGCGAAATGAGCCTATCGTTGAAATTACTCAGATAAAGGGTACATCTGAAACGCATCCTGCTCTGTCGACCCGGGATGAGTGGGCGGGGTTTGAAATTATGCCTTTTCGAGTTGGGGCTAATGCTCTGAGTAAGATCGAAGGATCTTATGTGCGGGACGCGTTGTTGAACGGCTTAACCTTGGAAAAAAAGGGTAGTTTGAACCCTTTTAAGTTCGGTTTTATTGGCTCAAGTGATACCCACACGGGTGCGAGCGAGGTTGAGGAGTCAAGCTTCAGTTCGAAGCTCGGTCTGATGTCAGGCACGCCTGAGCAAAGAGGTTCGCTGCCTCGAACAGGTATCGGGGCAGAAATTGGCTACCAGGTTATGAAAGCGATGGGTCGCGGCGGTTCGCAAATTAGAATCGGCGGCGATATTTATGCGGCTGGTTGGACACCCACATTCGGTGCTTCGGGATTGGCAGCTGCTTGGGCGGAAGAAAATACGAGGTCTTCCCTGTACAGGGCGTTTCGAAGAAAAGAAGTATTTGCGACTTCAGGGCCACGCATAAGGATTCGTCTATTTGGAGGCTATGACTTTGACGAGGATATGCTGACGGAAGCCGATGGAATTGAGCGAGCCTACGCTCAGGGCGTCAGTATGGGGGGTGAGCTTTCCCCTATAACTTCGGCAATTGGCAAATTGATCAACAAATCATCCACGCCGGAATTTATTCTTATGGCGTCAGCAGATCCAGAAAGCGCTCCGTTGCAGCGCTTACAAATCGTGAAAGGCTGGGTTGACGAAAGAGGAACTCACGAGAGAGTGATCGATGTCGCCTGCGCGGGCGATGTGCAGGTGAATCCAGAGACTGATCGTTGCCCACACAACGCTGCAAAGGTGGATATCAGTGATTGCTCCATCAGCGCTAGAACAGGCTCCGCTCAACTATTCGCGTTATGGCGAGACCCTGACTTTCAGCCTGAACAACGTGCCTTTTACTACGCCCGTGCTATTGAGAACCCAACTTGTCGTTGGTCGACCTGGGATGCGGTTCGCGCTGGTGTGGAACCACGTCCTGATCTGCCTCGAACTGTTCAGGAACGCGCTTGGTCATCACCTATCCATTACCTGCCCTAACCATGTCTGTCCTCTCTGGTATGCAACCGAATAAATCCTCTTTGAGATAACCAGGCGAGATTTTATATGAAGGTGCTTCTTGTCGATGACGATGAAGAATTTTCCCTTGGGCTTTCACGATTGCTGAAGAAACTGGACATAGATACAGTCTGCTCACACCGCACATCGAATGCAGAAGAACAACTGAAGCAGTCCGACTTTGACGTGGTGTTACTTGACGTCATGCTGCCCGAGGGGAATGGATTTGCGTTTCTACCAACCATCCGCAGGTTTAGTGATGTCCCGGTAATAATGTTAACTGCGCTTGATGAGGAGGAAGAATTAGTACTTGGCTTGGACCTGGGAGCAGATGATTACGTTACGAAGCCCTTTAGTGTTAAGGAGCTGATTGCACGAATGCGAGCGGCTCACAGGAGACATAGTGTAAGAGGTAATCAGGTCGAGCTTATTGTTGGTGATCTTGAATTGTTGCCTAGCTCACTAAGTGCTCGAGTTCAGAATAGAGACGTTGAATTAACGTCAATTGAGGTAGGTCTGCTTCAGCTCTTGGTGAAGGCAAGGGGCCGATACGTGCACCGCGATGTTCTTTACAAACGGGTGTTGCAGCGTGAGGGCACACCAGAGGACCGAAGTTTAGATGTTCACATCAGCAACCTGAGGCGAAAACTGGGTCCGCACCCTTCGAAAGGGAATAGAATCAAGGCTGTCAGGGGGTTGGGTTATACCCTAGCAAGATGATGCGTCGCTTAGTATGGACGTTCTGGTTAGCCCTGATCCTATCGGTAGTTGGTACTTTTGTTGTCAGTGCCTTCCTAATCAAACAATGGAATAAGTTTGTATCCTATTCTGAAATAATCGAGCCAACGAACTATCCTTTTCGAATCCTTTCGAAGGAAATTGAAGCCGCACTTAATCAAAAGCGCGGTTTAGAATCGATTCTTCTCAATCATCCGATTACAGAGCTGGGTGAGGTCTACTTGATAGACTCCTCGGGTGCTGATGTGTTGGGCCGAAATTTGCCGGTCAGAATCTCGCAAGCAGAGTTCTCTGTTGATGCGGTAGAAATTTCCAACCAATCTTCCAATCACCCTCCAGTATTTGTACGCGGAATAAAGTCAGACCTCGGCGAGACCTTCTCGTTAGTCTTGCGTTTTGACCCAGCTTCTTACCCCTTTTGGAATCTCTTTAGGGGCCTTGGACTTTACTGGGTTTTGTTTGCAGCGCTCGTTGTTTCGAGTCTTATATCTTGGTGGTTTGCGATAAAAATCACTCACCCGATTCAATACCTTGCTTTAGCTAGCGGTAGGCAGGGTGAGGGCGATTTAGTCTCGCGCTTTGACAGCAAAATTCTCCAAAGACGGGATGAGTTAGGTGAATTAGCCCGACAGTTGCAAGCTTCAGACGCAAAAATCCGAAGTCTTTTGAATAAGCAGAAAAAATTTTTGAGAGATGTATCTCATGAAGTAAGGACTCCGCTAGCTAGACTGCAGGTGGCCGCCGCAACCTTAGAACTAGACTCAAGCGATAGCCAGGCGTTAAGTCAGATTGAGTACGAAGTCCAGACCATAGATCAACTTGTCCAAGATTTACTGCATTTGTCTCATTTCGATCGGCCTTCGATGTCTCACAAGGTAGAGGGAATCAATATCGTCAGCCTTCTAGACGAATTTGCGGATCGATCTCGAATCCTAACTCAGCAAAAGAAGCTAACGATTGCGTTAAAACATACCGTTCAGCGAGGTCAGCGACTAGTCGGAGTACGTTTTCTGTTAGATAGGGCCCTAGATAATCTAATGACCAATGCTATCCGTCATTCGCCTGAAAGAGGCAAGATCCGAGTTAGCTGTGAAGTAAGCGAGGAATATTGCTGCTTGGGCGTGTTGGATGAGGGAGAGGGGATTGACACTGAAAGTATGGGAGATATCTTCGAACCATTTGTGCGGCTGGACTCGTCACGGAGCCGACAAACCGGTGGTTTTGGCCTCGGCCTCTCTTTGGTGAAACGTATCGCAGAGGTGCACGAGGGTACCGTGGTTGCTTCAAATGAATCTAACGGCTTCTTTATCAGCTTAGTTTTACCATTGGGGAAAAACAAAACTCTGCAAGCCAGTAGTTTCCTTTGAGTTTGGTTGAGCCTCTTGGCTGCAGTTGAATCTTGAGCTCGCAACTACCAATTTTCGAATCCGCAGAAAAGACGGCTACTCAGGGATTGAACCTAATTGTGAAGGGGAACCGGGAGGTACTTCACAAGTCACCAGACGCAGCCGGACAGGAATAGCTATGCAAGGCCACGTTGAGTAACGCTTCAGTGCATGCTCCAGCAAAAAAAATAGACTCATATTTCTCGCTTGATACAGATTTAGGGGTGATGTTAGGTCAGTGGCGTTGCTTGTTCTTTTAAGATTTGTAAAGGCGACACTAAAGAAAAGAGTTCCTCTCGAACGAAAGTTATCGCTTCTTGCGCGAGCCGCTTTAGCTATTGGATTTTTATTTAGAGCTGGTAACCATCACCCTGGTTGCAGGATTAAGATCCTCGCGCGGATCGGTTACCAAGTCCGCTGGGAATTCTACGCGAACCACTTGATTGGGCGTGTCCAGACAAAGCTCATGATTGTTGTCACCGTCGCCAAGATCGCCTAGTGCAAACGGGTGGATTATGTCGTCGGTACCGTCAGGATTAACAGTCATGACTTTATATGCTTTGCGCTCGACATCATCCACTTCACCACCACCTGGCTTAGTAACCCCGCCGTTCCAAACAACCCGGATCACTTGGCGCGTTGCGTCGGGACAGCCATTGCCACCGCCGAAACGACGGGCACTGGCTTGCTTTCCGAGCTCCCACTCTTCTTTGTCGACAGATTCTGCCAAGACTAGGCTCGGTCCTTTGGCCAACTCGGTAACCCCTACTTGGCTCCCCTTATAGTTGATCGTATGGTCCATAGAGAACAGATTGCCAATGACTTCAACGTTGGCGGGTTCGTTGTCAATTGAGCCAAAGTCCCCGATCATCAATATCGTACGCAATTCTCCGATATCATCTGCTGGTGCCGGTGTTACGCAATCAGGTCCAACTTTCGCTCCATTTTCTAGCGTCACCTGAAAATCCCCAGCCTCTAACGTAGCGATATCCACCTGCTCTGAAAAGATCACAGGCATTCCATCTCCACCCACTCCCAAAGAGCCGCACAACCTGTAAGTAGCAAAGGTCGGAATACTATCGTCTAGACCATAGAAGGCTGAGATGAGGCCATCACTTTTATTGCCCGCTTTCGGATAAGCGACTGCATCTGTTAAGTCCGACGCTTCGGTATTAGCCAGGTTTTGGAGAGGGTCAGAGCAACCGCTTGCAAGACCAAAGGTCGTCAGGACGATCATGGCAAATGCATTTTTCCATGAAGGGAAACTGCTTTTAATCGAAAAGACTGCAGTCAGTATTTCTCTTGCAAAGGTAATGCTTGAGGGCACGATGACCATAGATATTGCAATCAATCGAGATAGACTCATTTCTCTTGCCTAGTACTGATTAGGAACAAATATTAGGTCGGGTACCTTCCTTGTTCTATTAAGATTTGTAAAGGCGGGGCTAAAGTACAGAGGCCTTCTCCTGCGAGGGCTATCGATTCTTGCTCGGGCCCCTCCAAATAGCCTCGCCTTGTGTCGCAGAAGGTATGCAGATCACAGCGCGAGCAACTGACCATTGCTCTGTTCAAATACTGTACACGCTACAGTACACAGCCGCAAAAAATATTTATAAGCTATTGATTTTATTAATAAACTGGCGGAGAGAGAGGGATTTTCTCCGTTCGCAGGCACGATGTTAATAAAATCAACACGTTAGTTCATTTTAGTAGGGCGCTAAGTTACTGATAGTTCACTTTGTTTAGCTTTGAACTGTCACAAAGTGTCACTTTTTGGCGCGCTTTAGCAGAGTCCGACGTTGTTCACGCAGAGGTTTGGGGAGAGACGATCTTACTCAGACATGAAGAAGAACTTCTAAACTATAGTTAGGTTCAAACAGGCTCATCAAAGGAGATTCGATGAATAATCCAAGGTTGACCGTAGGGGCGGTGATGTACCCGGGATTCGAGATGCTGGATATGTTCGGGCCACTGGAGATGTTCGCGATGTTGGGAACAGACCTGGTGCAGATTCGCACGGTGGCCGAGACAAGCGAGCCCATAGCTACGGCGATTACTCAGGATCTTAACAGTGGCCCCAAAGTGCTGGCAGACTGCACTTTTGACTCGGCAGAACAGTTCGATTTGGTCCTGGTGCCTGGTGGATTCGGTACACTACCGCAACTGGACAATGATGTGTTCCTAGCCTTTCTCAGACAGCAGGCGGAAGGAGCAAAATATGTCTGTTCCGTTTGTACCGGGTCGTTGTTACTGGCCCGAGCTGGCTTGTTGGCGGGTAGACGAGCCACCACCAACAAACAACTCTTCGCGCTGACGGCAGCAGAGTCGGCAGACGTCTCTTGGATCGAAAAAGCACGCTGGGTCGAGGATGGACCGATTTTCACATCATCCGGGGTTTCCGCGGGTATGGATATGAGTCTTGCGCTCATCTGTGAGATTTTTGGTGAAGAGGCGGCACTGGCTGCGGCTAATGCAGCAGAATACACTTGGCATAGGAATGCTGATGAGGATCCCTTTCTGGAACATCTTAACGAAGCTGCGAAATTAATGGGTTTGGTGTGAATCTTCGGTTTTCTTCGAGAGGTTGCGAGACGCAATAGCTAATTCAAACAAACCGAGCTCGACCGGCCACTCACCCGTGTTCACAGTCACATCGCCCTCGGGCCTGTGGCGACGGCATAGCACGCCACGTGCAAGGTTTTTCTCGTGGTCGGCGTTAACCCGGCGTTAACCTCGCACGCCGTAGTTTCTCGGTTGCAGCTGTCTCTATACTGCTGCTGTGAACGGACGGTTTAGCAGATGATGAGAATCCACACGCTACTCGTTGAAGACACCCTGTCGTTGGCGGAAACGGTGATCGCTTTCTTTGAGCTCGAAGGCATCGACTGCGACTACGCGGCGACCGGGTCGCAAGGCTTGGAACTGGCGTTGTCGAATGAGTACCAGACCATCCTTTTGGATATCAACTTGCCGCGTATGAACGGCTTGGAGGTCTGTGAAGCGTTACGTCATCAAGGTGTGGACGTGCCTGTGTTGATGCTCACCGCAAGAGACACGCTTGAAGACAAGCTTGCTGGTTTTGATGCGGGTACCGATGACTATCTGATCAAACCTTTCGAGCTGAGTGAATTGGCCGCGCGTGTCAAAGCGCTGGCGAAACGCCGGAGCGCGCAAGCGCAGAAGCTGGCGGTGGGTCCTCTTGTCATGGATCTATCTTCGAAAACGGCAAGCCGGGAGGGAAAGACGCTCAACCTGTCGCCGACGGGTTGGAAGCTCCTCGAGCTCTTGATGCGAGAATCTCCTAGCGTGGTGAGTCGGCAGAAGATGGAGAACGCCATCTGGAGCGACGCAGATTTTCCGGACTCGGACGTGTTGAAGGTACATCTCTACAAGCTGAGGCAGCAGGTGGACAAGCCTTTCTCGACGAAGCTCATCGAGACGGTCGCTACGCACGGCGTGGCGATCCGTGTTCGCAATGACTGAAAATCAGCGCGCGCTGCCGAGCTTACGCCGTTATCTGCTGCTCTGGTTTGCTGGCTGCACGATTGTCCTGGTGTTCGCGTATACCCAGCTGTTGGAGTACTACCTGGAGATCGGCATCGATCTCAGAACGCAATCGTTTCTGGAGCGAACCGCGGAGGAGTATGCCGAAGCGTACGCGGCAGAGGGTGTCAGGCCAAAGCTGCCAACGGGTCCGAATCTCACCGGGTACCATGAAGTCACGAACGTTCCACAGCAGATCCTTGCGGTGTTCCCGCTCGATGACTTGGAGCACGGCGAGGCAATACGTTTCGTCAACTTGGACTTTAAGGCATTTGATCAAAAAGAGTTTGCGGTGGACACGCAGGATTTCTGTGCCGAAGGCATATGCGAGCTCATTTTTCTCTATCCCTACCAGCTGAATTCTGATGAGTGGCTCTATCTTGTCCATGGCATTGTCGGCAGTGACGAAGTTTATGAGGAGCTGGAATTTACGGATCAGTTTGCGTTTGCGATTGGCAGCCTTTTTGCCGGGTTAATGTTGCTGGTGGCTTTTCTGATCATCCGCAACATTGCAGCACCTGTGCGGACGTTAAATAGCTGGAGTGCGGCTCAGAGCGTTGATCACGTCGACTCGGAATTGCCAAATTTGCGTTTCCGAGAGCTCGATGCGCTGGCGAAGCGGATTCAATTCGCGTTCGAGCGGATGCGCGAAGGGGTAAACAAGGAAAAGCTCTTTTTACGTCATGCCAGTCATGAGCTGCGCACGCCGATTGCCATTCTGTCCACCAACGTGGAACTGATAGACCGCCTCACCGATCGACCAGACCGCTCGGAGGCAGAGCAGGCAGCCTTTGTTCGCCAGTATCGCGCGTTGGATGATATTCATCTCCTGACGGAAACCCTGCTTTGGGTCAATCGGCAGTCCGATAACCTGCCGAAACCGGAACAGATAGACCTCCGTGGGGAGGTGAACGGCATCGTCGAGAACTACCGCTATTTGTTGGATGCCCGGGATGTCTCATTGAGCGTTGTCGGCAGTGGCGGAGCGCATGTCCCACTCGCGGCTGCCCGTATCGTGTTGTCGAATCTGGTGAGGAACGCATTTCAATACACGGTGGATGGTGAGGTGCGTATTGCCATTAAACAAAGGGAGTTTTCCATCGAGAACGTGAGTTCGGCAGACCCTAACATCAAAGCGCAAGGCGATGATGACTACGGCTTTGGCTTGGGGCTAGAGCTCGTGTCCCTTACTTGCAAACGTTTTGCGTGGCGCTACACCACTACGGAACTGCCGGCCGGCAGGGCTACTGTTGTCGGCTTTTAGTTGACGTTAGCGCAACGTTTACATCCCTCGACATAACATGTGTGGCGATTTGTACACAGGATCAAAGGGCGGGAACCATGATTGCGCCGCTGCTGCTGCATTTTCAGCTGAAATTACCACTCGATTTCCCCGTCTGGCCGGCGGTGATGGCGGCTTTTGGCGTGAGCGCGTTGTGTCTCTATGCAGGTGCGGATTACCTCATGCGCCGATTACATCTCCAGCCGGCCACCCTGCTGCGGGGGCAATAGGCGCCGCACCAGCCCAACGGATGTTAACCCAGCGTTAACCCCAGGCGGAATAACATCCCCTCGTCGATTCTGTCCGCAGTTGCGGGGATTTTTTATGCGGCGATCTCGTTTAAGTATCTTACTCACGTGTTGTGCAGGCGTGGTTGTGTGCGGCCTGATCCTGGCGACGGGTCCTGAGCCCCTCGAAGTCAGCATGCCGAATGCGAAACCACAGGTCGCGATCGGCGCACTCGCGCGCGCAGACGTTGCCAACACGGTCACCGCATTTGGTGTGTTGTCACCGCGGCAAGCGCTCGAGCTCACCACGCAGGTGCCGGGTGAAATCACGTGGGTCAGTGAAAATCTCGAAGCAGGTCGGCAGGTGGCTGAAGGCGATCCGCTGCTTCGAATTGATGAACGCGATTACGCCATTGCCGTCGCCAGCGCTGAAGCCCGCTATGCCCAGGCCCAAGCGACGATCGACATTGAAGAAGGGCGCTCGGAGATCGCGCGGCTGGAGTGGTCCGCCTGGCAGGCAACCCATGATGAAGAGACACCGGCGAATCCGCTCGTCCTCCGAGAACCTCAGCGCGCGGAAGCCGTCGCGCGGCGCAAAGCCATCGGTGCGGAGCTCGATCGCGCCAAGCTGGCTCTGCAAAGAACCGCCATTCGGGCGCCGTGGCCGGCCAGCGTGGTCGACGCAGATGCCATCGTTGGGCAGGTTCTATCAGTGGGAGGGGTAACGGCCACGCTCTTTCCACTCGATTATGCCGTGGTTGAGCTGCAGGTGCCGGTCAAAACGGTGCGCCTGCTCGATGCGGGGGTTGAGCGGATTGAGCTCCGACCCGTGCACGATCTCGGCGCCACCCCGGTGATGGGTACCTTCGAGGGTATTGTCAGAAACCTCACCGACGACACGCGCCTGGCGACCGTGCGGGTGCGCATCGAAGCGCCGCTCGATCATGAGGGTTGGGCCTACGGCATGCATTTGGAGGCCAAGCTTGTGGCGAAAGAGCAACGCGCCGTGGCACTCGTCCCGACCGATCTCATTGTCAGCGGCAATTTGATCTGGATTTACCGCGACGGACGCGCCGAGCGTCACCAGCTCTACCCGGTCGAGAATCAAGGACAAAAGGTGTCCGTTGAAGACAACTTCCAGGCGAACGATGCGCTCATTCTCGAACGCCCCATTGGCCTGTTCGACGGCGCTGAAGTCGACGTGGTGGGTTCATAACATGTCGACGGAACCTCGCGCCTCGCTATCCCTCTGGTTCCTGCACAATCCCACGGCAGCGAACCTCCTCATGTGGGTGTTTCTGATTGGGGGCGTGATTGCCGTCTTCAACATGCGCCAGGAAGTGTTTCCCACCGCTGTCCTCGACACCATCGAGATTCGTGCCGAGTACCGGGGCGCGACTGCGTCCGAGGTTGAAGCGCAGGTGGTGCAGCCGATGGAGCAAAGCATCAATACCTTGCGCGACATCCATACGATCGTCAGCGAGATTCAATCCGGCGGTGCCAATATCTTTGTCATGCTGGATGAGGGCGCGGATGCCCAGCGAACCCTCGATGAGATCCGCAGCGCCATTGATGGCTTGAGTTCGCTGCCGGCAGACCTGGAACCGCCCATCATCATCCAGGCGCGCGACGACGGCGAGGATATCGAATTGGGTTTCTACGGGTTCGAATCGCGTGCAGAGCTGCATGCGTTCGCAGAGCTTGCCCGGGAGCGTCTGTTGAATCTGCCCGCGGTGGGTCAAGTGCAAGTTGAGGGTGCCGGTGAGCCGGAAATCGCGGTTCGGGTGTCTCCGGATAGAGCGCGATTGTTTGGTATCTCGCTCCGCGACGTCACGGAGCGCGTTCAGCGTGCCTCTTTTGAGCTCTCGGGCGGTGCCATCCGCAGCTCGACGGGAGAGTATGGCCTGGCTACCGGGCTCGATCGGCGTTATGCCCACGAGTTCGGCGACATCGCCATTGTCGAGTCGCCCAGCGGTGTGCCATTGACCCTCTCCGAGATTGCGACTGTAGAAAACGGCTTCCGCCCGCATGGTAAACGCTACCGTATCAACGGCTCGCTCGGCGTCATGATGAACATCTTCGGTTCCGGCGTCGCCACCCCGGGCGAAGTGTCAGAAAGTGTCAGGACGCTCCTTGCGGAGATCGAATCCGAGATGGCCGCCGGGGGCGCAGTGATCTTTGACGATGATGCCAAGAGCTTTGATGACCGTGTAGGCATTCTGGCAGAGAGCGCGCTGATCGGCCTCGCGCTGGTGTTGGTGCTCCTGTTTCTTGTGCTGGAAGCGCGCGTTGCCTTCTGGGTGGCGGTCGGTTTGCCGGTTGCGATGCTGGGCGGTGTGGCCCTCTTCGCGTTGACGCCGTATACCGTCAACTTCGTGTCTGTTTTCGCTTTCATCATTGTCATCGGTGTGGTTGTTGATGACGCGGTGGTCATCGGTGAGTCGATTTACTCGAATATGCAGTCCGGACTGTCATCCCTGGATTCGGCGGCGGATACGATTGCCCGTTTCAGTACCCCGATAACGCTCGCCATTGTGACGAACATCATTGCGTTCATGCCTATTTTTTTTATGCCGGGCCAACTGGGATTGTTCCTGTTGGCCATCCCGGTGGTAACGACATGTGTGTTTGTCATCTCGTTGATTGAAGCGTTGTGGATCCTTCCGGCGCACCTTGCCTATGGCAGGGCAAGCAAACTAGATACCGGGCGGAAGCAGCGCTGGGTGCAGGAACGTTTCGAGCATCTACGGGAGAACTATTTCGTGCCCTGGGCCGAGTCGTGTCTCGCCAATTGCGGGTTGGTAATCAGCGTGGGTTTGCTTGTCGGCCTGGCGATCGTCAGCTGGGTGGCCAGCGGCCGGATACCGATCTCCCTGCAACCGGGATTTGAGAGTGAGCAAGTTTCTGTGATCTATGCGCTCAACCCGGGCGCATCGGACGCCCAGGTCGACGAGATGGCGGACGAGATCGAAAGGTTGGGGCGTCAGGTACTGCAGAGCCTCGGTGATGAAGCGGACATCAAGGGCATCTACATGCAGTTGGGCTCACCGGCCAGTCATCAAGGCGCGGTGACCTTCAGCCTGGTCCCGCCCGCGGACCGACCGTTCACCTCGGGTGAGTTTGCTCAGCATTGGCGCGATCTGATTGGACAGCCTGCCAAGCTGACCCAGCTGTCCATCGATTACGTGCAGGGGCCGGGCGACGGCCGGGACCTCACGCTTGAAATTGCCCACGCCGATTCTGCCGTGAGCCAACGCGCGGCAGAGTCGCTGGTGCGGCGGCTGCAGGAGATTGCCGGTGTCGGTCAGATTTCATACAGCGGCAATGCTTTCCGGTCGGAAGTGCGGTTCGAGCTCACCACCGCGGGTCGGGCGCTGGGTTTCGACGAATCCGAGATTTCCAGCCGTCTGCGGGCCCAGCTGGATGGGTTGGAAGCCACGCGCCTGACGCGGGGGACCGATGAAGTTAGGGTGATGATCCGCGGCGATCACGGCGATGATCGCGTGCTCCCAGACTTGAGCGATCTCATTCTTACCTCCAGCGAAGGCCGACAGGCGGCGTTGGGCGATATAGCGAAGATTCATTGGGAGCGTGGCGCAGTACAGCTGAGACGCATCAACGGGGAACGCATTGAAAGGGTCGAAGCCACCATTGACCGGCGCATCACCTCGAAGGCTCTGGTGGAAGACCTAGTGAGCGACGATCTCCTGCCGGGCTTGGAAGCGGAGTACCCTGGGCTGACAACCTGGGATGAAGCCATCGATACGAACGAAGATGCCGAAACCGAGTCAGGTTTGCTGCTGGCCACCGCCGGCGTTCTGGCTGCGATCTTCGTCATTATCGGCGCGTATGTGCGCAGTCTGCGTCACAGTGCGATTTTACTGGCGACCCTACCTTTGAGCGCAACCGGGGCGCTGCTGGGTCATATTCTCCTGGGCATTGACCTCAGTGCTGCGAGTTTCATGGGCGTCCTGGCACTCGGCGGCCTCGTTATCAACGCGGGTTTGTTACTACACGTCCGCTATACCGAAGGGCTGCATGTGGGCGCTGCGCCCGAAGCAGCCATGGTGGCTGCCGTGCGGGACCGTTTCCGGCCGATCGTGTTATCCAGCGTGACCACGTTGCTGGGGTTGGCGCCCCTAATTTTGACGACGTCTATACAGGCCGCGGCCATGCGCCCGCTTGCGGTATCGGTGGGATTTGGCATGCTGTTCTCGATACCGGTGGTTTTGATGTTATTGCCCTGCATTGTGGTCGCCTTGGAGCGCGGACACGCCAGGGATGTGCCTCGGATTGCGAGTGAAAGCGGAGCAGTAGTGTGAAGCAACTGGCATTCATCGTCCTGATCTTGGGGATCTCTGGCTGTGTAACAGTGCCGAGGGTTGACAGGGTGCCCGACGTCGTTCTCGACAGTGGCCCAACTAACAGTGCACCACGCGCCGAGGTTGAGCGGTGGTGGCTCGAGTTGGACGACAGTGTGCTCCACAATCTGATCGAGATCGGTCTGGCAGGCAATCCTTCGCGGCAGATCGCCATGGCGCGCCTCGCGCAAGCCGAGGCAGAGCTCGGCGCTGCCGAAGCTGCACGTTGGCCGTCGCTATTCGGCAGAGGCAATCGGCAAGTCAGAAATATCTCTGGCCGTGATCCCAACATACGGTCGGATCTGGGTTCACTCGACTTTGGTTGGGATGCTGGCCTCTGGGGTAAACGCCGTCTCGAGATAGAAGGGGCGCAACAGTTTGCCGAGCAGCGATGGTTTGAGCAGCAGTCCGTTGAGCTGGCGCTCAGTGCCTCGATTGCCGAAACTTACTACCAGACTGTCGCGCTGAGAACACAAGGCGCGTTGCTGGCGGCGCAAATACAGGTCAGCAAAGATCTCGAGCGATTGATAGAAGCGCGCTTTCGTCTTGGTCAAGCCCCTGCCAACGAGCTCTATCAGCAGCGCGAGCAGACGACCGTCCTCGAGCAGCTGAAGCTCGTTAACGACACACGACAAGAGGTCCTGGAAAAAAGCCTCGATGTACTGCTGGGTCAACCGCCAGATGCCGTTGCCCGCGTAGTGCGCCTTGCGGTGCCAGATGCGCCTGAAGCTTTGGGCCCTGGCACCCCGGAGGAACACATTCGTCACCGGGCGGACATACGGGCAGGTTACGCTCGCCTCCGCCAGGCGGCGGCGGGGGTGGGCATCAGCTTCGCGGAGCGTTTACCGTCGCTGCAAGTCACCGCCAGTTTGACGTCACTCACAGAGAAAACGTTCAGCACGGAGTGGTTTGGCTACGGCCTGGATCTAACGGTGCCCATCTTCACCGGCGGGCGTTTGCGCCAGCTGGAGAAGCGCGCGCAGTTTGTGCTCGAGGAAGAGCGCCAGCGGTACCTCGAGCTGTGGTTGGCGGCGCTCGAGGAGGTGAGCAGTTTGACACGGCAGTATCAGCAACAGCAGAGGATCATCGATACGCTGGCTGCGCGCCGCGGGCATGCGCAACAAGCCCTGGATGCTGCCCGCAATCGCTATACTTTGGGTGATCAAAACTATCTCGATGTGCTTACGGCGTTGCGGGGTTTGCAGGAAGCAGATCGGTTCCTGGTATCGGAACGCTTCCAGCTCATCACATTGTGGATCCGGGCAACGGAAGCCATTGGTCAGCCTATGTGCGGTGATGTAGAGGACTGCCGGGGTAACTGGCAGCTTTGAAGGATGGCGAAGCAGGTTGCATGATCGAATCGAAGCAGCAGGAGGACTTGCGCTTTCGCCCGAGCAGGTGTCGGGTCGTTTGATGGCAGTCGCAGGCACCGAGCACAGTCAATATGACTTTGTAAAAGAATCCGGCTTGTCCTGAGATTTCCTTGTGTCTGACGGCGCGCAAACTGCATGAGATGAAGCATAGGCTGAGGTCATCGGATTTTCGCAATCTAAACTGGTCGGATATAGGTACGCAGAGGATGGATCACACCTGTGCAGATTCTGCGGGATTGAAATCCACCGCTAACTGGCACTATTGGAAACACGCAGTGTAGACGGCAAGTTGTGCGGTACTCTTCACTGGGTCTGGACGGTGGGGGTCACATGGCCTCTCTTGTCGGACTCACTGCCGAAAACCAGGCGTTCACCAAATGGGGTTCATAGCGCTGAAAGTGATGCAGTACGAGTGGCGGTGAATTTCTTCGGGCCAACTGACTTCCGCAGAATGAATGACTACCTGAGCGTGATTGATCACGATGCGCCCACGTCGCCAAAGTCGGTGGTGGTGGGTGGTCCAATCCAGGACCCTCGTTACCGAGATAAGGTGAACGCCTATAACCCCATGACATATGTGGATGCATCCCGAAGAGCGCCGCCTTTTCCAGAAAAGAACTGAGCAACGGTTTTTCAGTTTTCGCAGGTTTTCAGTTCGTGAACTGAAGTGAGGAAGTTGTCTAATTGCGAACGCATTTTACTGTACACGCTACAGTACACAATCGCGAAAAATACATATAAGTTATTGATTTTATTAATAAACTGGCGGAGAGAGAGGGATTCGAACCCTCGATACGCTATTAACGTATACACACTTTCCAGGCGTGCTCTTTCAACCACTCAGACACCTCTCCGGATAGCCGCGTCAAATTAGACTGCGAGCATGGGTCGCAGACATTACCGAAATTGCACGCTCGATTCAACGTGAAGCACGCTTACATTCTGGAATTGCGAAGTTTGCGGCGCTCACTCTCTCGCATGAAGACCTTAAGGGTCGCGAGATCGGCTGTAGCAAGGCCGACAAACCGCACGCCGAACTGCTGGAGATTCGGCGCTTTGGCAACCGCTTTCACGTTCATGATCTCGATCTTGGGGCGTATGGATGACTCAGAGTCGAGGGCCAGCTCGCAGTGATCAATTAAGTCTCCGACCTGGATGGGCAGTCCCTTGCGTAACCTGAAGCTCGCACCGCCCTCTGACACATCAATGATTTTGCCCCGATATTTGCGCGCCTCTTTGGTCACAATCGCCTCAGCTCTGCTAGCCGCACCCAATTCCAAACGGAACTGGGTTCTCTGCTGCTGGTAGACCATGCGTTCTGGCAGCGCGCACTCGTACAGGTTGTTGCCGTCGAGCAATTTGATGGCTAGCACTTTGGTCTTAAAAGAAATCGGTGTTCCAGAGAGCGAACCAGAAAGTGACAGTTCGTCGCCGGCTCGAACTGGATTTCTGATCTCGCTAACGACTTCATCTAATTGAATGATTTCCCTGTCGGTATCAACGCCAATAAGAAGCGTTGATAACGGGTTGGGGACCCTCGCCGATTTCATAGAAAGGGAGGATCTTGATCGCTCTATGCGAAGTAGTAGCTGTAACTTCCGAGCATTGCGGTTAATTTCTTGTTGCTCGGCCCCGACTTTTTCGAGCCGCTCCACTAGCTGCGCTTGATGGCGCAACATGCTCCTGATTAATTCGCCCGAAATCTTAACCAGCTTACTGTCTTCAGCAGCTTTGGCGCCCGCAGTTCGCCGTCCTTCGTTAACGTCCAGCAGGCCCTGCTCTCCAAAATGACTGTGCTGCTCTTGCATGGCTAGGACGTCTTCATCTCCGCCATCTCCAATCAAAATCAGGCCATCGACCACGAAGTACATCGCGTCGGCAAGATCGCCTTTGTTGAAAAGCGTTTGACCCGCTTCAAAGGTGACATACTCGGCGGCCTGGCTGATTAGCTCAGCGTCGGAGGGCGGGAGCGCGCGCAGAAACTCGTTCTAGTCGACGAGCTGCATCAAGTATTCTTTCGCGCTTACTGGTACGACTGGGTTCATGCCAGATCTTTCAAATTAATTAAAATGCTCAGCAATTCATGCTGATACACGAAAAGTATAGCAATCCTGGGCTCATAATGAAGTTAGCGTGCCAAACTTTGGCTCTTTGAGCCCTATCTCACCCACGTTATGCAGGGCAAAGAGATGTCCGGACAGGGGGTGATCGTCCGTACGGTTACCCGAATTGCGTATAGACGTCACATACAGCGTTGAAAGTGTCGATCCGCCAAAATTCACTGAGCTCGGTAGGGGTATCGGCATCTCCAGCCTATCCTTTAGCCGTCCCTCTGGGTCGATACAGGCAATCTCGCCAGTGCTAATCAGCGCCGTCCAAAGGTTACCAGCGGCATCTGCGGTGCAGCCGTCACTCGCAGATCCGATTTTGTTGGTATCGAAGAAGACTCGCTCGTTAGTCAGCGGACCGTTGGGATCGTAATCGTAGGCAAGAATACGGCGTCTGCCATCAGTGAAATAAAAGGTATCGCCACTCGGTGAGAATGCTGGGCCATTGGAAACAATAATGTCATCTCGAAGTGTTTCGAACTCACCCGAGGGCCGGTAACGGTACAAACTGCCAAGCCCGACCGTTCGCTCGGTGACTCCCATTGAACCAAACACAAAGTTTCCTGCTCGGTCGACCTTGCCGTCGTTCATGCGCGTCTCAGGTTGATTCGGCTCGGGATCGTAAATCAGTGCCAATTCACGGGTGCTTAGATGGTATTCATGTAACCCTGTCTGGAGCGCTAGCAATACTCTCGAGTCATCGATGACTGCTAGGCTCCCCACCATCGCGGGCAGTTCGTGTTGCTGAATAGAGCCTTCGCTATCCAAGCAATAAAGGTGAGGATCGTAGCTATCCAGCCAAAACAGCCTACCTGAATCTTGGTCCCAAAGTGGGCCCTCGCCAAGCTGGCACGGGGTCTTGCTGATCACCTCAAAGTTGGTTGGCACTAGAGGTCCCTTATGCGTTCATGCGTCATCTCAGTGTATTCTTTGGGAATTCTGACGCAAGGAGCCCTCGATGCGGCGAACAATGGACATTTTGCCTGAGGTTGAGACCATTCGAGTCGAGGCCAATGGTATTACGTTTGAGGTTGACACCATGGGAGAGGGTGATCGCCTTGTCTTGTGCTTGCACGGGTTTCCCGAGCACAGTGTTTCTTGGCGCTTCCAAATGCCGTTCCTCGCGAAACAGGGTTATCGCGTATGGGCGCCAAATATGCGCGGGTATGGGAATACCGATGCGCCGAAAGGGCTAAAGCACTATCAATTAGAAGTGTTAATGGAGGATGTAGGCGCTCTGATTGACGCGGCAGAAGCGAGTGAGGTGATCTTGATGGCGCACGACTGGGGTGCCGTGATTGCCTGGTACTTTGCGATTCGCGAAATTCGGCCACTGGCAAAGCTCATCATCTGTAACGTGCCGCACCCCGTGCCAGCGAGCAAGGCGATGGGAAGTGGCCTCGAGCAACTCAAGAAGTCCTGGTACATCTTCTTTTTTCAGCTGCCCTGGTTCCCTGAACGAATGATGGCAAAAGGCAGCATGGGTGATCTGATTCGCGAGAGCGCAGCAACGCCTGAGAATTACCCACAAGATGTGGTGGCACTCTTTGAAGAAAACGGAGCTAGGCGGCAGAACCTGACCGCGATGGTGAATTACTATCGCGCGCTCGTGCGAGGCGGCGGGGCTGCTCGCCAGAAAAAATTAGGGTACCCGGTGATCGGCACGCCGACGCTCATGCTTTGGGGCGAGGAAGATATGGCGCTCTCTATGGCGACCACGTTCGGAACGGATGCACATGTGTCGCAGTTAACGCTGCGATACTTTCCAGGTATCTCGCACTGGGTTCAGCAAGACGCGCCCCATGAAGCCAATGCGATGATCGAGTCTTTTCTGGCGGGTGAGCCTGTGCCCCAGTACGCATCACTCCATCGCGCCTAGCGATACCCGATGATTTATCCGGTCATCGCCTAAAAAGAGTCAAACCCTGATCAACTAGTGAGCGATTTGGGCGGCCCTCTCAATGGCTGCAGCCTTGAGTCGGCCAAGCTCACCGCTTTCGATAAGCGGGCCGATGAACTGCTCTACTCGAGTCAGTAGGGCTGGATCCTTGGGGAGCAGCCACCCTTTATTTTGCTGAGTAAGGAGGCTGCCCGGCATGGAGGGGCATAAATCGTCGTAACGTTTTGCCATGACCAGCACCTCGATCGCGTCCGTGATCATGAGATCGGCCTTTCCTTCCCGAAGCGCCTCGAAAATAGTCTCGTTATCAGGGTGACGGACGATGGTCGCTGCTTTGAGGTTGCTATCGGTGTATCGCTCGTTCGTGCCGCCGGGGTTAACAATGACTCGCACGCCTGCGCGATCGATCGCATCAAGACTGGTAAAGCGGTTTTTTTGATTGCAGTGCGTGATTGGCGTCTTACCGCCTTCATGATATGCGGTGGTGAATAACCCCTCTCGGGCACGGGATGGGATAATAGAAATCCCGCTCATGCCAATGTCGAAGGCGCCTGACCTAAAGTCTTCCATCAAGGTTGGCCATGACGTGCGGACCCAAACAAGACGCGCACCAAGGGATTCAGCGAGTTTGGTTGCCAGGTCAATATCAAGGCCTTCCCGCTCGCCGCCCTCGCCCAAGTAACTAAAAGGCGCGTAGTCGAGGGTGGTGCCAACGCGCAGAAATCGACTCTTTTGAATTTGCTTCCATCTTGATGGGTAACGCTCGATTCCATCGAGCGCCTGAAAGAGCGCCTGCTGATGAGTTAAAGATAGTCCTTCAATTTGAGTGGTTTTCTGAAAGCGGGCGAAAGTGAGCGCCCGGGTGTCTGCCCCTAATTGGCTCAAGATCAGGTCGCCCAATTCGAGTAACTGCGGTCGGATGGTCTCGGTGAGGTTAGGCGCTTGCCCTTCTGGGGGCTGTGCCTGCCAGACGGTAAACCAGTAGCGTTGAATCGCTTTAGCAGCCTCTATTTGAGCCTCAAAAAAAGTAGTGGTTGAGTCGGTGGTGATGCCGTACTGCAAACCTGAGATAACGGCTTGCTCGATAACAACCTTTTCTCGATCCGTGTCCTCGATTGCTCGGCCTGTGACCCATTTGGAGTGGGCAACCGGTTTCATGAGCGCGAGTCTGGCCGCAATGGTTCCTTCGATACTATCTCGGTCGCTCGCGACGCCAAGCATCGGAGTCGCGATCATTATGAGCGTGATTAGGTAACCAAGTAATTTCATAAAATGCTTCACGCGCTATCGAGGTCGCGATGGTATCATCCCGCGAACAACAGCGTTAATCATGCATAGCGAGGAGGCTCTATGAGCGAGTGTTTGCTCTACGAACAATCAGATTCCATTGTCACATTAACCCTGAACAAGCATGAAACCCGCAATGCGATTTCAGAGGATGAAATGGTGTCTGCGCTCGTTTCAGCCTGCGAGCGAATCAATGCTGATCAATCCGTTCGAGTCGCGATTCTCACTGGTGCAGGCTCTGCTTTCAGTAGCGGCGGAAACGTCAAGGACATGAAAGATAAGGCGGGCATGTTTGGCGGCTCGGCCAATGAGATTCGAGAAGGCTATCGGAAAGGGATACAGCGGATTCCTCTGGCCGTTGATGCACTGGAGGTTCCGATTATAGCCGCGGTGAATGGCCCAGCCATTGGGGCAGGGTGTGACCTTGCCATGATGTGCGATATGCGGATCGCGTCGGAAAAAGCGATTTTCGCCGAAAGTTTCGTGAAAGTAGGCATCATTCCGGGGGACGGGGGTGCGTGGTTCTTGCCTAGAGTCATCGGACAAGCGCGCGCCAATGAGATGTCTTTCACTGGGGAACCCATCAATGCCGCTAAAGCGCTCGAGTGGGGCATGGTGTCTGACGTAGTCGAGCCTGATGTGCTGATGACCGCCGCCATGGCGCTCGCGAATCGAGTGGCTGTGAATCCCCCGCATGCGCTTCGTATGACTAAGAAATTGTTAAAGGCCCAGCGTGGCGCGGACTTGCCGACACTGCTTGAGATGTCTGCAGGGTTCCAGGCGCTCGCACATCAAACCAAAGACCACGAAGAAGCAGTTAACGCCATGCTCGAGAAACGGCCAGCGCAGTTCACAGGCGAGTAGCTGAGCTGCCCGACACGAGCAGTCTTGTAGCCTGTTCTGGCTAGGGTTTTTTGATATCTGGGTATTTCCGGAGCAGGGCGCGCATTTGATGATAAGAAAGCCCCAGGCGCTCAGCCGCACGGGCTTGATGCCATCGTGACGCATCCAGCGCGTCAAGTAAGCGGGTGCGCTCTAGGTTGGCAATCGCTTCTTTAAGCGGCAGGTTGTCCGGAGGGGAGGGCATGCCGGGTTCGCGATCCCGGTCCGTAAGGCGACTGGCGTGCGCTTGCTCATCTGACCGCTCAAAGGGGTCGAAGACCCAGTTTCGAATGGGAGCGCTGGGGTCTTCCTGCTGATAGAGATTGCGTTCGACCACGTGACGGAGTTCTCGAACATTACCTGGCCATGGATAGTCAAGTAGCGCCGCTTCGGCCTCCCTCGTCCAGCCTGGAAAGTTGTCTAATCCTAGTTCTGAGGCCATTTGAATGCCGAAGAATTCTGCCAAGCGCAGAATGTCTTCCCCTCGTTCGCGTAAGGGGGGCAACGTAATGACGTCAAACGTCAGGCGATCAAGGAGGTCTCCGCGAAAATCCCCTGCGATGACACGATCAGGTAAATGCTCGTTGGTCGCGGCGATCAGCCGGGTGTCGATCTGGATGAGTGTTTGACCGCCCACTCGCTCGAATTCGCCATATTCGATGACTCGGAGCATTCGCTCTTGGGCAGCCAGGGGCAGGTTGCCTAATTCATCTAAAAAGAGCGAGCCGCCATGGGCGCGCTCAAACCGCCCTAGTTGGCGCTTGGTAGCGCCGGTGAACGCACCGGCCTCGTGGCCGAATAGCTCCGACTCCAGTATGCCTTCGCTAAAGGCACCACAGTTGATTTTGACGTAAGGCCGGTCCCATCGCCGGGACAGGTAGTGTAATCGCGCAGCAATCAGCTCCTTGCCGGTTCCTCGTTCCCCCACGACAAGAATAGGGCGATCGAGCGGTGCGGCTCGCGATACCTGCTCAAAGATGCGAGTCATCGGTTTCGACTCACCCAAAATGCGAATGCTGTGTTCCATCACGTCATCCTAGCAATTTTGAGTTAATGCACCAGCTAAAAAGTCATAAATTTTGCTAAAAAAACCAAATAAAATGACAGCGCATTATGCATGAATCGGAAAAATATATAAAAAACAATGGTTTAAGAAAAAATCGAAGTTGGCACGCATTGTGGAGTAGGAACAGTGAGGAAAGCATCGTGGTTACGGAGGGCGAAGCAGCCAAAGTAATCAAGCGGCTCCCCGAGATGACACGAGTTTTAGCGCCAGTGTGCGTCCCATTCTATGAGCGGTGGAATGACGCAGAGAGGGGTTTACTCGGAGTGGAAAGCGTGAGGCGAAGGTAAGCCAGCCTTAGCCAACAATAGGAGAAGCAACATGGGTATATTTTCCAGAATGAGCGACATCATCAACGCCAACGTGAATGCGTTGCTGGACAAGGCGGAAGATCCTGAAAAGATGGTTCGGCTTATGATCCAGGAGATGGAGGAGACACTGGTTGAGGTGCGCACGCAATCAGCTAGATTGATTGCGGACAAGAAAGAGGTCGCGAGGCAGCAAGCTCGGCTACAATCCGAGGCGGCCGAGTGGGGTCGTAAGGCTGAGTTAGCCTTGTCGAAAGATCGCGAAGACCTGGCGCGTGAGGCCTTGAGAGAACAGATCGAAGCTGCAGACCAAGCGGACCTCCTCGAGGCTGAATTGGACCAAATCGCACGGAGCATTGATGGGCTAACTGGAGACGTCGAAGCTTTGCAGCAAAAGCTGCTCGATGCCAAAACGCGTCGAAAAGCGCTGATACTTAAAAGCGAAACAGCCCAGTCCCGCAAAGGGGTTCGCCGGCAACTTCATGACGTGAATCTCGATGAGGCGATGTCTAAGTTCGATGTCTTTGAGCGGCGAATTGATGAACTTGAGGGTGAGCTTGAGGCCTATGACATTGGTAAGCGGAGCCTTGCTGACGAGATTGAAGCGCTTGAAGCCGATGAGGAAATTGATGCGGCGCTTGCAGCCCTGCGGGCAAAAGTAGCCTCGAAGAAGGAGAGCGCTGAGTAAGCGCAAGTGGTGATGATTAAGGACTCGTCATTATGCGCTCCGCCGTTAATCTGAGAAGATGATAAGCGATGCGGCGAATCTGAATTGGGGGATTGCCGATCGCAACAAGTGGAATGAAGCAATGAATATCCCTCGGTTGGCAAATCAGGCAATAGCGGCCGAATAACGAGCGAAAGGAAGGAAAGAATGAGCGTGTTCACCATGACGGTATGGGTTGTTGCAATTGGTTGTGCAACCGGCGTCCTAACCGAGTATCTAAAGACTAGGAGAAAGGAAGTGGAAGCCAATCTCCGACTAGGTGAACGAGGAGCATCCGAGTCCGAAATCGCGGCGTTGAGTGAGCGGGTAGCTGTGCTTGAGCGCATTATTGTGGATCGAAAAACGGACTTAGCCGAAGAGATTGATCGCCTGGATCGTTAGAGGAGAGAGGGTGAGGCAACGGGCAAAGCGATTCATGGGCAAGACAGTATCGGGCGACTAGAGATCGATGGTTTGTGAGCCTTGTTACAGCTAATCCCTTGTGACGGAACTGGTAAATTGGTGCGTGTCTTTAAGTGGGGATCCACACACCAGAACGCATAGACCCTTGGATCCCGTTAAGACCAAGGAAGACTAAAGCCGATAACTAGTTACCCCATGAGTAGCTACCAAAGATAGTAGATGCTCGTTGGCTAAAGAAAAAGTCGTCGCTGGCCTTGCGACAAACGAGTGTGATTGAGAGAAAAGCAGGTGGAGAAAGGGATGAAGCGCGGAGGGAATCATCGAATGAACGATAGGAGAAGCGAGCATTGAGTTGGTCAGTCGTTTTGTTTGTACCCGCGGTCATATTCGTGGGGTTAGTGATGCCGATTTGGTTAGTGCTCCATTACCGGCAGAAATCCAAGGACCAAAGCGGTCTATCGTCTTCGGATCGAGCCGATCTTGAGGAAATGGCAAAGGCCGCCCACAGGATGGCCACGCGAATCGGCGCGCTAGAGGCGATTCTGGATAGTGAAATCAGTGATTGGCGGACCCGTCATCAAGGGGCGCCGTCAGGTAACTCGGCGGGTCGAGGAGGGGGAGAATAAGCATGTCTTATCGAGAGTCAGACCGCAGGAGATGGCAGCGCGAGCGATTCAGTCGCCGAGAGCGGGCGGCACGCGCGCGAATTAAGGACTTGGCCGCTCAACTGCAGCAATGGTTAGACGAGCCCGAGGGGGATGTGATCTGGGAAGACCTCGGTGATGATCAAAAGAGATCAGCTTGGGCTGGCCGCGGCCGCTTGTACCGAGATCGAGATCGAGGCCGGTTGGGCGGTGTGTGCGCGGGACTTGCGCAGTACTACCGGATGCGACTGTGGAAGGTTCGAGCCATTGCGCTCGTCGCGCTCTTTATTGTTCCCACGGTGATGGTGATTGCCTATCTGCTAGCACTGATGTTTCTGCCAAATGCGCCCGCCTACCAACAAAGTAGCTACTTCGAGCGATCGGCCAGAACCAGCAAAAAACGGGCTCGCCGCGATACCTACGGAGCAAGCCCAGATGCCTTCACCGATGCTCGTTGGTCGGAGAGTCGCGAGGCGCCAGCGCAAGCATCTGTGAAACGGACAAAGACCAAGTTTCAGGATTTGGAATCAAGGCTCCAAGAAATGGAAGCGTACGTTACCTCGCGCCGCTTCAAGACAGATAGGGCTTTCAGAGACCTGGAATCATCCTAGAGTACATGGGTTTGCATTTGGTGTTGGCGGCACTCGGGCAGAGGAATTCTCCGGTCTTTCAGGCTAAAACGAGCCCGATCGGTGTCTCGCCGTCCCAAAGATCCCTTTGGGGTGATTATTCGAGGGCCTGGAAACCGCGGTCCGGGTAATCGCAAAAGATGGCGTCCACTCCCCACCGAGCCATACGCTGGATATCGTCTATTTCATTGACTGTGTAGACGGCAACCTTGAGCCCGGCGGTATGCGCCGCACTCACCCATTCCCTAGTGACGTGTTTAAGCGCCATATTCATGTATCGAGCATCGAGCGATAGGGCGCGGTCGATGGCGTCGCTCGGCATCTTCCAAAACAGCGCGCCGCGCGCATAACGCGGCGAGGTTAGCCCAAGTTCGCGATGGTTAAATGAACTGAGCAGGAATTGGTTTGGGTCGGCTCCGTGTTCGAGGCACCAGGCATCGAGCAGCGCCGAGGTTGGCTGAGCGGTGCCGGGCCCCTTGAGCTCAATGTTGATAGTGGCTTGACCATCGACCATCTTGATAACCTCATCGAGATAAGGGACTTTTTCGCCATCTCCGGCGTCGAGCCTACGAATAGCGTCCAGGGAGTGATCGCTGATGAGTCCCTGGCCACTGGTCGTTCGATCCAGCTGGTCGTCGTGAATGACGATGAGCTTGCTATCCAGTAAATGAACATCCAGCTCCAGCCACTCGCATCCTTGGCTAAGCGCCAATTCGAAAGCTTTCAGGGTGTTTTCAGGTGCGTAGCCGCTTGCTCCGCGATGACCAATAATTTGCATGAGTTGTCTCGAGCGATAGCGCGGGTTAGGTTATTGGTGCACCGCTGCTAGGGGCTTATTCTTTTTGTTGTCGTTAACGTCTTGGAGTCTCGCCTATTTCGGGGGATAGGCTACAATGCTAGGACGTCTGGATGCACCCTATGTCATATCAAGTTTTAGCACGAAAGTATCGCCCCTCGAACTTCAAAGAGCTTGAAGGGCAGAGCCACGTGCTGCAAGCGTTGATCAATGCGCTGGACAATGATCGTTTGCATCACGCCTATCTCTTTACCGGCACTCGAGGAGTGGGCAAGACCACCATCGCTCGGATCCTGGCGAAATGCCTAAATTGTGAGCAGGGTGTCACTAGTGAGCCTTGCGGAACCTGTCATGCCTGTATGGAGATCGCTGAGGGGCGAAGCGTCGACCTGATTGAGGTCGATGCGGCATCGCGCACCGGTGTCGACGACATGCGGGATTTGCTCGACAACGTGCAGTACATGCCGACAAGCGCGCGTTACAAGGTTTACCTGATCGACGAGGTGCACATGCTCTCGAAGAGCAGCTTCAACGCCATGTTGAAAACGCTCGAGGAGCCCCCCGCGCACGTGAAGTTCTTGTTCGCGACCACCGATCCAAAAAAACTGCCCGTCACAGTGTTGTCGCGCTGCTTGCAGTTTAATTTGAAGAACATGACGCCCGAACGAGTCGTTAACCACCTCCGAGAGATTCTGGGCCGTGAAGGCATCGAAGCTGAGGATGCCGCACTATGGCAGCTCGGCCGAGCCGCCGAAGGAAGCATGCGGGATGCGCTTAGTCTGACGGATCAGGCAATCGGGTTTTGCGATGGCGCGCTCACTGAACAGTCTGTCGCTGCCATGCTAGGTACGGTGGACAGACAAGATGTCTATCGCTTGCTCGTCGCTCTTGCGGAGCATGATGGCGGCCAACTACTCCAAATCATCACCCAAGCTGCCGAATTCTCGACCAACTTTGATGGGCTACTCGATGAAGTGTTGGCGGTGCTGCATCGAGTCGCCATTGCCCACGCGGTGCCAGATTCGATTGACAACCAGCTCGGCGATGAGACCGTGCTGCGCTCACTCACGGAGCTCTTTGACCCAGAACACGTTCAGCTGTTGTATCAGATTGGGCTGATTGGTAAACGGGATTTGCCCTTGTCGCCCAGCCCTCAAATCGGGTTCGAGATGGTCATGCTGAGGATGCTCGCGTTTCAGCCAGAGGCCGGCCCGACTGACGAACACCGGGAACCGGCAGACAGAGGTGATGTGAGTGACGCGCCTGCAAGTGCCCCAAGCGAGTCGCCCCTCGCGAATTTGAAAGCCTCGCTGGCCTCTGGGGCTACAGGAGCGTTTGCGCCCACCATGAGGTCAGAACACCGGGCGAATCAGATGGGGTCGGCGATGGCTGCAGTAAAAGCAGAAGCCTATTCGGTAGACGCCACAACCCCTGCTAAAGCCGATGCTACAGCGATAGAGGTGACGTCTAAAGAAGGAATGCTGGAATCGCAATCCGTCGATGGACCGCACAGTCAGTCGTCCGTGAAAGGGACTGGCGAGCGAGAGCGCTCGAAGTCGGTTACGCGCCATCAGCAGGGAACGGCAGAGGCGCTGGCGGATCTGCCAGCAGAGGATGCTTCACCGTCACCCAACCCTCATCAAAAAGAAGGGGACCTCACAACTGAGGGTTCAGGATCGTCCCGCCAAAACCTGTATGTGGTTGAGGGGGGGCGAAGCAGCAAAACCGGCCTAAACCCTGAGACCGAAGGGGGTAGTGGTGGTGTGCCTGGCGCCTCAGACAACATCCAATTTGGTGACCAACCCGGTGCGATGCCGGCCTTGACCAAGGGTCCTGAGGATACGCTGTCCCGAGCGGATCTAAACCAAGGGGATGAGCCTCTCGAGATAGAGAGTGATCAAGGGAGTTCGCCAGTGCAAGGCACACGGCAAGCAGTCTTTGATGAGTCCTTTGCTCCTGGCGATGTTGCATGGTTTGAGCGATTCAGTGCCTTAGTGATTGGCGGAGTCGCTGAGGCCCTGGCGAGTCATTTGCACTGGGTAGAGCGTGCGGGTAATTGCATCCAATTCACAATGGATCCTGAGTACGCATCGCTCATGGGTGACCAGCAGGTGGCGCGGCTTGAAGCGGCGCTATCAACGTTAGAAGGCGAGCCCATAACTATTCAGATTTCTGTCGAGCAACCTACGGGCGCGAGCCCTGCGGTGATAGCTGCTGATCGAAAGGCGAGGGCGCTGGCTCGTGCCAGAGCCGATATCGAGCGAGACCCTGGCGTTCAAGTGCTAATGACAAGTTTCGGTGCGAAAATCGTAGAAGACACGGTGAAACCCAAGACAGTTGAAGGAGATAGGTAGGTGTTCAAGGGGATGGATGGCTTGATGCAGCAGGCCAAGGAGATGCAAGAAAAGTTTGAGCGAATGCAAAATGACATGCAGAACTCCGAAGTCACCGGTGATGCTGGAGCCGGTATGGTGAAAGTAACGATGACGGGGCGGCATGATGTGCGTCGTGTGGACATTGATCCGTCCGTGCTGTCAGAGGACAAAGCCCTGCTTGAGGATCTGCTGGCAGCCGCCGTGAATGATGCGGTTCGACGAGTCGAGGCTCAGCAGAAGGAAAAAATGTCTGAATTGACCGGCGGGTTGCAGATGCCTCTCGGCTTCAAGTTTCCCTTCCAGGCCTAAATCCGTGTCCGAGCGATTACTCGACGAATTGGTTGACGCACTGCGATGTCTTCCAGGCGTTGGCAGAAAGTCAGCGCAGAGGATGGTTTGGCACCTGCTGGAGCGAGACCGGGAGGGCGGTCAGAATCTTGCCGGTGTGCTGAAGCGTGTCATGACTGAAGTAGGCCACTGCCAGCTATGCAGAAACTTCAGCATGCAGCCCATATGCTCTACGTGTTCGGACGAATCCCGAGACGCTTCCATCGTTTGCGTCGTTGAGACGCCAGCCGATGTGATGGCGGTTGAGCAGTCGGGTAGTTTTCGGGGTCGGTATTTTTTAACCATGTCTAACCTCTCGCCCATTGATGGCATTGGTCCTGACGAGATTGGTGCCGATGCGCTGGTCCGCCTATGTCAAGGCGGCGTGACAGAAGTCATTTTGGCGCTTGACTCAACCGTCGAGGGGGAGGCCACCAGTCATTTTCTTACCGAGAGCCTTAGTCAGACCGGCGTATCGGTGTCGCGAATCGCGCATGGTGTCCCAATGGGTGGCACGCTTGAATACATTGATGGCGGCACGCTTTTTCACGCGATTTCTGGACGAAAACCAGTTTGAATTACATATGGGTCAGTAGTCAGGATGAGCTAAGCGAGGCGATTGAGGCTTGCTCCCAAGGCGATTGGGTTGCCGTCGACACCGAATTCATGCGGACAGACACCTACTACCCGAGAGTGGGACTACTGCAATTGGGAACGCCCCAGGCTAATTTTCTGATTGACCCGCTAGCCATTAGCGATGTGAGCCCAATTGTCGCACTGCTTGAGGATTCGTCCGTTCTCAAAGTCTTGCACTCTGGTTCCGAAGATTTTGAAGTGTTCCAACGCTGGCTCTCCGTTTCGCCAGCTCCTGTGTTTGACACTCAAGTGGCCGCTGCCGCCCTCGGCTATGGCTATGCGATGGGCTATCAGAAACTGATAGAAACCATGATGAATGAGACGATTCCCAAGGGAGAGACGCGTTCAGATTGGCTGCAGCGGCCTCTAACCGCCTCCCAGTGTGCCTATGCAGCGCAGGACGTTCACTATTTAGCGATGGTTTTCCCAAGAATGCTAGCAGAGCTTGATCAGTTGGAGCGCAGGAATTGGGTCCTTCAGGACTCGGTACCTCGAGCGACGCTGCCGACCATGGTTCCCGTAGAGGATGCTTATAAGCGCCAAAAAGGCTTGCATCTACTATCGCCTCGAGCGCTTTTGTTGGCGCAACGGCTGTTCGAGTGGCGCGAGCAAGAAGCGCGGAGAAAAGATCGACCAAGAAACCGAATTCTTCATGATGAGCAGATCATGAATTTGGTGAAGGCGCCGGATCGATCGTGGCGAGATCTGAAGCAAGCGGGTTTTCATAATCGGACACGCCAGCGGATTGGAGACGACGTTTTAGCATTGGTGGATAAAACGCTGGCTGCCGCAGAATCCGACCTTCCAGCGCCACTTGATGGGAGACGCGTACCGGTAGACAAGAAGCAATACAAGCTATTGCAAGCGGCGTTAGGTGAGCTCGCCCAAACGCTGAAGGTCCCCGTGGAATATGCAGCGACTCGGCGGGATCTTGAGCACATTGTGCGAGCCCGGTCCCGGGATCAGGTTTCCCTGCCAGTAACTTTCTCGGGTTGGCGTGAGGTGCACGTCGGGCCTGCGCTGCTCAATGCGTGCTAACTGAGCGATTGAAAACCAGTAGTGAAAATCAATCGATAGCAGTGGGTTAGCCCACAGCCCGTTGTGATGGCCAGGGTCAGCCATGCGAGGCAAAATCGAGAGTAAAACCCACTCGACGCAAGCTAAATACGCGCTAGTTAACGCTAGGTGAGAAGGAATGAACTGCAGTAGAAAGAAGGCGAGTCATGGTTTCGTGTGATGTGTACAAAAGTGATCGGCGTGCGCTGATGTATCTTTATGTGCTCGAAGGTGAGGGGCTCGAGCGAGTACCTGCCGCGCTAATGAAAACGTTTGGTAACCCGACCTTCGTTCTAAATGTTGAATTGACGCCAGACAAAGCACTCGCCAAGGAAGATCCAAAGGTGGTGATCGAGCATCTTGAAACGCAGGGCTATCATCTACAAATGTCACCCATCGAGGCGTTATGACGTTCTGGAAGACGAAGACGCTGGCCGAGATGAACGCCGAGGAATGGGAATCGCTATGCGACCGATGCGCTCGCTGTTGTCTCGTCAAATTGGAAGATGAAGATACCGAAGAGATATGCTTCACCGATGTGGTGTGCGATCTTCTGGATGATCAGGCGTGCACTTGTGCTGACTACACGCATCGAAGCACCATAGTGCCAACCTGCGTGTCGCTCAATGCCAACAATCTTGATGACATTGGATTTATGCCTGACACCTGCGCATACCGATTGCTGCACGAGGGGAAGCCATTGCCGGATTGGCATCCGCTCGTGACTGGCAATAGCGATAGCGTTCATGACGCTGGGATCTCCGTGCGTGGGCGAGTCGTTCCTGAAGCATCTGTTCATGAGGATGATTTGGAGTGGCGGCTGATCGACTGGGTTAGGGTTTAAAGGCAAGACGCGAGACTCAATCGCTCAATGGTTTTGCGGCACGCCAAAACGTCCACTGGCCTGGTAACCACTAGGGAAAACGGAGTGATCATTAGAAGCATGCTACAGGCGTTGAGTTGAGCGTTGCCGAGGCATCTTAGTGACTACGTGAGTGACAATCCCGGGCGCAAACGAAAGGGGGTTACCCTGAGCACTCGAGTAGGGGATTTAAGCAGGACCATCAACTAGAGTGGTCCGAAGAGGCTGCCACAGCCTAGAACGAAGGAAGCGTACATGGAATCTTGGCAATATCCGCTGGCTTGGGCCACCTACCTGGTTGCGGGTGCAGGGTTAGGCGGTCTGCTTTGGTTGGCATTCGCTCGTTTGTCTTGGGTGACTCGCTACTGGCTGCTGGGGAGCTATGCCGTTATCGCATTCACGCCGTGGTCGCTGGCAGATTACCCGGGCCATATGGCGCCAGCAGTGCTTGTACTTGCGATGGACCTGCTGCTGAAAGGGGGTGGTAACACGCTAGAAGGAGGGTTAGTGCTCGCAATTACCTATGGGGTGATGCTGCTGTTTGTGATGAGCATGGCACTGCGTCGAGCAAAGCGCGAGCGTCAATTAAACGCGCTAGACCCTGGTGAATAGTCGTTACTGGACAGCCCACAGAGACCCCGCGGGGAACGCTAAGGGGCTTGCTTGCCATGCAGATCTAGTGCACTTAAAGTAGGGGCCTCATGGCGATTCACCATCGCTGGCTCATCAATTCGTTCGATTCAGGAAGCCGTTTGTCATATGAAATTTTCGAGTACTAATACCTACATTGCCACCGATGAATTACAAATGGCCGTGAACGCCGCAGTCACGCTAGAGCGACCACTGCTCATTAAGGGTGAGCCAGGCACCGGGAAGACCATGCTTGCAGAGGAAGTGGCCAAGTCGTTGGACATGCCCATCATCTCTTGGAATATCAAATCCACCACGAAAGCCCAACAGGGCCTCTACGAATATGACGCAGTATCGCGCTTGCGCGATTCTCAGCTCGGTGACGATCGTGTTCACGATATCCGTAACTACATCGAGAAAGGCAAGCTGTGGGAAGCGTTTGAAGCCGACCAAAAAGTGGTACTGCTGATTGATGAGATCGACAAAGCCGACATTGAGTTCCCCAATGACCTGCTTCAAGAACTCGACAAGATGGAATTCTTTGTCTACGAGACCGGCGAGATGGTCAAAGCGAAGATTCGTCCGATCGTGATCATTACCTCAAATAACGAGAAAGAATTGCCCGATGCCTTTTTGCGTCGCTGCTTCTTCCACTACATTAACTTCCCTGACCGCGAAACCATGCAGGAAATCGTTGATGTGCATTACCCAGCGATCAAGCAAGACTTGGTTAAAGAAGCGCTCGAGATTTTCTTTGATGTTCGTAAGGTACCTGGCCTCAAGAAGAAGCCGTCTACTTCTGAACTGATCGATTGGCTGAAATTGCTCATGGCAGATGATATCCCTGAGGAAATCTTGACGAACCGTGACACGACCAAAGCCATTCCACCCCTCTACGGAGCGCTCGTTAAGAACGAGCAGGACGTACAGCTGCTTGAACGATTAGCCTTTATGAATCGTAGACAATCAGGTAACTCCGGTGGTCAGTCTTAAGGTTTAACCGTCAATAGCTCTGTACACCGTGTCACTCGAGAAACAAGGAAGTCAGCATGCTGATTAATTTCTTTTATGAACTGAAGAAGGCGCGCATCCCGGTGTCGATCACCGAGCTGCTTCAGTTGCTCGAAGTTTTAAAAGAGGGCTTGGTCTACGCGGACATTGATGAGTTCTACTACCTGAGCAGGATGGCACTCGTCAAAGATGAGCGTCACTTTGACAAGTTTGACCGCGCCTTTAGCACTTACTTCAAAGGGTTAGACGATCTATCTGGTCTGCTCGCGGCTTTGATTCCGGACGAGTATTTGCGCCGCGAATTTGAAAAATCGCTGTCTGAGGAAGAGCTCGAGAAAATTCAGGATTTGGGCGGTCTTGAGAAGTTGATTGAGGCGTTCAAGCGCGAAGTTGAAAAAGCAGCTCGCGGTGAGGGTGACAAAAAAGACAAAGAAGGCAAAGGTCGAAACGGCAAAGGCGAAGAGGGCGATGATCGCAAAGGCAAAAAGCGTCGCGGGAAGCGCCAGTGGGATAAGCGCGACTACAAGGCTTATGACGATAATGTTGAGCTTGGCACGCGCGGCCTCAAAATCTCCCTTCGTCGGTTAAGAAAGCTCGCGCGAACGGGCGCAGATGATGAATTCGATATCGACAACACGATTCGCAAAACCGCTAAGAACGGCGGCCTGCTCGATATCATTATGCGGCCTGAGCGGCGCAACACGGTCAAAGTGCTTCTCTTTTTGGATAATGGGGGATCAATGGATGCCCACGTCCGCGTCTGTGAGGAATTGTTCTCAGCGGCACGATCCGAGTTCAAGCACTTAGAGACGTATTACTTCCATAACTTTATCTACGACGGTGTTTGGAAAGAACACAAACGCCGTATGAATGAGCGAATCGATACGTTCGATATCCTTAACCGCTACCAGCATGATTACAAAGTTATTTTCGTAGGTGATGCCACCATGGCGCCCTATGAGATCACGCATTCAGGGGGCAGTGTGGAGCACTGGAACGAGGAAGCGGGCGCTATTTGGATGCAGCGAGTACTCGATACCTTTGACAAGGTGATCTGGATTAACCCAACCCCTCAAGATACTTGGGAGTACTCAACATCGGTCGGTCTCACGAAGAAACTGGTTGACGATCAGATGTTCCCGCTCACGATCCGCGGTATCGAAGAAGGAATGAACTACTTATCCAAGTAGACGAACGCGCCCGCTTTTAAGGCTAGTTGCCAGGAGGCGTTCGGCGTGAAGCAGAGCTGAGGTAAAGCCGGATGGCTTCTCAATCGCAGCACCGCCTCAGGAAGTCCGATCTCGAGGCAGCCATGATCCGCCATCGATTCAAGCTAACCAAGCTTGCTTCTGGCCGTGGGCGAGGCGGCTCAGTCGGGCGACTGCTCGCGGAATCTCAAGCCATGGTCATGTTGAGGCAATCCTTGGTGCCTCGCGTTTCTTTCCCCGATGCGCTGCCAGTGAGTCAGCACCTAGAAACCATCACAGAGACGATCAAAGCAAACCAAGTGGTCATCATTGCGGGCGAGACTGGCTCTGGAAAGACCACGCAGCTGCCTAAAATGTGCCTCAACCTTGGCCGTGGAATTTACGGCACGATCGGACACACCCAGCCGCGCCGAGTTGCAGCAAGAACAGTTGCTGGACGGCTAGCAGAGGAGTTAGACGTCCCCCTTGGAGATACCGTTGGTTTTGAGGTTCGCTTCGGTGATCAAACCCGCGACACGACGCTTATCAAGGTGATGACCGACGGCATTTTGCTCGCCGAGACCCAGAGTGATCGATTTCTTGAGCAATACGACACGCTCATCATTGATGAAGCCCATGAGCGAAGTCTGAACATCGACTTTTTGCTCGGGTATATCAAACGGATATTGCCAAAACGACCTGACCTGAAGGTCATCATCACGTCCGCCACCATCGATGTTGAGCGTTTTTCTAAGCACTTTGGTAACGCCCCCGTCATTGAAGTGTCTGGACGGACTTACCCCGTTGAAATGCGGTACCGGCCCCTTGCTGAGACTTCAAAGCGCGGCGACATGGATGCGCTACATGCAGGCATCATGGATTGCTTGGACGAAGCGCTAAAGCTCGAGAAAGGTCAGCGTGGGCCAGGCGCGGCACTGATCTTTCTCCCCGGCGAGCGAGAAATCAGAGAAGTGGCGCAGGCCCTCCGGAGGAAATGGCGCGGTGAAGCCGAAATATTGCCGCTCTACGCACGGTTGACTAATGCTGAGCAAAATAAAGTGTTCGGCCGGCTCCAGCAATTCCGGGTCATTTTGGCGACCAACGTGGCTGAAACGTCCTTAACCGTTCCTGGTGTTCGCTACGTGATTGATCCGGGGACTGCACGAATTTCTCGGTATAGCGTTGCTTCAAAAGTCCAGCGGCTGCCCATCGAAGCGATATCGCAGGCCAGTGCCAATCAGCGGGCCGGCCGAAGCGGCCGGGTGGCGGATGGCGTGTGTTTTCGCCTTTATGATGAGCAGGATTTTGAATCGAGGGCCGAGTTTACGACGCCCGAGATCCTTCGAACCCACCTTGCAGCGGTCCTGCTACGGATGCTGTCTTTGAAACTTGGCGATCCCGCGAAGTTCCCCTTTATCGAGCGCCCTGAGCAGCGACAGATCGCGGATGGTTTTCAGCTCTTAAAAGAGCTAGGAGCCATCGATGATCAGCGTCAGCTCACGAAAGTTGGCCGGCAGGTGGCGAGGCTGCCCGTCGACCCGAGACTTGCGCGAATCATGATTGAGGCAGCGAGATTTGGGGCATTGAAAGAAATTGTAGTGATTGTGAGCGGACTCTCTATTCAAGACCCGAGGGAACGACCTCAGCAATCCGAGCAACAAGCTGACGAGCAGCACCGCGAGTGGAATCACGAGCGATCTGACTTTAGCGATTACCTGTCGCTTTGGCAGGCGTTTGAGGCGGTGAGGCAGGAGCAAACCCAGTCGCAAGTTCGAAAATTCTGCAAAGCACGGTATTTGTCTTACTTAAGGATGCGGGAGTGGCGTGACCTCCACACCCAGTTGATCCATGCATGCCGAGAGCTGGGGCTTAAGATGAATCGCAACGCCGCAGATGAGCGTGACATTCACAGAGCACTGCTCGCCGGTTACGTCACGCAAGTGGCCGAGAGATCAAGTGAGGGGGACTATCTCGGCGCCCGCAATCGAAGGTACACGATATTTCCAGGATCTACGCTCGCCAAGCGCAAACCTCGGTGGATCATGGCGGGCTCGCTCGTTGAAACGTCGCGACTATTCGCGCGTACCGTCGCACAAGTTGAGCCGGAGTGGATTGAAGAGGCGGCCGCGCATCTCGTCAAACGCCGTTACTTTGACCCATTCTTCGACCCCAAGCGTGGGCAAGTACTCTGCTATGAGGAAGTGACGCTTTATGGCGTGGTGATCGTCAAGCGAAGGCTTCGAGACTATTCCGAGATCAATCCTGTCGAGGCAAGAGAGCATTTCATTCACGGTGGACTAGTGGAACGGTCGATTGAGGGCCGTTACCCCTTTTTGGAGCATAACCAGCGCGAATTGGACGCGGTTGAGGCGCTTGAAGCCAAGGCAAGAAAACGGGATTTGTTGGTTGAGAGTCGTTGGATATTCGACTTCTATCATGAGCGCTTGCCGACACAGGTCCTGACAGAGACTGATCTCAAAACTCACTTGAAGCGAGATAAGCGGTTGGACGCGGCATTACGCTTTGATCGCAAAGACATCATGCGCCGAGCGGCAAGCGTCTCGGCAGAGGCATTTCCCGACAGTGTTCAGGTTGGCGAGAATGCACTACCGCTCAATTATGAATTTGACCCAACCGCTGATTCTGATGGTGTCTCGGTCGATATTCCGCTCGCGCTCCTTAATCAGGTTTCCAAGGAACAGTTGGATTGGTTGGTGCCTGGTCTTATTGGTGAAAAATGCCTAGCGCTGATTCGCTCATTACCGAAGTCGTTGAGACGCAACTTTGTTCCTGCGCCGCAGGTGGTTGAAGAGATATTGCCGGCGTTGGATCAGTCCCAAGGAACGTTGAAAGAAGCGCTAGCCAGGCAACTGTTCCGTCGCTCTGCGGTGAAAATCGAAGTCAGTGACTTTCAGGTCGATCATCTCGATAAACATCTGTCGATGCTGGTGCGGCTCGTTGATGATGAAGGCCAGCTCGTCGCTTCCGGGCGGGATCTTGACGCGCTCTTTGAACAGCACCGCCAGACGAAAACGGGGCAACGATACCAACACGACCTTGAGCGTTCGGGGTGTACCGACTGGGAATTTGGCGAGATACCCGAATCGGTCAGCTTTGAGCAAAACGGAATCAAGCTAAGAGGATTCCCTGGCCTCGTAGATGAATCGGTGTCGGTTGGAATGAAGGTGTTTGAGAACGCGCATGAGGCAGCGTTGACTCACCGCCAAGGCGTCATTCGCTTGTTAAGGCTGCGTCTTAAGGATCAAGACAAGTATCTGGCAAAAAAGCTGACTGACTTATCCATGCTGGGCGTTTACTACAGCTCGCGAGGAGAGGGCGCGTCACTCGTGGACGCGGTTATCCAGGCGACCTTCCGGTTGACGCTGGTCGATGGGCAAGCCGAGGTGCGCGATGCCGCCGCATTCTCTGCGCGCGTTGATCAGCGCGGCCAACTCTTCGACGCCGGGCAGAAAATGGTCGCTACGCTGCTCTCGGCGCTAAAGCGCGCGAACGCGGTTGAAGAAAGAATGGCCAGCATGGCGGCGCCCGCCTTTGAGGAGGCTTTTCAAGACATCCGCGCGCATTTGGCATGGCTCTTCAGAGCAGGTTTTGTGGTGAATACGCCGCCTAAGTGGCTAATGGAATATGACCGCTATCTGGAAGGTATTGGCGTTCGCCTTGATAAGTTGCAAGGCCGGCTTGACAAGGATCGCGCTGCGCAGCTCGAGGTGAAGCGGTTTGAGGCCAAGTTGGGTGAGGCTGGCCTTACTAGCGATGCCGTTAGTGAGTTTGAGGGGCTGATACAAGAGTATCGGATATCGCTGTTTGCACAGAATTTACGGACGAAAGTCCCAGTCTCAACCAAGCGACTGGAGCAGGCATTGGCCCAAGCTATGAGCACCTAGATGCCCCGCGCTCGCTGCAGTTCGCGCGCTTTCTAATGCGATTTCAAATAAGAAAATAAGCCGGAAACTAGCAAGCAGACGCCCAAGCGATGGGTTTCTTCGTTGGATCGCTCTGTTACGTAAAGCTCGCTCTGCTACCTAAAGAAAGACATCTTCTCGAAATTGGCGGAGTCACCGCCACCAGTGTGATAAGCGTTGGCGTTGATCGCCTAGTTGGCTCTCGCTTTTGCTCGAGCGTGCAATACATCCGAGTGGTCGACATTCATTAAGCCCGCGATTCGGCGGATGATGTGATCTTCGTTGGCATCGATGCTCTCATCGGCCAAGGCCACATTCCACAGATCTACGATCAGTTGCTTCTTCTCGCTGTAGCTGTATCGCGCGTTAATCACTTCAGTAAAGGCATAGAGGTCATGGGCTTCCTCGCTGGTGTCTTTTGCGAGTTCGACAAGGTCGTTAACCGCAGCGTTGTCGATCTCCAATCGCTGACCCAGCTGCTGGAGCATGGCTTCGGCTTCGCTCGCCTCGAATGCTTGATCGGCTCGAGCCACCTCCATCATGAGCGCTGCGGTGGCGAGTGCAAGGTCCCCCTCGTGGCTCGCTTCAGGGTGATGGTCGGGGGTATTGGACGTAAACCAATCCACAACACGATTAAACATGGGCTTCCCTTATTGACTATCCGGTTAATTGCTCGTCTGTTTGTACGAGTGCACAGGCTTGATCGAACACCTCGATGCCTGCAAGTTCTTCGTACATATGTGTGCTGAGATAGCGCCGGTAGGCCCGCGCGCCTGGCTTTCCTTGGAATAAGGTCAGCAGGTGCCGGGTCATGTGTTTGAGCCGGGTCCCTTTGTCGAGTTCTTCCTCAAGATAGGCGCGATACTGCTCAATGATGCGATGACGATCGGAGATGGGGTCACCAAAGAGGGCATGATCGAGTGCATTCAAGGTCCAGGGGTTGTCATAGATGGCTCGGCCCAGCATGGCAGCAGGCACGTGTGACAGGGCTTCCTTAGTCTCCTCAACGGTTTTGAGTCCGCCATTTATTGTAAAACGGGCGTCCGGGAAGGCAGCCGCGATGCGATACACGAAGTCGTATTTCAGTGGGGGGATTTCTCGATTTTCTTTGGGCGACAATCCTTTCAGTACGGCTTTTCGAGCGTGAACAATGAAATCCCGACAGCCCGCGTCATAGAGCGTGCTAATGAATGTGTGAAAGTCATCATAACTGTCTTGATCATCAATGCCGATGCGAGATTTGATGGTGACAGGGAGTGACGTTACTTCGCTCATCGCTTGGAAACAGTCTGCGACGAGGTGAGGGGTTGCCATCAAGCAAGCACCGATGCCGCCTTCTTGAACGCGGTCGCTCGGGCATCCCACGTTCATGTTCACTTCTTGGTAGCCAAAGATTTCGGCTAATTTTGCGCAGCGGGCAAGTGCCTTGGGCTCATTGCCGCCCAATTGAAGGGCAGCGGGCTCATCGGCCCGATGCGCTAAAAAGCGGTCCGGGTCGTTATTTAAAAGGGCACCGGTGGTCACCATTTCGGTGTAAAGCAGGGCTCTGGGCGAAATTAATCGAAGCAGATAGCGAAAGTGTCGATCGGTACAGCCCATCATGGGCGCGACTGAGATCAGTGGCTCGGCCATATGCGCGTTAATCTTTAAAAGGGGGTAGTGTAACATTGCGCTTGTCATAAGGCCGCCCGCTATCGCCTGACGAGACCCAGCAGTCGTACAAATGGGCGGCAATTAAGAGAGATTGAGAGCAGTTATGGTTCGAACACGCGTCGCACCCTCGCCCACGGGCGACCCCCACGTTGGAACCGCCTACATGGCGCTATTTAGCTATTGCTTTGCGAAACAGCATGGCGGCGAGTTTGTGCTTCGTATAGAGGATACCGACGCTGCGCGCAGCACAGCGGCATCAGAAAAGAAAATTCTGGATTCCCTAAAGTGGCTGGGCCTCGATTGGGATGAAGGCCCCGATGTTGGCGGGCCTTGCGGCCCTTACCGGCAAAGCGAGCGACTCGAGATCTACAGAAGTCATGTTGACCAGCTGCTCTCCCAAGGAGATGCGTTTCACTGCTTTTGCTCAGCTGAAGATCTCGATGCCATGCGCAAGGAGCAGATGGCTGCCGGCCAAACGGCTCGTTACGACGGCCGCTGCGCCTCGCTTAACGATGCGGAGGTGAGCGCGAAACTCGATGCAGGAGAACCTTCCGTTGTCAGAATGAAGGTGCCGGGCGAGGGCGCCTGCCAGTTTGATGACCAACTGCGAGGGAGTATCAGCATTGATTGGTCGCAGGTAGACATGCAGGTGCTGTTAAAGGGCGATGGGTTTCCGACCTATCACCTAGCAGTGGTCGTGGATGATCACCTGATGGGTATTACGCATATCATCCGCGGAGAAGAATGGATCAATTCGGCGCCGAAGCATCAGCTGCTCTACCAGTATTTCGGTTGGGAGATGCCCGAGCTCATTCATATGCCGCTGCTCAGAAACCCAGACAAGAGCAAGCTTTCCAAGCGAAAGAATCCCACCAGTATTAGTTTTTACAAAGACATGGGGTACCTCCCCGAAGCCATGTTGAATTATCTCGGTATGTTGGGGTGGAGCATGCCGAATGAAGAAGAGAAATTTTCGCTCGATGAAATGGTCGCGGCTTTTGATATTCAGCGCATCAGCATGGGCGCGCCTGTATTTGATGTTGAAAAACTAACCTGGTTGAACGGCCGCTGGCTACGAGAGAATTTGAGTGACGACGCCTTTATTGATCGGTTGATCGAGTGGCGGTTCAATCGAGCGCGCCTTGAGCAGGCCATTCCCCTCGTAAAAGAGCGGGTTGATGTGTTCTCCCAGCTGGCGCCGATGACAGCCTATCTGGTCGAGGGGATGCCATCGATTACAGCCGATAGCTTTAGCGCAACCAAGCAGGATGAAGATGCGCTCAAACGCAGCTTGCAATTCGCGCTCTGGACGCTCGAGGCTCATCAGGACTGGTCCTCGAAGGCCCTTCAGGCGGAGCTTAAGCAGCTTGCCGAGGCCATGGATATGAAGATACGTGAACTGCTGAGCCCACTTTTCATCGCAATTAGCGGGCGCTCGGTGTCGCCGCCGTTATTTGATTCGATGGCGATTCT